>ERZ1292632.835-Hain-H43-01um-R2-835-length-33162-cov-21_pt1 | contig 33162 bp, 46 predicted proteins | sample MGYA00564407_ERZ1292632 | MGnify/ENA primary metagenome ERZ1292632 (study PRJEB36523, sample SAMEA6512637) | groundwater metagenome | collected 2019-01-08 | study: AquaDiva: Metagenomics assemblies of 32 groundwater samples | reverse complement strand
TAACATCAAACGCCGAACTCATAGAAATGCCCACAAATTGCCATTCATTCGCCACTAATGGTGTCATTGTCGTCGGGCCATAAGTCTTGATTCCTAAAGTGGTAAAAAATAATGCTCCTGACGCTTGAGTGCCAAAAAACCAACCAGTCGCCGTGCCCGCCCTTTCACCGTGTTCTAATAAAATATCAACCGCCACAGTGGTGTCAGGCCTAATCCACATACCGATTGAATAGGGTTCAACTGTTGGCAAGTTAGCTTGCGTATTGGCCTTGGCGGCAAAGTCATCCGTGCCGTCAAAGTCCAAAGCGGCCAGCGTCAAACTCGGCAGAAGCAGAATTAAACTAAAAACTAGTATTTTTCGCCACATATTTAACTAATCTTTTAAGAAATAATTTTACCCCTTCCAAGTCTTTAATGTTATCTATCAACAAATCGGTCTTGGCCATCGGAAAGTCGGACAGAGCGAAAATGTCATCGTCAATCTGCGCCAGTAAAGCGTTTTCCTCGACTGTCGTCACCGCCTGTTCTTCGGCTAATAAAGCATCAATTTCAACCGTTGTCATTGGTCTCACTCGGCCGTTTTCTACGACATAAAATCTTGACTTCTCCAACAAATCCATTGTTTCACGGGACACTTCCAAAACATTCGGTTTATCGGCCATCACGGTCGGCGGCACGGAACGATATTTTTCTAAAATCTTGTTGTTAAGATAAGTGATGTAATCAGGCATAGTTTAATTTATTAAAATAAATTATTTTTCCCCATCAATTTTTAATTCTTTTCCTAATTCCTCTAATAATCTTTTGGTGCTTCTCTCGGTTCTAATTCTAGCATCAATTTTTCTGTCCATCGCGTTCATTCGTTCCCATTGAGTTTTGAAATTATCGGTAATTGACTCCACCGCTTCAGTGGGAAATCGTCCGACGGGATGCCAAGTCAAAAACAAAACCGATGAAGCGGCCGAACCAATCAATGAAACGATTATAAGTATTTTCCACATAGTTAAATTATATCAGCCTCTGGGTATTTTTAATCTGACAACGATAACCTGCGCGTCTTGGGTTAAATCATCACTGGCGTTGTTGGCATCGCGGGCAAAGATGATACTGACTACATCATTGGCGGCCACACTATCCAAATTACTCATTGTAATCGTGGTTTGGATAAGACGGTTAGTTTCCGTGGCATCAGCTACGCCACTGCCCGTGCTGGAAGCGGCGGCGGCTTGTTCCAAAACATTATCGGCATCGCCGGCCGAGGTCGCTGAGACCGCAATATCAAAATAAGCGTCTTTCGTTATTCCGGTATCATTGGTGAACCACGACACATCGGCCAACCAATTGCCCGAAGCCATATCATCCGGCGCGACAAAAGCTGGAAAATAAACAATTTCATCGGTTGTCGCATCAAAATCCAAAGTGTGAAAACGCGCCAAACCATTACCGGATGAAGTGTAGAGGTTCATTCCAGGCGGACTGACATTGCTAAATACCATACCGGCGGCCGGAAAACTCATATTGTAATAATCGGGAATAGCCGCATCTAAATCGTCCAGCACGGTCGCTACATCGGTAGCATTAGAAAAAGCGAAACTATCTACCACCGGCACATCCACGCCACCAATCTGACCGGCGCCTTGTCCCCAGTCTATCTCATCTTCGCCAAGACTGTCATTTGGCAAAACAACTTCGGCGTTACCGGTGCCATTGGTAGTTAAAGTGATAGAAGGAACACCCGCCGAACCGAGAGTCAGGGCGTGAGTTGAAGCCGCCTGCAGATAATTTACCGTATCAGTATTATTGGCAATCGTTAAAACACTGGCATCAGTGTCAATTGCCATTATATCTCCAGCCGTTTCAGTTAAAGTGAAATATGGATGCGTGCCAGAAACATCACTCGTGCTAACAAATGAACCACTACCAGTGGCCAAAACATTACCTGAATTGTCTACGGTGAATAAATCAGTAGTGGCCGAATTTTCCACGGTAAAAATCTTGGCGGTCTGGGTGGAAAATCCTTGCACGACTAATTGTGTCGTGTTCTGCGTTCCGATCACACCCATTTTTCCCAAAGCCGCGCCACCCGTTCCTACGCCGAAGTTGCCTGTGGTAACAGTCAGAGCGTTGGAACCAGCGGTAATCACTGGATCAATCGCTCCGGCGTCAAAAGTCATTGTTGTGAACGCACCTGCGCCCCAAGTGGCAGTGGATAATTCGGTCAAGTCCAAACTCGGCGTGTAAGTCGTTCCTTCACCCGAAGCCGTGCCGTCAATACCAGTGCCATCGGCGACATCTTTGACATAGTTTCCAGTGGTGTCCGTTCCCAAGTCAATCGCTTCTGGTGAGTATTTACTTCCGTTGCCCATCCAGACGAAACGGTCGGTGTTAGTCGTGCCAAATAAAGAATCGCCGGTAATCGTTAAAGCGGTGGTGGAAGCGTAAGCCAAGACGGCCGTGGAAGAAGCCGATAAAGAAATTGGCGAACCCTGAAACCAAATTTGAGTGGAAGTGGCATTGGCGACCTGATTAAAATTAGTTGTCGGTGTCCAAGCGAAATCCCCTCCACCGCCGCCAGTGGCATCCGTGCCACAGTAAATCACGCCGCCGGTCGTGGACTTCACATCGCACGAGGCGGCGGTGAGACCAAGCACGGCCAAAGAAGTGGTCGTGGCGTTGGTGGTGGTAGCTAGCGTTGTCGTTAAATTCGGTAAATTAGAAACAGTGGTGGAAGTGGCATTGAAGTATTCGGCTACAACGGGGCCGACTACGGAGAGTTTGGCGTAGGGTGTAGTAGTGCCAATGCCGAGTTTACCCGTGTAAAGCATTGTTAATAAATCCCCATCAGCATTTGCGGTTGAAGAGATATTTAAAATATCTTGCGTTGTTGTAGCTACTATTTCCAAAGAAGCATCAGGTTCACTATCCCATATACCTACATTCCCAGTTGAGCGAACTGTAAAAATATCTTGTGGATTTCTTAATGTCATCAAGTTTCCTGTTGTTCCTCCTGTTGTTGATGTAATGAATATACCCTGTGCCGCTGTTTTTGTAGATGTAGAAGTTAAATCAATAGATAAAGCGGCGGCACTTGAATCATTAGGTTCTCCTCCTATATGTGATACTTTAATCGTCCCATGTCCTGTTTCGTAACCAGTTATACCCAATGTGGTGAAGTTCTGATTACTACTCGTGAGATTAAGAGCGGTTGATGTTTCTCCTGTCCCTGTATAATTTATACCTGCGGCATGACCAGATCCTGAATGAGACACAGAAAAACCTTGTCCGCCAGTTCCTAATACAGAGAGACCTGATGCAGTGCCATCATAAGCTATATTTAAACAATCTTGGTCAAAAGCAGAATTATCACACCTAAAAACACCTAATCTGCCATCGGCTGTTGCTCCTACATTTGTATAAGCAACAAGTCCCGCCCCAGTATTCCCAGTATTTTCAAGAAGCATCGCTCCCCCAATAGAAGTTGAGTTAGGATAAGCGAAATTTGGATCTATTTTAATTTGATTATTTCCTCCTGTTCCCGTAAAAATAAGAGGGCCAGCAAAAGTGCTCGTCGCTATCGTGGAAGTGCCGACAAAATAGGAAGCCATAAAGGGGTTGGTGGAGGTGCCGACAGGAGAGGTCAAACAAACACCGCCCAAACATAATTGGTCAGTAATAATTCCTTTCCACGAAACAGTTGATGGAGTAGTGCTACCTAAAAAATAAGTTGAGGTGGTCTCCGGTAAAATAGACCGTTCCACGCGATAAATCGGGGCGGCGACAACTGGGGTGCCTATACCCAATAAAATTAAAATTGGTAAAAGTTTTTTCATTTGGAATAAAACAGGGCTTCGATTAGACAATTCAGTGTCTGACCACTTTGCACCACTCCAGTATTGATTGTCAGTGTCCGCCCCGCAAAACTAAAATCAGTTGAACCATCAAAAACCACGGGAAATTGAGTAGAAAATACAGCAAGGACTTTGACTGTATCGGAGGGGAGGGTGTAAGTGGTGGTAACACCATTCACTTGGTTGGTAAGATTCACTGCCTGGATGATCGGCACTTTTCTCATTCCGGTCATTTGATTCGGTTTGCGGCTGATTTCTTCCCGTAATTTCTTAATCTCATCAACCAACCCGATGATGACATTTTGCTCCACGGCTTGCCCTAGTAAATTAAGTTTGTCGGCAATCTGTTCTGGGGTATCGGGCGAGCCATCCAAACCTTTGGGGCCGACAATGCTTTCCCCATCTTTACCGGCTAAACCATCTCGGCCAGTTAAACCATCACGGCCATCCTTACCATCGTGGCCAGTTTCTCCTTTCTCGCCCCTTTCGCCTTTCGGGCCGGGAATAAGTTGAATTGTCTTTAACGCCTGTTTTACTTCCCCGCCAAACGCTTGAAACACCTCTTTGTCGAGCTTTTTATCCTCTAGTTGATGCAGGATACCATCTATGATATTTATGTGCTCCTTGAAGGTGTTTTGAGCGTCTAGGAGGGCTTGTTCGAGGGTGAGGTTCTTATCCTCAAGAGCAGATATTTCCTCATAGACAGGCACACTGCCTAGTTTGGCTAAGCGGGCGATTTTCTTGAGTTTAATTTCGTTTTGTGGTAGAGTCATTGTATGTGGACATTTTTGATTTGGTTTGGAGTCATCGCTTTAGTTTGTTGGGAATTGTATAAATCACTCGAGAGGAGAATCTATATCTTGTTTTTCAGTGATTCTCTCTACGGCCGTGATGGGTTGCTTAAGCCGAGCGAGCGATGGCGGGACTCTAACTTCGCCTATCTTTTGGGCCGCCGCGCCGGCCGCCGAACGAATGCCAGTAATAGGCAAACTTTCAAAAAGAGCTTTACCAGCGACAAAACCGCCCGCCGCACCTAAACCAGCCGTTCCCATTCCACCCGCTCCACCTAGTGCATAACCAATCATCCCCCCTAGTATCTTTTCCGCTAAGGCGGATAATTGAGTTTTCCCGATAGCTGATTTTAGTATTTTTCTACCCTGAATAAGCAATCCATAATTATGGTTAAATTTCTCAAAAGATTGCCCCGCAATTTTCAATCCGCGCAAGTTTTCAGTCAATAGACCATTAGCCGACTCACCAATAGCGTGTTCTATCCCATCCACCACCTTTTCTCCTGCTTTATTATAAGCATTTTCAAAAGTAGTTCGTTTGAATTTATTAAAAGTTCTATAATCAATTTTCCCGTTCTTATCCATAATTCCTTTTACTGTATCAATCGCTCCATCAACTTGTTTGGTGATTGAATTAAAATCTCGGTGTCCTTTATAACTTCCTTTCAAACCATTAAGCGAACGAATAAAGTTATTACCATCAACTCCGGGTGAACTTTTAGAAAAAGAACCAAAAAAGGTGTCCAAGACATTTTCCGCCTCATTATATTTTTCCGTGGCTTTAGCAAAACGCTGTAAAGGCGAGCCGACTATTTTTTGTTTAGCCATAAAATCAGCCGTTTCATTCAAAACATTTTTAGTTACCAAACTGGCCGCGTCCACTGCCTCATCAGACGCTTGAGAAAGTAATGCGCCCTCTTTTGTTTTAGTTAAACGCCAGTTGCTTTTTTCTAATGTGGAAGCAAGTTTGGGAAATAAAGATTTTAGCGGCGCGCCAATTTTACTGGCTACCGATAAAGGATTGATTGCTTCCCCAACTGCCGTTGTTGCGCCAGCTATTTTAGAAACAGTCCCTAATTTTGATACTGTTCCGATCTTTCCAGCGATGGCCGCGCCACCCGTCAAAACTGTGGACAGATCGGCCAACACGCCAATCGGATCATTTTCGATAGTTTTAAGCGTCTCATCCAACCCACCATAACGCTGTTTATAAATATCAACCAACCCGTCAATATATTTTTCCTCGGCTTGTTCTCCGGGGATTAACTTTTCAACCGCTCCCGCTCCCACTCCGGCCAACGCTTTAACTGTGCGGATAGGGTGAGCGACCGCTCCAGCAATTCCACCTAAAAATCTTCCTGCACTACTGGGGATATTTTTGACTGTTTCCCCTAAAGAAAAACCAGATGGCTCTGGCTCACCACGATATGCTTCTTGGGGGTTTTTCCCTTGCCGTCTTAATGCTTTGTATTGTTCAAATGTGATAGCCATATTATTGTCCAAAAATTTGGTTAGAAAAGTTGCTAAAGAAGCCGGAAACCATTGGTAAGGTATTTACATAATCAGGCGTTCCACCAGATTGGAATAATTGAAATTCACGATTAAGATCATCATCGGACAAATCTTTAACATCACCCGGTAATGGGTAAGGTTTAGGGGTGAAGGGCAAACCATACGCTTCAGACATTCCTCGGTTAAGTCCATTATCAAGAGCCACTATTCCTTGACGCAATTTAAGTAAAACGGTATTCCTATCGTCTCCTTCGTTGAATAGGGATCGTTGAGAAGTTACTAATTCATTACCGGTAATGGCCGTGCCATAGTTTTTCTTTCTGATTGGAGTTTCCGCTTGGTTAATCAAACTCAAGAGAGTGGCGTATCGTTGATCTTTTGGAATGTTAAATTTCGGTTTCAATCCTTCAGCCGTTGCTTTATAGAAACCAGTATTAAGATCGGGATTTTCCTCTAGGAAGCTTAAAGCGGATTGGTAACCAGCCAGACCATCTTGAACATTGAAATAGTCCTCTTGTTGTTTGCCAGCCAAAACATTATTTGAGTATTGATTGCGTAGATAACGCCACGCCGAATCTTCCCCTTGCGATAAAGCTGTATTATATCCATTTTTGAATATCTTTTGAGCGGGACCGGTTTTGGCTACAATCGCCCCGATATTAGCCGCCGCCAATTTAAGAGTGTCATCACCTTGTCCGGTAGTTGCGACAAAATCAGGATTTTCTAAATCTCGATTTTCTAACTGTAATTTTTTTAGTTGTGCCTGCTTAATTGCCTGTTCAACCGGCAGACTAGCTAATTGCGCCTTTTTAATCTGCAAATCCAGCCCCGCCTCTGGGCTCTGCAGATAAGGACTGGCCAAGTTTCTAGCCTCATCATACCGCCCACTATTGATCGCCTGTTGGATAGACTGAAAGACAGGCAAGGGCGCGCCATTCTCACCGGCTTTGAGTAAGTAGTTATTAGCCGTAGTAATATCCGTTTTGGTTTGATCATAAGCTCGTTGGTCTCTGGTCTTAATTGATTCCCACTGGCGTTGTTCGGCTTTAGTTAATTCACTACGATAATTGGTGTCCCAGTATTGGTTAAACTCCAGTTTTTGTTTCAGGGGTTCTAATTCCACATCAATTTTATGCTGGACGATGGATTGAGCGGTGGTTAAGTCAAAAGTCGCATTTTCAAAAGCGTTCTGGGCGACTAATTTACTTAATGAAATATCGGCTTGTTTTCTGGCTGATTCACGAGAAACACGGTTAATTTCTTGCTCTACGGCGCCAGAAAATCGCCCCACCTTATTTTTCTCAATCTCCTCGATTTGCCGATTAAGAGCGACCTGTTCTTGAATGAGTTGAGTGTTGAAGGCCTGAACCTGTTGTCTAGCGGCATTCTGGGCGGTTAATTTACCTGTTAAGTCCTGTTCTCGTTCGTAATCAGTTCGTTTTCCTTGAATATCCAAAATCCCTTGTTGGGCGGATAAGACATCTTTTTCCACTTGGGTTTTGTTGGCTTCGGCTAATTTTACAGTCTCGTCTATTTTTTGTTGTGAAGCTGTTTGGGCGGCAGTCTGGTCAGCCAAAACACCAAAAGAAGCAATCGCCCTCGTGGCGGCGACAGGAACTGGCCGAGGGGGCAAGACAAAAGGCGGACTAGAAGTTAAGTTGGCCGGAGTGATGGACGGCGGCAACTGGGGCTGGCCAAGACTGGTTAATACTCTCGCCGAATTAGGATTTTGCGGATTAGCTTGGGCATAATTATAAACTCCCTGACGCAGACCTTGTAGCCGACCAGATAATTCTTTTAATTGTTCTTCTGTTGCCATATTATTCCGCTTTTTGATTAGTGGTATTGATAAAACCGACCTCCTCTATTGACACATCGCTTCCTCTTAATTCTACCTTAAATTGGGAAAACTTACTCGCGCCGCCGATAGGAATGATTGCTGTATTGTCTAAAATATCCGAATCGGTGGAAGTGACAGTGCGTAAGACTTTCCAATTTTGGATAATAAATTCTGATTTCAAGGTTGCCGCCGCTCCGATAACACTTTCCGCCAAAATTACGGAATAAGTAATGCTATCATCGGTGGAAATGCTGGAAATTTGAACAGCTTGCCCCCCGCCGACACCGGCGATAAATTCACATTCCAACTCCCCGCCGGCATCCAAATAGGTTTTGGCTTCGGATAAATCTTGTTGGGAATAAAATTCATCATCTGAAGTCCAAGTTGCCGCTTTGGCTGAAGCCCCCGAACCAAATGATATGGTGGGTAATCCTTCAATATCTTTGTTTCGATATTTTATAACGATGCTGTCAGTTGATTTCAATGGTCTAAACTTGACAAAGAATTTCTGATTTTTGTCAGTAATCTGGGAAGAAAATATCTTGGGAAGTATAAACCATCCGCGATTTTCTAAATGAGGGACGGAAACACAAAGAGAATTTTTACCAGTGAGAGAGGTATTATAATAATCTCCCCCGATAAAAATATCACTATGGGTCATTAGAGTTTCTCCAACTTGTGCCACCACCGCCGTCCGCAGTTTAGACAGCGTTGTGCCGTAATCCAATAAATCATACATCCAAAAAACCGTCGTATCCGACGGGGCAGTGGTAATATCAAGCGCCACTCCCGCCAACGCTTTTTCTTTGGTGGCGGCTAATTTGAAAACAGTGGAGGAACTTTTAATAATGAAATAATCCTGATTGAACTTAAAACCAACCGCGCCCGTCGCTCCAGAAGTCACCCGACAGATATTCCCCGTCGCCGGAATCGTGCCGGAAGAAAGGGTAAAATTATCATTGTCTACGCTGACATTGCCACTAGTGACGCTATTTACATATTTAGGCGAAATTGAGCCGGAGTAACGATGATAGAGTCCGATTTTTGGGTCAAAACACCAAACACCGGCAGGAAAATTAGATATAATACTTTCACTTTTTCGGGTGAATGGGTCAAGAGTATTGGGAACATTGAGATAAATAATATCTCCATCGGCTTCCATATTATTACCAAAAGAGAAATTATTTAGAAAAATAGTTGAGCCACCGCCTAAAATTTGATTGGAATAATAAAATGGAAAATTTGCCAAGACTTCAAACCCGCCGCCATTCCAATAAAGTAATTGACCGGCGCGAGTTAAAACCGCAAATGAGAATTTGTATGGACAAATACCCAAACACTGATCTGAACCCACGCCAAAACCTGAAGTCGCTCCGGTAGTGCTGCCATTCCAAACAAAGAAATAAGCTTGTTTATTCTGTCCGGCCGTAGAAGAACCTAATCTGGTAATAATCCCTAATCTTTCATTATTATGAGCCAAACCGATAATCTCAAAATCGGAAGGAATGGTTAAAGTTGTGGAAGCCGTATGAGTGGGAGCAGTCGCGTGGAAATCGGAAGTATATTGCACCACGGTGTTGCCATTGGTAATACATAAACTAGCACGACTTTCAAAAACGCATAAATAATGCCTTTTGCCCGTGGTCGTGGCGGAAACACCCGAAGCGGCCGTCCAAGTAACGGTGTGGTCAGTTGATAAAACGCGATGCAACAAACCAGTATCAGTGCTGGCATAAAGAAGATTGCCAAAAAAAACAGAATGTGAACCGGCCACCAGAGTAGGATTACCGGTGCCGGTATTTTCATCGTTACCGAAAGCGGTAGTTGAAATTGAAACATTAAATACCGCATCGCTAAAAGTCGGGATAAGATATTCACCGCTACTAATGCGATGGAGATTGACCGGCACGCCAAAATTACTGGTGGCTTCATCAGCTAGAAGAATTGAGCGGGGAGAAAGTTTAATATATCCCTCCTCATCAAGATTGATATTTTTGGTCGCCCACAAAGAACCAAATTTATCGGAATTGTTTGGTTGCGTCCAACGGTTATTTTGGTCGGTGGGTATTTTTATCATTTTAATTTTCTACTAGAAGACCGAGATTTTCCAAAGCGGTGATAATGGAATTGATGGCCGTGCGAGCATTGGCATCTTGCGTCACTCCGCCAGTCGGGGCAGTAATGGCCGATTGGGGTGCTTCCGCTAATTTATCCACTATCTTAAAACGAAATCTAAAAGCCCTGTCTATTTCTGACGGAATGGAGAATGAATTTTTAAGACTATCAAATTCTCGTTTAAGATTATCAAACTCCCGTTTCAAATCATCTAATTCTTTTTTTAATTCTTCTGGGGTCACGATTTTGAAGTATTTGTCCAAGTCGGCGCGGAACTTTTAGACATATTTGACCAAGTGCTGACTGGGGTAGTGACAGTCGGTTCTTGCACGGCGGAAGCCGCCGATAAGACAGCTGGTTCAATAGTTGCCCCACCACTAATTACTGGGTCTTGGATTGAACTGGCGGCGGATAAAACATCGGGCGTAACAGTGACACCAACTTCTGGGGTAACAGCAATTAAATGTAGGGCGGCGGCCAAACTGGAACCGTTAGTGACAGTGCAGGACGCATTACCGATATTTCCAGTGCCAGCTTGGGTTCCAGTTGCCCCAGCCATAAAAATATCATCCACTGACGTAACTGTGTTTTCTGCAAACATATCATATCTCTCGGTAATTGACGGACTGGAAGTCCAACTATAAGCACTGCCGTCGGCGGCGGCCACATTTCCTTCACCAGCAGTTAGAAACAAAATCAAACATTGTTCTACGGGTGGGGCTGTGGAAGTGTCAAAAGCAAAACCACCACCAACAACATTCGTATCAGTAGATCGAGTAATCGGTGTTGTCGAAGTCCCGCTTATCCTAAAGATTGCCCCACCCATCCAATCCTGTCCCGTTCCTGTCCAAGTAAAATCCGAGGCAGCCGCGTCGCCGGCACTAGCGATTTTCCACTGGACGTTGGATCGCCCCTGTCCAAAGCTTAATTCATCAGTCAGCGTCCAACCACTAAGGGTTTCTAGCGTATCGGTTCCGCCGGTGTTAGCATAAGCAATATGGGCCACCATCAAGTCTCCCGCCGCCAAACCAGTTGGCTTGGTGATGACAATACTGCTCATATTTGCGGGGGGGGTAGTAGAAACTGACTGAAAGGTGGCCATATCTATCAAGTTATATTTATAATCCCCTCTGCCGCCCAAGTAATTTGGAATGTGCCGTTAGTTGAGGTTTTGTCAGCAGCGAAATCAATGAAGGCAATTAGGGGTGAGGTCGAAGCCGTCCCCGTTGATTTATAAATCACCGCGCCTCTGGCGGTGATAGTCGAGGTCGTCCAAGTTGTATCGGTCGCGTCAAGAACACCTTCGTTATCAGTATTATCTTGCGAAGTGGTAACTGTTAGGGTGGCTCCACCGGCAGTGTAACCAGTTCCCGAAACTTCGTTGGTAATATCGTCAAAAAAGTCGTGTTCATCGCTAAAAGTATAGCTGGAAGTAACCAAAGCCACCTTAATAGTGTCGGTCTTATGGTTAATCGGGGCCACACTGGTATCACCTAATTGTCTATATTTCCAAGGATTGTATATTGCGCTGGCCATTTTTGTTTATTTATTATTTAATAATCATCGGAACGAAATACCGGCCATTGTTAATTGTTTTCTTTCATCTCGCGCGCGCCAAGCAAAGTTGTCTTTAATCTTCTTTTCCATCTCTAATACCGCTTCCTTGATTTTACGCTCATTGGATAAATTGTTTCGGCGGGCATATTCAAGGGCAGGTTTCAAATAAAACCATGCTTGCAGGAGTCCGGGAACACCGGGCTTTTTAGTAGTATCAGTTGAAACAAAATAAGAACCCTCGCGATTGATATACATTTTGATTCCCGAAGCTACGGTGTAGCCGGGAATTGGATCAAAGAAAATACCATTCGCCATTTTGCCATAACGATAAGGCGTGCCTGTCGTGGTATCTTCAGTAAGAATAGACCCGTATTTTTCTTCTAATTCATCAATAGGGTAAATCTCAGTATAAGTAGTCGCCGTGGAACTGGTGAGAATAGCTACCTTGTAAATATCCAAAATTAAATTACCCGAACCATCTATCGTCCAAGTGTAGTCTCTCCGTCCAGAAGTGATGGTGGCTTTAACCACTGGATAATCAGTTTGATTAGAGTCATCAAATTGCCAAGTGCCAGAAGCGGGAATGGCTAAAGTCAAAAAATCGTCTAGCGCAAGATTACAATCAGCCGTGAACTCTTTGAGGCGATTAGTGTTACCAGAAACATCACCGCGATTAACTCCCAACTCCTTTTCATAAAATTGGACTAATCCTTTGAAATTGGTTGTGTCGTTAAATTGAATTGACAAAGTAGTTGATTAGTTACATTTGATAAACAAACTCACCCACGTGACCGACCTTGATTGTGGGGTCAATCCACACATCATAACCGGCATCCCTAGCACTATTAGCGAACCAAGTATCCTCGCCCATTACTATTTCACCAATGGAATTACGACCAAAGTTAAACCACGGTTTAGCGATTTTCTCGAAAACTGAAAGTTTAATTAATAGGCAACCCGCCCCGATCACTCTTGCTTTATACAATTCAGTTTCCGATTTTTCTTCTAGGGGGGTAGTAACAGAAACTGGGGGAAGTCTTCGGCGACTATATTCAACTGTAATAATGTCTTTATCGTGAGCTAAAAGTCTTTTAAGCGTATCACAAGGAAACTCCATATCGCTGTCGATGAAAAAAATATGAGTATCCTTCTTCTCAAGAGCTTCACGAACACAGTATGTTCTGGCAGAGACAATATCTCCCCCCTGTCTCATAAAATAACCACTAATATCTTTTCCCGAAACCAACATTAACCCCAACATTGAGGCAAAAGTTTTGGCTTTAACTGTATCTTGACAACCAATTCCTATTCTTACTTTTATATCTTCCATATCTTGCCCAGAATTATTCTTTAATTCTAGGCAAAGATGAAAGACAACTAAACAGCTGTATTTACATCAAAGACAAGAGGTTTCTGCACGGCTCGAACTATTAAACCATAGTCCAACCGCGTATTGACCCCAATACCACTGATGTTTCCGCCACTAGCCCCCGCTGGGTCTTCGGTAATATAGATTTTCCCATAGGTGCTCTTGAGAATACCTATAGTCTGAATCTTCCGAACACCAGCAAAGGAGTGTAAGGCCGTAACTGGATTAGTAACATAATGGTAGAGACCTAAATAATAAATACCAATCTGTCCGCCATTCTTCAGGAAATGGTCAGACCAGATAAAACCGTTGGATTGCATAAACTGAACCATATAATTCCATTCTGCGGGTTTCCATTCAATGAAACCACCATTTTCACGATAAAGATCGAAACCATTAGCGGTCTGAATCTGTTCAATTACACAACGAACGATGTCATCTACATTATTGGACGAAACGGTAATTGCACTAGAACTCAATCCAAGAGCTCCGCCCCCCGTATCGCCAAAATCAGTCCAAGCCGTGTGGTTGGCCTGCACTATTGCCTGCACTCGTTCATTCAATTTAGCACCCTGCAATGCCGCCCTATCCATTCTCTTGGCGTAGTTTGATTGAGCTTCATCGGCTCGATCAAGCAATTCCGAAAGAATATCAAAGGTGGTAATAGACAGCGATTGTGTCGTCTCAGTAATATCTTGGAAAGTGTAGGTATTGCCACGAGTTAAACCTGTTTGAAACGCTGATTCTGAAGAGGAACCAACATAAGGAAGGGTATAAACTTGGGTGTCGGTATAAAGGACATCACAAGTTTCTTTCCAATTTGTCGGTTTCTTCAGGCGTTCTACGAGTTTTAACCCCCATTCTGCCTGATATACTATTGTATTAGCCATATTTTTTCACTTACTTTAATAAGCAAGCGAATAGATGGCTTCACTCAATTTTATTCATAAGGGTTTCTACGAACATCACCTTGCGCGGCTTTACGATTTACCAACTTAATATCCATTCCTTTAGGCATATTTTCTGGTAATTTACCGTCTTGTTCGTATTTCTGAAACCAATAATTTTCATCATCGGTCATATTATTTCCCCCGCGTTTAGTTGAGCTTGGCGTTGCATTCTTAACTTCCTTGTCCTTTTTAAGAGCATCTAACTTGGCGACAACATACTCATCTTTGAGGGCTTGCCGAACCGTTTGACCAGTTTTAACAATCACTTTTTGGATAATGTCTATTTCGTCTGGGTCAGATATTCCCTTTAAGTCAAGATAGTCAAGTTGCGTTTCATCTAATTCGCCTGTGGCTGGGGGTTTAGGTTCGGGTTTAGGTTCGACCAGTGGTTTTTCTGGTTTTGTCCACTTGCCGTCCTTTAGCTCAAATCCCTCGGCCTTTTTAGTGCGAGCAAAAAGTTGGTTATTCTGTCCGAGAACTTTTGTATGCTTCTCCGACAGCTTATTAAACTTTTCCCTAATCACATCAACATCGTCATTTTCTTCAAGAACGATGTCGTCTGCTTGGTTTTGAGAGTCCAAGTCCAACTCATTTTCATTAACCATATTTTAAGTGTTATGGAACACAAACCGCATTTAAGGGTTCGGTTTCCCTAATAAAAAAACCAACCCTTGAGAGAGTTGGTTTTGCCCCGAAAGGAAGCACTACCTAACCCTTCGAGGCACAGCTGACTCCCCCAAGGTTCGTAGTGCTTTTTAGATTGTCAAAGAACTAGATTTTTTAATTGGTGAGAATAAATTCTGCTTGGAAACTTCCTTTAGGCGCAAATCCACCGATATCATCTACTGTTCCCCCGTGCATCCCGCAAACTATCCAAGTATTCGGTGCAAACAAGGTCTCTGTATTATCAGCCGTTGGCCGGGAGGAGGTTGCTGTTAAAGTGAACCACCGATCAGCCGCCGGCACAGTTTTTTCAGTTATCAGTGTAGTCGTAGCCGCCGGTGGACTGGACAAGGTAGAGGTGTTTTTAGCAATCGTCAAAGTGTGCGTGCCAGTAGTGGTGGCGTTACTCACCTCACAAGAGGCGTATTCCAAAGTTGAACTGGCGGAGGGTGTTTTAATCGCCCCAGGCGTAGTGGTTGCCTGCTTTAAGCCAACTTTGGTATAACACCTTTGTATGCCGTTAATGGTGAAACACGGAGTATTAACCGTATCGCCCGGAATTGCCCCCACTTGGTTTTGCTTTTCCACAATTACTTTTTCCACAATGGTTTTACCGCCGAACAAAATGAAGGCCAAAATCACTACAATAACGGAAACAATAACATTAACTAATATATTTTTATTCATTTTGTAATTCATTTTTTACTTTTACCGACCTTTAATTTTCTAATCCCGGACTTTTCAACTTCCATCGCTTCCTCCGCCACTAATTTGGCTTCGGCTTCAATTCTCGCCTTTTCTAATGCTTGAGCCTGAATTTTATCTTTCAAACTCGGCAATTTGCTGTTATATATGCTCATAATTTAACATTAATTACTAATAATCTATCGCCAAGTGATAGTCGTCGTTCCCATTACTTCGGCCTTGGTCGTTGTGGCTAATAATAATCCATTACGCAAAGCGATGTCAAAAGTATAAGTTCCGGCTGGCGCCGCGCGCGGAAAACTAGCCACCAAAATAGTGGAAGACGACATTGTGCTGGCTCTTAATAATTGATTTGAAGTTGTTGCGTCATAAAGTTCAAACTCGGCAATTCCTATACCAGTTAAAATGACTGAACCCACTGTTCCGGGGCCGTTGCGCAATAGTTTAACTTTATTTTGAATATCATAGGGGGATATATTGGCGCTGGTGGTAGTGGAATAATACTCATTGCCGCCTGTTACACTGCCTAATGCCTGATTTTGCGGGGCAACTTCAATTTTTGGTATGAGGATAGCAATCGCGGCCAAAATACCGGCAATCGCGGTTAAAATTCCTGCGGGGATAATTCCTTTTTTCATTTTGTTCATCATTTTAATTTTAATAATACCACATTTTAGTTTTTAATTTAATCAAGCAAAGATGCTGCGGGTAACTCATCTAGCTGGATTTGTTTTAATTGGCTCATCGGGAATGGTTTTATATTTTTCAATTTCTTTGAAAACTAACTTGACCGCTTTTTTGGTCATCTGAAACGCCCGAACATTTTGTCCTAACATTTCATTATCTACATCAACATCAAAATCATCTACATTATAAACCTTTTCAAACTCTTTTTTCAACGCTTCTAATAAAACAGGGTTATCAGCAATAATTTTTAAGATATTATTTTCCATTTTATTCTATATAATTATGCCCCAAACTTTTCGTATAATCCAAAAACCTTTCCAGCAAATCACCAGTCAATTCCTTTTCTACTCCCTTTTCCCAATACTTTAATTTATTCATACTAAGCTGGGACTTTTTCTGGTAATGCCATCTCTGATGGGACGGGTTGAGGTTCAGTTGGTTGAGCTAATTTGTCTATGCCCGAAAAGTCCACTGGACTCATATTGGAATACTCCAACATTTGATTAAATCCTTTCGCCATTCCGGGTATCTGCATCACTTGCGCAAAGCCCTGTGGGTTAGAAATAATAAACCGCCAAATGTTGGTAATTCGATCGGCCATTTGCATCAGGTTTTTAGACTTGCCCGCGACATTCACTTTCACCGCCAACGGTGTGTCTTTGAACTCACCCTTTAATGCTTCAAGAAAATGTTTGTTACCTTTCTTGTTAAATTGTTCTTCCACCAGTTGTTTGAAAATTTGCTTGTCTTGGTCATAGACTGATTGGCCGCTCAACACCGCTTCCTTGATTCTTTTTTCGGTTAAATTATCAACTATTTTTTCTCTTACATACTGCAACTCGTCAAGAGAAAGCTCTGAAAGAAACTTGAATCCTTCCGTAATTTTCTTTTGAATGTGGGGGATAATCCAGTCTTGATAAATCTCCTCAATGTGCTTGGCAAACTGGCCCCGGCGGTATTCGTGCAAACCCATTCCCTGCCTGACTTGCTCAATGAGACTGGAAAAAGGCGTGCCTGATGAGGGTTCTTTACCTTGAATTGGGTCTTGAGCCGCCCCCATATCTTTGGCGTGGATCTCCAACATTGTCATATGGTTCTCAAACAAACGCATATTCCGAGGAAAAGTGTCCACTTGGGCTAAATCGCTCCCTTCACCGACATCAATGATTTCAAGGTTGTCCATATCCTTTACTTTTTGCTTTTGAGTGATGATCGAACTGTTGGGGCCGGTGGCTTTGAGAATGGTTTTTGAGGCCGCGTCCAACATATCCTGCATCCGAATCATATCGTAATTGACCCACACTTGAGCTTCAAACAACTCTTCGGCGCCGCCAAAACCAAGCGCCCGGCCATACACCGGATCGCGTTTAATCATCTTAAACGGGCTTTTCTTTTCTATCGCTGTGTAAAGTATCACTCCTTGTTTTTCCGCGCTGTCTTTTTTCTGATAGAAAGCACAAATGCATAAACGGGTTTCGTATTTACCCGAAGTGTCGGTGCGATCAAAAAACATCTTCGGTAGATTGCCGTGGACTTCGTAGATTTCAATGTATCGTCCAGGTGTTTGTGCGCCCTGATTATTGGTGTTGTTATCCTTTTTTTCTTCTCTTGAAAGAGCAATTAGAGCTTCGAGAGAAATGGTTGCGCCGTTGGCTATGTTTCCCCAACCCACATCCGCTATATCGAGCAGTTGGTCTGGAGAGAAGTAATGTTTAATCCCGATCGGCCCGGAAAGCAGGTCAGTCTGGTCGCAGAAAGCGATAGATTGTAAGGGCACGACTTCGGGCGCAGGTTTGTTTAATTGCTTGGATAACCCACCGCCAAAGTCAATTCGTGAGACATTTAGTTCATCAAAGAAAGTATCGAGGTCGTTTTCTTGGACAAAGACATCATCGTGGTATTTCTTGACTAGGAAAGAAAGATGGTATTTATCGGGGTCGTCCACATAGATTTGGACATCCTTGAGTTCAATGTCCTCGGTGCGGTGCTGAAGATTAAGAATTGGGCGCGTGATGTTCTTAATCGGTGTCCAGTCGGTTTTATTAAGCGATTGACTGTTAGCGTAAAGGTCAGTTAATTCGATGTGATCAGACATAGACCAATTCCATTTACGGTTGATGGGAATTGGGCGTTTGTAGTTTGCCTCTTGTGAGGTGATGTAACTGAAGATATCGTTTTGGACTTCCATATTATTGATAGATTATTTTAGGTCTATCCTTGGCGTTGTTAAGAAAAACCAAGTTTTCAAACTTTCTTTTTTGGTAGTTGGAAAGGTCGCGATATTTTTGTCCTTGATAAGTTGCTTTTTTAGTGTCCACTACCAAAACATTCCGACCGGCGGTTTCTTTCTTTGCGATGATGGCTAAATCGGAGTTCATCGCAGTAAATAGGAAAGTTGCTTGGCTAATACTCCTTGAGCCAGAGGGTAGAACAAACGCTTAATTTTTACTGGTTGCAACATTTGCTCAAACTTTTTCACCCCGTCCGTAATTTTCAGTAATCCTTTGGTAGTTATTTTAACTGGCACGGGCATTGATTGTAATGCCGCAAGTAAAGTCGCGCCCGAACCTTCAAATATCTTATCACCGAAAGCGAGGGAAATGAAAACTGGGTCTTTGGGGTTGGATTGATTAGTTGAAACTTCTACAGGGGCGTCCAAATCAATACCGATTTCCTCTTTTACGCGGTTCAACTCAACCACCTCGGGAGGGAGTATTTTCTTTTTTGGTCTGCCTCTTTTAGTTTGAACCTTGTTCAACATAATTATTTACCGTTCATCATTCGCTTCTTCCCTTTGTCCGACATCTTTTTCTTCATCTCTTTGTCGCTCATCATTTTGCCGTTCATTTTGTGTTGTCCGTGTTTCATATAAAAATAAATTAGTTAATAATTATTTTTTACGGGGCGATCGAGACCATTTGTCGGTGGCGTAATAAGCGCGAACTTGTCTGGCAGTATATTTCTTACCGCTCGAACTTCGGTAGCCCCCTTTGATTTTTGAGAATGGCATTTGTTTTATTATATCACCAAAATCGTCAAGTCAATAGCGAGGTGGATAACTAACGGGCGGGATTAACTCGTTCTTTCGGCGCAAAATAATTTATGGCTGGTTTTTCTTTCACCTTGACAAAATTTCTAATCGACCAAGCAATGCAACAGGCCGTCAAAAGGTCAAAATGTCTGGTGGTTAAACGCGGGTCAATCTCTTTGTCCATCAAATCTCCCCTCGTATATCCCCTTGCTTCAGCAATCAAAGCTGGGTCATTAAGTTCAACTAATCCGTCCTCTACCGCCTTAGACAAATCAGCCAGCATCATCGGCTTAGTTAGGCCGTTGGTTTCCCATCCGTATTCAACCGCCGGCGCGTAACTTATTTTTGCGCTTCCTCTTTGGGTTTTGTGAATTTGAAGAACAGGATAAATAGTTTTGAGAATATCCAAAGTCGAGCCATAATTTTTTTCGGGAGCGACATAACACTCGCCAAACCTTTTGCCTTGACGAGCAATTTCGTGAGCAAAAGCATCTGGTTTAATTTCATTATTTTTGTAAGTGGCTATAACTTGAGCGGGGATACAGTCATAATCTATAAAAACCGAAGTAGAACTGTCCAATCCAACTCCGCCGGCAACATCGAACCCCCCGCCGGTGCGGTTCATTGGTTGCCACTTCTTAAAGATTTTGAGTCCGGCAATTTCTTCAATCACTGGTTTAGATTGTTGGCGATCAATACTTTCGCGATCAAAATAGACATCTTTGGAAGCCGAGGGCGAACACAAATAATCGCCTTCATAGTCTTCAACTTCTTTTTTAATCCTCGCAATTTCTTCCTTGCTGTATCTGCTCCAAGTCGGTTCGCCATTTTCCTCAATCGGAATAATTATTTGGTTGGCTATTTTTTCCACCAGTTTATGCACATTGCCTCGTTCAGAAATGTAATTAGCGGTATAAACCGCTCCGCCGTCTTTGGCCAAGCCAGTGATAGCTTCATCAATGTTTTGCCAGATTTTATGAGTTATCTGCGCCGACATCAAAGACATCCTCGTCTCAATGTCGTCAAACCATAAAAAGTCCGGCCGGCTTTCATCTTGAATGTCCCCCCGTTGGTCAGTTCCAATCGTGTCAGCCGTCATTTTAATTCCCGTGGCCGTTGTAAAAGAAGCCATTGTCTCTTCCCGTTTGGCTTCAGTTTTTTGAAACACCTCGGGGTATAAAGCTCTTACTCGTTTGGAAATAAGCATATTATAAACATCGGTTGTCGATTGTTTGGCGTTGGCGATGTCTTTGGAATCAACCTTGAAGTATTTGCGATAATGGTCTAAATCATTGGCAATTACAAACGCCACAAAAAGTTTAGTTCTGGTAGTTTTTGCCGAACCGCGAAAAGCGATGTCCAAAAAACTGCCACCATTTTTGTAGACCCCGATATTCCCTTCATCAATCTGCCGGTGAAAGGGGGCATCGGGAGAAGAAAAAAATTGAGGGAAAAAGAACCTCGCCCAATAGACAAACTTAATTCTTACTTCTTCAGTTGGAGTTTGTTGGTCAAAAGCAAAGAAAGCCCGGCGTTCGCTGTCCGTCCCCTTAAACAATATCTTTTCAGCCAATGATGTCTTTAATAGCTTTTTGCGCGGTTTTTTTGTCTTCATTGGAGAATGAGTTTAGTTTATCCCCGCCGGTGGTTACATCTAAACTTTCTTTGGGTTTGCCCGCGCCTTGATTGAGTAAATACTCGCCCGCTTTTAAGTCTGGCGGTTTCTGATAAACCCTTATTCTATTTCCATTCGGGTCAAGATCATCAATCCACATTCCTTTGGCCGCTTCAATTTGAGCAGTCGTTATTGGTTCTAATTCATTTGTAATACGCCCGATTAAATACTCGCGGGCTTTTGCCGCTTCAATCGTGTGTGGGGCGCGATAACCTTTCTTTTTGCCAGCCCCTTTTCTTTTTCCACCTGCGCTCATAATAATTAAATTACCACTAAAATATCAAAATATCAAGTAAGGTTTAAGTTCTGAAAGTTCAAGAGTTTCTAGTTTCATCCTTTAGCATCGGGATAACTGGGTAATTCTAAAGGTGGGTCGTAAGTGTGTTCCCAGTTATTTTGCGGTATTTCCGTTTTTTTATTAAGCACCAGCGCCATTAAAGTAATTGCCACGATAATAAGTAGAAAAATGATGAAGAAACGCATACGAGGATTATAACATAAAAGATAGTAAAAATGGTGTGGATAAGTAAGCCCCGAATAATCGGGGCTTTGGGGGTCAGCGACGATGTTTCTTTCTCCTCCTTTCCGGCCGAGGAGTCAGAACGCGCCGGCAAAATTCCTCCACCGCCGGCGGGACTTCATCGTCCATTAACCAATTGCGATGATTGAATCTGGCCAGCTGGTCAAAGTGTTCGGGGTCAACCCCGACGGCCGCCTGCAAGAATACCTGTAAAGGCGTAACCTTACATTTCCGCACCACGCCCATCACCAGACACATCGGCCTCTCCTTCAATCAAACAACTCCCCAGTAAAATCGGCTCGGCTTCTTTTTCCAAATAAATTACCCGATTGGCCAAAGCCACCACTTCCGGTCGCAGATGTTTCAATACCTGCAACTTTTCCGCAGTCATCGCGGCTTCTCTCAACTCCATCCGCCACCGTTCAAACACCGTCATCGTCCAATCTCCTTAAAAAGACCAAGTTCCCGTCTGACCGGCAAGGGGTCGGTCCCCCCGACCACTGCTAATCCTAGCAACCTTGCCGGCCGAGCGGGAGTTCCAGACTAATTATACTCTTTTTTTTACTAAAATTTCTCATAATCCTTTTGCCAAAAAAATTTAGTTTCAATAGTAATATCAAAATCTGATTTAAGGCATAATTCGTTTTCTTGTAATTTATCGCAATCTACTTTTTCGCGCGGGGTAGCTGTTACTATGACATTAGTAAAAGAAAAAGGATTAAATATCAAAACGAAATTCAATGTCGCGGAAATTATAAGCAGAAAAATAATTATTTTGGTTTTCATACATTAAACTTTTTCTCCACATACTTCGGGCATTCCAAAGAGTGTTCGCCGTTTTCAAATTGACACAAATTGCATTGGTTATAGGTGTATTTCATTTTCATAATTCTCTAGGGCTAATCATCAAGTGGATTTTTCCGCGTTAATTGACCTGCTTGTCCCATCTCCGTCAATCCCAGCCCGCTAGATGTGTCTATCGGCACAACCACCTTTCCGTTGGAATGGTCGTGATTTTTTAACTGATAAATCTGGGATTGAATACCGCTTAATTGTCTGCCAATTTGAATTAACTCAAGGTTTTTTATTGCGAACCTTAATCTCTCGGTCTTATCCTGCGGGCTGGCTTCTGACCAACCAGTTTCTTTGGACGCTTCTTTATCTTGTGATTGATTATTCATATTTTTCAATTAAGTTTCTGATAATTTGGCTTTCGCTGCACTTGTTTTTACCGGCCAGTTTTCTATCGCTAAATTTATAATCCGACTTTTAGAACATTGGCATTTAACCATTAGTTTTATTAGTTTCTCTTTGTTGGGAGTGGTGGGGCGGAAGCAGAGAGGTGATTCTTTCTTCATACTTGATATAGGGGTTAGGGGGTTAAAGAATTAAAATTTTTACTTGTTTTAAGTTTTCATTCCATTCTTTTGCATACTTTTCCGCAACTTTTCTATTCCAATAAATAGGCATTTGGGCGTTATGACAACTTATGCCATTCCTCCGATTAGACAAAGCCCAACCCATAATGACTCTATTTACCCTTCCTGCGTTTTGGATTTCACCACAAGCTAAACATAGTCGTTCCATAGAATTATCCGCTTTTACTTTCCACCAATTTGACCAGCGATGTATATGTTGTATTTTCTTCATACTTCCATCCTATCATTTTGTGTAATACACCGTCAAGCTAAAAAGTGGATAACTAAACATAGAGAGTGTCTTTAATTTCTTTGAATAAGTCTTTAGTGGATAACTCATTTAATCACCACCACCTTGCTTTTAGGCAATTTCAAGGCCACGGCCATATCATCAGGCAGAGTGTCGGTGAAGTAGCAGAATATCTTTTTGTCCCGCAGAAGTTCCTTTTTAAATTCCATTAGATTCGTTGGGTTCAATTACGGGTTCTATTTTCTTCTTTCGACCGCCTCTCGCCCCGTAATATCGGGCAGAGTAGCAAGTAAGAATCTTCATAATATCTTCGGCTAACTCCTCTTCATACTTCTTTTCTTTAATTTCCACTATCTCAACAATAATCTCTAAATTTCTAAAAATTGCGTCCAAGTATTCATATCCAAATCTTGCCAGCCTATCTTTATATTCGATTAAAATCCGTTCAACCTTTCCCTCAAAACACATCTTAATCAGTTTGTGTATTCCTTTGCGTTTCTCGTTTATTCCGCTTGCAATTTCGTCTATCATCAAATACTTGTATCCTTTCTCTTCAGCGTGTTTTCTCAATCTGTCTTTTTGCCTTTCAAGGTTTTCTTTTTGTTTGGCGGTAGAACATCTGGCGTAAATTACGGTTAGCCGTTCTTGCTTTTCTTTCTTGACTCCCATATAAGCGTCAAGGTCATCTTCTCTGAATCGTCTGTGTTCACCGCTAGTTTTGAAAGAATTTAGTTTGCCGTTATTCGCCAGTGTCTTTAACGAATTTATGCTTATGCCGAGATATTTAGATGCTTCTGTTATTTTATAAATTTTCATAGGGTTATATCCATTTTATTATTGTTTCTCCTATATACCCCTTTTCCCAAACAAACCAAGCGTAGGCGGCGGCACTTGAACCAGTGTTAGCAAAATCGCCATTCAAAGCACATTTTAATCTTTCGCTGGAAACATATACTGTTTTTGGTGGGTATTTTTCAAACATCTTCTTTCTTTTTTGTCCTTCTAAAAAAGTGAGTTTTAAGAACATACAAACCAAATGACCATTAGTTATCGTTTCGATAGCTTTTTCAACAAATTCTTGAGCATATTTATATGGGGGATTTGTAATAATTTCACCACTGAAAGAATTTGGACTATCGTATTTCAAAAAATCTATAATCTCACAATTAAACCCCCTATTTATTAAATCGGAATTTCGTATAGACAAATGTGGTAGCAAATCATTCATTCTTTGAGATAAATGCCCTTCTCCACAAGCACACTCCCAAACTGAAGCAGATAAATCACTCCCCAACGCATAAAATAATTTGTCTATTGCTCTTGATTCTGTTGCATAGTAATCATCTACTTGTCTATCGTGTTCCGAATGGCTACTCGCTCCTAATGTAGAAAAGGTTGATTTCTTATTTCCTATCCAGTCTTTTTTTCTCACACAATATTTTTTACAGGCAGAACAAATCAAGGCACCCGTAGTAAGCGAGAAAACACCTACTCCGCCATTAACTTCTTCTATGTCTGCATTGCAACATTGTGATTTCATAAGATTGAATCCAAATCATCTTTATAAATTTGATACCAGCCGTTAGAAGAAACACCACCTTCAAAAGTTGATTTTTCTATTATTTGGTTTTTTAACTCTTTAAGATGTGCATAAAAAATAGCCGTTAGCGTTTCATCTATTCCTTGTAATTGGTTAGACGAATGAGAACCATTATCCAATTTCGCAATAATCCGTATAATTTCACTTTTAATGTTGATTTCGTTTTTCATAGTTTTAGCAACAAGTATGCCCAATTCGTGTTTTATCTTTACACGCCAGACATTCTCGTTTTCCCTCTTTTAATTTATTAACTACTTCTTCTGCCGTATCCATAATCTTCTGCAATTCTTTTATGGATATGACCTTTTCTAATGGCTCAAAGAAGTAAACTTTTTCGCCTTCGACCTCGTAATACTCTTTTGTTATTTTTGTTATCTTCATATCAATTATATATTATTTAATAATAAAAAGCAAGTGTTTTTAACCGATTTCTGTGGATATTGTAGGGTTTTTGTAAGCAGTTGCTACCTCCCAGAAAATACGGTCGCCTTCCTTTGGGACGGGGCCGGAATCTTTGACTAGTTTCTCTTGCAGAAGTTTGAATTTCCTGAAACTTATCTTGGGGGATAATAAATATATTGTTTTCATTTGAAGTCTTTAATCCGGTGCCGCCAGTCTTTACGAGTAATGTGCGCGGTGGGTGAAAGTAAATATCTCTTATCGGCGTTGTGGCCTCGATGCGGACGGCAACGGGGGCAGTGGAGGATAACTTTAGGATCGGGTTTCATTGTTTGGATTGACTATGAGTTATTATTTTATCCTTCGATCATTTCCTTCTAATTTTAGAACTTCACACATTTCCGCAATCCGAGAAGAAAATCTATCTCCTATATTTTTAGATAATTCTTGCAAAGAAAGATTGGAAGAAAAAAAAGTCGGAATTATCCATTCATAACGGTAGTTAATCAAACGATAAGTCGCTTCAATCGTCCATTCTGTTGTTTTTTCTGCTCCAAAATCGTCAATGAAAAGAATTATATTGCTCTTTATTTTGGCTTGGATTATTCCTTCAGAATCAGAATCATCGAATGTTTGTTTTAAGTCAGAAAAAAAGTCAGTTATATTGGTAAATCTTACTGGCAATATAATTCTTTTCATTATAGAATGGCGGAGGATAGTGTTTTCTCCTTTGGTTACATTTAGTATTTCATTGGCTTTGAATAATTTGTAAATCGCATAGAGATTTCTGGTTTTCCCCACACCACAATCACCAAATAAATACAATCCTTTTGTCCCATCAAAAGTTTGCGAAAATTTTTTCAAACCATCATCAACAATTTCAGCACCGCGGAAACGAGGCGGTATTTCTTTTTCTAATCGCTCATAAAATGCACCAGAGTATTCCTCAAAACTTTTTCCACTCCAACTTGAAGTTGGGTGTTTTTCTACTAAAAGTTCTTCAATGGTTTTTAATTTAATCATACTTTTTATATTTTTCATCGGGACTCTCGATTTTATTATTTGGTTTATTGTTTGCATTATTTTTATCTTTATAAGCTGATAAATCGTCATTCCAACACTCTCCATTAAGAAACGCGGGGGGGGATTTGATATATCCTTTTAACCACCGATCGGTTAATTTAGCTTTCTCTATAAAGTCTAATATCTCTTTTATAGGCGGATTCTTACGGAGCCATATTTCTTTGGTCTTTTTCTTTAATTCCTTTTTAGGGTAAGAATTATAGAACTGATTAAATGCGTCTGCTTTAGCAGACATATCTATACTATCCTTACCTAACCTTACCTTACCTAACCTAACTTGACTTATGCCGTCCGTGGACTGTCCACCAAGTCTTTTACTATTATCTTCAACATCAGAACGAGGTTTTGGTTCTATTAGTTTTAAGTCTGGAGCTTTTTCTATGAGTAGATTTTTATAGATACTATCTACTTTTCTGTCAGCCCTAATTACATTGTGTTCCAGCCAGTCGGTTATCACGATAACTTGATCTTCGTTTAATTGTTTGATGAAACTTTTTGCTAAAAGGACTTTGAAATTATCTGGTGCCATTCCTAATAGTTTTATGAGGGGGTAAGATTCGACCACTCCATCATCATCAGCTCGCAAAACCATATGGAAGTATAAGAGTTGAGACTCGGCTGGCATTTGTAAAAAACGAGCCGAATTTGCAATCCTGTTAGAAAACATCCTGCGGTTAGCCATATATTTCAACCAAAAATCCCTAGACGATCTGCCTCGGTTCGTGAACGGAACCGAAAATCATCTAGGGGTTGCTGATAAAAATAGTTCACGATCTTCCGAGGCATACTCATCATTTTACCACATAAAAAAGGCAGTCAAACTATCAAAGTGGATAACCTTGGGCGATGGGCGGGGGATTATCGTTTTCCCAGCTTTCGCATTTGACCCTGATTATTCCTTGCGGTAGTTCTCTGAACACTCGGTGTATTTAAGTGCGACAGACGCTCGTTTTGCAAGTTACTGTCCCTTATGGTCAATCTCTGTTTATAAGCCCCTCTGGTGCGCGACACCATACTCACTTATCAACCACCCCTAGCTTCGAGGTTTAGTTACAGTTGACCCGCAGATAAGTCAATAAAGGTTAACTCCTATTAGCGGTAATTACCCGCAAAAATCAATACACCGACTATTCAAAGAACTACCTATTTTTACACGGGACTGTTTTACTGCCAACTCCCGAGACGCAGGTTCAAAGAACATTTTACATACAAAAAACACCGCAATTAAGCGGTTTCAATCAAACTCTTATTACCAGCCCGTGGAAAGTGTGAGACCCCCCAAGAGCGGGCCAGTAAGCAAAGTTCGATTGTGTATTGGGATCTCACCCCACTACTATATCATCAAAATCTACCTAGTCAAATAGATGTGTGGATAAGTTATTTAATCCTTCACCAACCACTTAAAGAGCCGATATTTTTTACCATAGAAAAACACAAGTTTATTTAACACACCAAGTTGCTCAACTTCGTAGGACTTTTGGTATTGCACACCAATAATATAATTATCACCCCTCTTTAACCAAGAAAAAGGTTTGATGTTTCGGAATAACCACTAATATCTTTTCCCGAAACCAATACTCAAATAATGTTTTGACCATCTTGTTGAAAGCAACGAAATGGTTGTGGATAACCTTAAACCAACATACCACCTTACGGTGGCTGTTGGGCAGTTAAGTGCTTTCCCCAGTCGCCTAGTCGCAGGTTTATGACTGGGGCGGGAGTTGGCGCTTAATCTCCGAGCGATCAACCTCGGCCTTCGGCAATTTCAACCCTAACCCTTGACTCCTCGGTTTTAGGGTCTAGCCGACCTACCATTCGACTTTAGATCGGCAAGTGAGGTGAGTATAACACAAACAACCGCCCGGTCGAATAGGGCGATTGTTTGCTGAAAATTACAGCCCCACCGCTTAATCCTAAACAGCGGGGCAATGAGATTATAACATAAGTGTTAAAATAACTTATCCACACCTTTGCTTGCGTTAGCGTTTGCGTTAGTTTATACTCCCTTCGGTAGCGGTTAGTTTTCGGGGGCTAAAGTTTTCAATCAATCGGCCATCTTGTTCGGACTCGGTGGTTAGAAAGAGCGAAGATGAAAAAGTAACTTTACGGTTCGGCTCCCGTAATCTGTCCGTTAGGTCGGAGATTATTAAAATAAAAAATAATTATGCGTTTAATTGAAAAGATGTATCGTTGCACACCGGCGCAAAATAAAAAAGTGGCGCGGTATTCCAAGAAGTTAAAAATCAGCGAAAGTCGGTTTATTATTCACTTGTTGGAAAATTACAATGATTAACACTTGGCGCGAGGAACGGGATTATCAACGGTTCAAAGACAAAATGACCCTCGCCAGTGTGGTCGTGGCGGTGGGGTTGGTGATTTATCTACTTGGAGTTTGGATTGGTTGGTATTGGCCGCGCCACGATGAATATCGTTTTTCCTTCAATAGTCAGGATTCGTTGCTCGAGTATGCTTTATTTGAGCCAGAAAAAGCTACTGAATTGTCTTTGTCCTGTCCAGTGTCTCGCCGCTTGAATACTCTATTTCTGATAAAAAATGGGGAATACATAGCATTCAAAGCTTTATGTGGAAAGATTATTAAAGAAGTAGAAGTAGATTACTAAAATGAAAAATCTACCTCAAGAACTTGAAACCTACATCCACGAGTTGCCCAGTGCAACACAGAATAACTCAAGAGAAATAACGCGGGATAACTTCCAAAGGATTATGTCGAAAGACCCGCAGACGGCTAACTTTATTTTAAGGTCGAAATATGGCATAGAAATAAATTATGATGACCACTATGACATTGGCGAACCACGGCATTAGAACCGAGGATGAGGAGGCAGACAGCGATTTAGGCGAGGCGCAACTTCGTCAGATGGAAAATGAAAACTATGATTAAAATAGAAAAAGTAGAATGCACTGTGCATATTCGAGAAGAGGACGGTATTTGGCGTTTATATAGATGCGATGCCCCTACCATCGAAATGGTGATTGAAAAATTAGGGGCAACCGAGAGGAAAATTAACCTAGAAAACAAAAACGAAAATGTCTAAATATCACATTGACCAAGTCGAAGAGAAGCAATCCTCCCAAGGTAAAGCATACAAGATGCTGATAATCGGCGGTGAACGAGTAAGTATTTGGTCGGAGAACCCCGAATACGCCAAAGCGATTGAGGGCGGCGAAATCGAGGGAACGATTGTCCAAAAGGGGCAGTATAAAAATTTCGTGTCCAATTTGAAACCGCCGGCCTTTGTCGCTCAAAGGCGCGCGGGAATGGCCGAAGCGGTGGCACAGAAACAAGCGGGGATTAAGGAGAGTCAGGAAAATAAAGAAAAAGGGATTAAGATTAGTAGCACGATAAACAAAGCAGTTGATTGTGCTATCGCCGAATTTAACAAATTAGATAATCTTGATTCACTTGATAGCTTAATAAAGAAATGGCGGGAATTTCTATGGTTTGAATGGGAAAAGCATAATAATTTTCCGCCATTTAAGTAAAATGCCATCAAGAAAGCAAAGGAAAAGAAGGGTGGTATGGAAAAGAATTAGAGAAACTTACAGAGTTGAAGTGTTACCAAAATATAATGTTGCTTGAAACAGTCTCATAAAGCGCCGTTCTAACGCGCACGGGTAGGTCAAATTTGCATTTATTATCAAAAGTTGACCCTACCCACAGCTAGCAATGAAAAATAAACAGAAAGTGAAAACCATCTACTTAATAAGTCCTCAAATATCCTTTTCTCGTTTCAAACTTCTGCAGGATAAATTGGTGGACAAAGAGGGGCCGTGGCCAGTTAGTCTTGATAAAGTCCTCTGGCAACTGCTCAAGGAAAATAGAATCTATTGCTGGTTTGAAAAAACAGGCGATATGGAAGTTGGGTTGAAATTGCCGAAGTTTGCTGGGGAAAATGTTAAGATTATAAAATGAAAAATGCGAAACAAAAAGGAAGATTGCTCGAAAACTGGGTTGCCGACCAACTTATTGCTAAAGGTCTTGATCCGAGAGCCCGCGCGGAAATATCCAGTGGCGCCGGCAATCGGGAAAAGGGAGATATTTGGACTTCACTGATGATACTCGGCCAAAACGCGGGGATTGAGTGTAAAAACCAAAAAACTCTAGCTATCCCCGACTGGTGGCGACAGACTAAAAAATTGGAAAGTTTGGGACGCGAGCCGGTGCTGGTTTATAAATTACCCTATGAGCCGTTAGAAAATAGTTTGGTTACGATTTATCTAGATACCCTATTAGAATTGTTAAAGAATCAAAAATGCTAAATATCATCCCAATTTTTGAATGTGAGGTTAAAGACGGCGCCTATACCCTCACAGAAAGCGAGAATTTGCGCCTAATTAAGTTTCTTTACGGCCGACAAGGAAAATATCAGCTTTACTTCAAGCGGCCGTTAAAACGCAAGAATTTGAAATATCAAAACTGGTATTTTGGGGTGGCCTTGCCTCTTGTCTGCCAAGAAACAGGCGAAACCGATGTGATGAGGTTGCACGCGGTATTTAAGTCTATGTTTCTAAAGCAAATGGTTGAGATAAAAGGTGAAGTCTATGAGGCCGTAGGTTCAACGCAGGGGATGACTTCCGTGCAACACAGTGAGTTTGTAGAAAAAGTTGTGGCCTATTGCGCCTCGGAGTTGAGGATTTATTTACCCCCACCCAACCCGAATTATAACTTACCGATTTTAATTGAAAACTGAAAAAAATGAAAAATATATTCGCCCAAGGAAGAAAAATTCCATTTGAAAAAGTAATCAGAAATTTACGAATGGGAAGATACACAACAATAGGAATTGATTATGCCAATGCTGGCGTGAATATATTTTTAGAAAATAAATTTTCCGATAATTTAGGCGTAAATAAAGAGATATTATTTGAATTAGGCATACTTAAAAAAGGCGATTCAAACGGTTGGAATTTAACCCAAATACCTGATTATAAAAAATTGCTATCATTACAAGAAATTATTACCGGTTTGGCAAAAAATGACACCAGATAACTGGAAACTAAAAGAAATTCTCCGCCGGTTGGAAGAACTTAAACAGTATGTTAAGAACATTGAAACGCTGTGAGCTTTGCCATCACGGTTATTTAGAAAATGAATGTCCTTTTTGTTCCGGGGATTATGCGGTCTGTTTCCACTGTCGTCAGTGATTTCCTCTCTATTACGGCCGGAAAAAATACTGTAGCGAGGCCTGCCAGATAAAGGAAAACAGAAAAAAGCTCGTCTGGGGGGTGGCAGACGAGCTCCGGAGGGGAACGGGGTTATGAACCCCGCGGGAAGTTAAGAACTAATCCGGTTATATGATAGCAAAAATTAAAAAATAATTCAACACTATGAGACTAGCATTATTCAGACAATTATCCGCAGCGGAACAGAAAAAGGTAACTGAACAAAACATTAAAGAAATACGGGAATCTTATCAAGAGATGTGCCAGTTGGGAGTTTGGCATTCTCCACCTAAAGGATTTCCGAAAAAGATTAACAATTTTATTCTCTGGGAAAGAAAAGACCCCGCCCCTCTCAAATGAAAAAACAAAAGAAACCCCGCTGGCCGGATTACGAAGTCGTAGACTTGGACAAACTCGCACTAACAAAAATAATTACTTTCGGCACAGCCTTATTTTTAAGGAGGGATAAGAAAGCAATTAGGGTGGTTTTCCCTACGGGTCAAACTTTTACTTTCGCCCCTCTCCAAGATGGAAACTAATAAAATCTACAGTCCCTAGTCCACACACACTGGCGACACCATCGTTTATCGCGGTTAGCCCAATAATAAGTGGAAGTCTTGCCGCATTTTTGGCAGAGAAATTTAATACCGTTAAAATCAATCATCGGAAATTAGAATAATCGCCCGTTGCTTTCCAGTGTTTAATCCCGCCGTCTTTTAACATTTTAGTCGCGCATTGACGAAAAGGTGTCCAGCATTCCTTGCAGAAGAATAATTCACCTGAACAGTAGGGACAATTTTCTCCGTTATAGGAATGCCCGCAACCTTGTCTGTTGCAGTAAGGACATTTACCGCTCAAACGGCCGTGGTGGCACTTGGGGCAGAGGTAGATGTTTGGTTCAACTTTGGTGGTTTCGTTGCTTATAGGTGGCATTTTACGCTTACTAGGGGATGAATAAACTGGTGGGAGTATGGCTAATTCTATTTTTGGCAATTTTGATATAATTAGGGTTAAGTTCAATACCTATCCATTGGCGTTTAAGTTTTTTAGCAACGACACCAACAGTTCCAGAACCAATAAAAGGATCAAGTATAATACCATTTAACGGGCAACTAGCTTCAATACAATTTCTTACCAATGCTTCTGGAAATGGCGCAATATGTTCCCCAGAACCGGAAAAACCATTCGTGTTAATTTGCCAAACACTTCTTTTAATTCGGCCTTTTTCGTCAGGTCTGAAACTCCGTTTTCGGGAAAGAGTTTTGTATTTATGATTTTCATAACCTTTGTTTATTACTCCTCCCCATCTATTTAATTCTTTTGTGTATGGTTCTTTTATAAGATTAAAAAAATAATCTTGGTTTTTTGTAAAAAAGAATAAAAATTCAAAATCTCTAACAAACCGGTCTCGGATATTTTCAGGCATTGCATTTGGTTTGAACCAAATTAAATCATTTCTCAAAATATAATCCTGTTCTTCAATCATTTTTACAGCAATACGGAAAGGGATACATAATAAACTTTTTCGTGGATAATTATTTTTTGCTCTTGGCACATTACCAATAGTTTTTCTATTTTTGCTATCCAATGAATGGTTACCACCTTGTGAACCAGAAAAAGTGTCATCTAAATTAAGATAGAAAGAACCTGTTTTTTTAAGAATACGATAAATTTCTTTTGTAATTTCTATTATTATTTTAATATAATCATTTTCATTTTTTTCTAATCCTATTTGCCCTTCTATCCCATAATTTCTTAAATTAAAATATGGTGGACTGGTCATTACCATATCTATGCATTCATCAGGAAAAGTTTTTAAGACAGTAAGAGTATCACCTTGAATTATTTTATTAGTTTCCATTTGGTATTAAAGACGCCGACCAGTGCTTCCACCCTTCTGGTTGTTCCAGCATTTTAGTCGCGCATTGAATTTGCAGAAAAGGATTATTTTTTTGGTCGGTGGAA
>ERZ1292632.562-Hain-H43-01um-R2-562-length-40867-cov-10_pt2 | contig 33170 bp, 28 predicted proteins | sample MGYA00564407_ERZ1292632 | MGnify/ENA primary metagenome ERZ1292632 (study PRJEB36523, sample SAMEA6512637) | groundwater metagenome | collected 2019-01-08 | study: AquaDiva: Metagenomics assemblies of 32 groundwater samples | reverse complement strand
TCATTGCTAATTGGAAACTCAATCCTTTAACCGAGAAAGACGCTGTCCGTTTAGCCACAGCAAGTGACGTTTCCGGCGTTGTTATCTGCCCGCCATTTCCGTTTCTAGAAAAAGTTCACGGAGCGTTAAAGAAAGCGGCTTTAGGTGCGCAAGATATTTTTTGGGAATCAAGCGGCGCTTATACCGGCGAAGTTTCGGCGCCGATGCTTAAAAATTTTGGCGTAAGCTACGTAATCATCGGCCACTCGGAACGGCGCGCTTTGGGCGAAACCGATAGCGACATAAATAAAAAAGTAAAAGCCGCGCTTGTCGCTGGTTTGAAGGTGATTCTTTGCGTTGGCGAGCCGTGGGCAATCAAGAAAAAAGGATTAGCGGCGGCGAAAAATTTTGTAGCGGGACAAATTAAAAAAGATTTAGCCGGCTTGAAGTCATTAGTCATTAATCATAAGTCATTAACTATTGCTTACGAACCAATTTGGGCAATCGGCACCGGCAAAAATGACAAACCGGAAAATACCGCTGAAATGGTGAAATTTATCAAAAAGTTATTGGTTAGCAGTCATAAGTCAAAAGTTAGCGTGTTGTATGGTGGCTCTGTAAACGCAAAAAATATCGCTGATTTTCTCGAGCGTGGTTGTGTCGATGGCGCATTAGTTGGCGGGGCGAGCTTAAAACCCGCCGAATTCAAGAAAATCATGAAAATAGCGGCTTAAACATGCCTCGACCAGCTAAAAAATTTCTCTACGGCGTTTTCTATCTTTTTATTTTGGCTTTGATTTTGTGGCCGATTGTAAAGTCGTTTCAGACGACCACCGCGAGCTGTTTCGATAATGTTCAAAATCAAAATGAAACCGGCGTTGACTGTGGCGGTTCTTGCGCGTCTTGCGCGATAAAAAATCTTGAGGCGGTGCGATTGCTCACGCCCGTAAAATTTTTCAGTTTAAGTTCCGGTGAAACCGTGCTTCTCGCGGAAGTTTTAAATCCGAACGCCGACTACGACGCGGTAAACACCTCTTATATTTTTAAAATTTACAACGCCGACAGCCAGCTTCTTCAAAGAGTAAGCGGCGCCATAATAATTTATGGCGGTGAACGCCGTTATATTTTTAGCGCGGACGTTTCTTTAGCCGCGCAAACTATTGCTCGAGTTGACATAGAATTTTTGAAACCGGATTGGCGATCAGTGGGAGAATCTTTACGGCCAAACTTCGCGCCGACTTCAAAAATTAAAACAGAAATTAGCGAGAAAAATATTAAAGTGAGCGGTAGTTTGAATAATCAAAGTTCGCTCGCTGTTCAGGAAGTTGAGCTTATTGCAATTCTCCATGACCGTTTAAATCAACCAATTTTTGCCTCAAAAACTATTTTGACTGATATTAATGGTCTTGAAGAGCGCACGTTCGTAATTTCTTTCCCTTCCGATAGTTCTCTTGCAAGTCGACTTAACTCTAATGCTACCGAAGTTTTTGCCAATGTTAAATAAGATTAGGGTGAAATGATTGAGAAATTAAAGCGATTAGATTGGTTTCTTTTAGGTGGGCTTATTTTTTTCGCCGTAATGAGTTTGGTTACGATTTTTAGTTCTGATCAGGTTTATTTTTGGCGGCAATTCGTTTGGTATTTACTTTCTTTCGCCCTAATTATTTTTGGTAGCCAGTTCGACTGGCGGTGGCTTATCCGCCAATCATGGTTTCGGCTTGGTCTTTACTGGTTAAGTGTCGCTTTTTTGATTTTTTCAAATTTTCAAGCAAAGACAATCAGAGGCACAAAAAGTTGGATTGTTGTCGGTAATTTTCAGTTTGAACCAGCCGAACTCGCTAAACTCGCTCTAATAATAATTTTAGCGAGTTTTTTCGCGCGGCGGCATATTGGCGCTTGGCAAATTAAAAATATTTTTACCTCCTTCGTGTATATGATTGTTCCGACTGCGCTTGTTTTAATTCATCCTGATCTCGGTTCAACAATCACGCTCGTTTTAATTTGGCTTGCGTTTATTTTGATGAGCGGCGTTAACAAAAAACGGCTTTTAATCGGCGTGGCATTCGCGATAATACTAATGGCTGTTTTTTGGTTTTTCGTTCTTCATCCATATCAGAAAGACAGAGTTTTGGGTTTTTTATTTCCTACTCGCGATCCCTTAGGCATTAATTATAATGTCATTCAGTCGAAAATCGCCATCGGCTCGGCCGGTTTTTTTGGTAAAGGTTTCGGCGAGGGGACTCAAACCAAACTTTATTTTTTACCCGCCGCGAAAACCGACTTTTTGTTTGCCGCTTTTGTTGAAGAATGGGGTTTATTCGGCGGCTTACTTTTATTATTAACTTTCATTCTCATTATTTATCGGCTTTTAATGTCCGGTTTAAGGGCAAGAGATAATTATTCTAAATTCATTGTTTTAGGCACGGGCGCTTTTCTTACCATCCATTTTTTCATAAATATTGGCTCAAATCTTGGGCTTTTACCGGTAACCGGCCTTACTTTGCCATTCTTCAGTTACGGGGGTTCTAACCTCTTGACGACCGCTACCCTCGTGAGTATAATGGAGAATATAAAAATTGAATTTTGAACCCTCAAACAGAAAAAAGAGGCCTGTTCAATTTACGTCTCCTAATCTTTTTAGGAACGATTTTGTTTTTAATTATCGCGATTGCTTATTTTTTTTATGGCCTTCAGCCGGTTAATTTAGCGAGAATAGCGAGCGAGCAGCCAGTTCAATTTAAAATTACGAAAGGTGACGGCTTCCGCGAGATCGGCGCTCGTCTTTCCCAAGAATCTTTAGTCAGGTCGATATTTGTTTTCAAATTATATTCTTTTTTCAGCGGAAAAGTGCAAAAATTTCAACCAGGCGTTTATCAATTATTTTCTAGTATGGGCGTGCCACAAATAGTGGAAACGCTTACTGCCGGCGGCCAGAACGAAGTTACGGTAACGATTCCGGAAGGGGTAACGGCAAAAGACATTGATCAAATACTTCTTTCTTCTGGCGCTGCCCAAACCTCGATTCTTAATTACTCTTGGCGGTTACTTGCCGGCGACTTTCCATTTTTAGCCGACCGCGATTCACTTGAAGGATTTCTTTTTCCCGATACTTACCAGTTCGCTTATAATTCTTCGCCAGAAACAATCCTAAGAACAATTTTAGGAAATTTTGAAACTAAAGTTTGGCCAATGCTTGTCGACGCTAAAGATTGGTATGGTTCTTTAATCCTCGCTTCTATTTTGGAACGGGAAGTGCCGAGTTTTGAAGATCGCCAAATTGTCGCCGGTATTCTTTTAAAACGCATGCGGTTAGGAATGCCGCTTCAAGTTGATTCGTCAATAAGTTACGCAAAGTGTGATGGCCAATTTAAGGATTGCCCAAACATTAAAACCTTAAGAGTTGATTTGAAAATTCCCTCTCTCTACAACACTTATTTGCATTTAGGGTTAACACCAACCCCGATTGCGAATTCCGGCCAGGCGGCCGTTCAGGCGGCACTTACTCCAAGAGCAAGTAATTATCTATATTATCTTTCTTCCTCAAAAAACGGCGCTACGATTTATTCCCGCACCCTTGAGGAACACAACACTAAAAAAGCTATATATTTATGATTAAACCAAAAATTTTCTCTTTTTATACCGGGCCGAATTTCGAACAACCGAATCTGATTGAAATTCAGACGAATTCTTTTGATTGGTTTTTGAAAAAAGGTCTTCGCGAACTTTTTGACGAAATTTCGCCGATTCGCGACCACACCGGCCACGAACTCGAGCTTAGTTTTCTTGATTACAAATTTGATCAGCCGAAATACAGCGAAGAGCAAACAAAAGAAAAAGACCAAACTTACGAAGCCGGCTTAAGAGTGAATTTAAAATTAATTGATAAAGCCAACAAAGAAACAAAAACCCAAGAAGTTTATTTAGGGGATTTTCCAATGATGACGAAACGCGGCACTTTTATTATTAACGGTGTCGAGCGGGTAATTATTTCCCAGTTGGTTCGTTCGGCTGGCGCTTATTTTTCCGTGAATGTTTTTCGGGGAAAAAAACTTTTCGGCGCTAAAGTTATTCCGAATCGCGGCGCTTGGCTCGAAATTGAAACCGAGTCCGATGGTTTTATCGGCGTTCGAATCGATCGGAAAAGAAAAGTTGCGGTTACGCAGCTACTTAGAGTTTTTGGGTTGAAAGACAATGAAGCAATCAAAAAAGCGTTTGCGGACGTGAAATTTGGCGATGTGAATTATATTGAGGCAACGCTGAAAAAAGACGAAGCAAAAGACATTGATCAATCATATTTAGGCATCCACCAGCGGTTGCGGCCGGGGGATTTAACCACCGTTGAAAACGCGAAAGTTCTTATTGAAGGAATGTTTATGCGTTTTGACCGCTATGATTTAAGCCGGGTTGGCCGTTTCAAATTTAACCAGCGGCTTGATATGAAGCAAAAAGAAAGCGGTCTTTTAGATAAAGACGATTTAGTGGCGCTTGTAAAAGAAATAATCAGATTAAACCAAGATCATCACAGCAAACCTGATGATATTGACCATTTAGGCAATCGTCGGATTAGAGCTGTTGGCGAACTTGTTCAATCACGTTTGCGGGTTGGCTTTGCTCGGCTTCGCCGCGGCGTTCAAGACAGAATGTCCACTCTCGAACGTAATTCACTTCAGCCAGTTCAACTCGTTAATTATAAATTACTCACGGCCGTAGTTCGCGATTTTTTTGCTTCTTCCCAGCTTTCGCAGTTTATGGATCAAAATAATCCTTTATCTGAACTCGAACATAAACGGCGGCTTTCAGCGATGGGTCCGGGCGGATTAACGCGCGAACGTGCTGGTTTCGAAGTGCGCGACGTTCATCCGTCTTTTTATGGTCGTATTTGTCCGATTCAAACACCAGAAGGAGCGAACATTGGGTTGGTGAGTTCAATGTCGAGTTGCACTCGTTTGAACGAACTAGGTTTTTTGGAAACTCCCTATTTCAAAGTAAAAAACGGCATCGTTACTTCCAGTATTACTTGGTTTGATGCTTTCTCGGAGCAAAAATTCAACATTGCTCAAGCGGATTTAAAAACTAATGATAAGGGTTACATTGAAGAAGCTCGGGTGGCGGCAAGAATTAAAGGTGAGCCGAGCACTTGCTTGCGGGAAGAAGTAGATTTTATAGACGTTTCGCCGATTCAAACAATCAGCGTTTCCACTTCGCTTATTCCATTTTTGGAACACACAGACGCAAATCGCGCGCTCATGGGTTCAAACATGCAACGACAAGCCGTGCCTTCAATCCGTTCGGACGCGCCGCTTGTCGGCACTGGCCAAGAAGAAAAAGCCGCCCACGATTCAGAACAAGTACTTATCGCTGAAGAAGACGGGGTAGTTGAAGGTGTTGATGGTCGGGAAATTCAGTTCAAGACCAAAAACGGAATTAAAAAATATCCGCTTATCAAATTTAAACGCTCTAATCACTCGACTTGTATTTCCCACCGACCAACGGTAAAAATTGGCGATAAAATAAAAAAAGGCGGAATTTTAGCCGATGGGCCGGCAACCGACAATGGAGTTTTAAGTTTGGGTCAAAATCTTCTTGTCGCTTTCTTGCCATGGCGGGGCGGTAACTTTGAAGACGCGATTATTCTTTCCGAACGGGTTGCGCGTGACGATCTTTTTACTTCAATTCACATTGAAACATTTATTTGTCTTGTGCGGGAAACAAAACTTGGCCCAGAGGTTACAACCGCGGACATCCATAATGTTTCCGAAGATAAATTAAGAAATTTAGATGAGGAAGGTATTGTCCGAATTGGCGCGGAAGTCCGAACCGGCGATATTTTAGTCGGAAAAATTTCACCGAAAGGCGAATCGGAATTAAGTTCGGAAGAAAGATTATTGCGGGCAATTTTCGGTGAAAAAGCGCGCGATGTTAAAGACACTTCTTTGACTTTACCGCACGGGAAAACTGGCCGAGTAATTGGCATAAAAATCTTTTCCCGTGATCGTGGCGATCGGTTAGATCCGGGTATTATTAAAAAAATTCAAATCGAAGTGGCTCAGCTTAGAAAAATCCGCGCCGGCGATAAATTAGCGGGCCGACACGGTAATAAGGGGGTTATTTCTCAAATTAGGCCAACTGAAGACATGCCTTATCTTGAAGATGGCACACCGGTTGACGTTGTTTTAAATCCATTAGGTGTTGCTTCCCGTATGAACTTGGGTCAAATTTTAGAAACTCATCTAGGACTCGCGGCAAAGATGGGTGGTTATCGAGCAGTTATTCCGAACTTCGTTGGCGGCTCGGAGGCGGAAATTGTTGAAGAACTTAAAAAATCAGGGCTTCCGGCTGACGGGAAACTCGCGCTTTACGATGGTGTAACTGGTGAAAAATTCCGCGAAAAAATTACCGTTGGGTACATTTATATAATGAAACTTAACCATCTTGTGGAAGATAAAATTCATATGCGTTCAACCGGTCCATACTCTTTAATTACCCAGCAGCCGTTGGGCGGCAAAGCGCAGTTAGGCGGTCAACGTTTTGGAGAAATGGAAGTGTGGGCGCTTGAAGGTTACGGCGCCGCTCACACTCTTCAAGAAATGCTCACGATTAAATCCGACGATGTGCTTGGCCGTTCGGCAGCTTTTGAATCAATTATTCGCGGCAACGATATTAAAAAACCAAACATTCCAGCTTCTTTTAATGTTTTAGTAAGTGAATTAAAATCGCTCGGATTAAGCGTCGGGTCCGACCGGGATGACGCGTTAAGAAAAGAAGAGGAAACCGAAGAATAAAAAATTATGGAAAGAAACACAGACGTAAAACACATTTCAATAAGAGTTGCTAGCCCAGAAGAAATTTTATCTTGGTCACACGGCGAAGTTATAAAGCCGGAAACTTTGAATTACCGCACACAGCGGCCGGAGAAGGACGGTTTATTTTCCGAACGGATTTTCGGTCCGACTAAAGATTACGAATGTTACTGCGGCAAATATAAAAAAATAAGATACAAAGGCGTTACTTGTGAAAAGTGCGGCGTGGAAGTTACAAGATCAGTTGTTCGGCGGGAACGAATGGGTCATATTAATTTAGCTTCGCCTGTCACTCATGTTTGGTTTTTAAGAACCGTGCCTTCAAAATTAAGCTTACTTTTAGATATTTCCGTCCCGAAACTTGAAAAAGTTATTTATTACGCCGCTTTTATCGTTACGTCAGTTGATGAAGACGCGCGGCTTAAAGCTCTTGATTCAATCAATAGAGAGGTGAAAGGAATAAAAAAAGAAAAAGGATCGGACTTAAAAGTTGCGGAAGAATCGGCGGAAAAAATGCGGGAAACGGTAAAGAAAATGAGACTCGGCCTTATTTTAAGCGAGCAAGAATATTACGAATTAGCCGGCCGTTTCGGTGATGTTTTTGAAGCCGACCGCGGCGCTGGCGCTGTCCGCAAAATTCTTGAACAACTTGATCTAAAAGTTCTTATAAGAAAACTAAAAAAAGAACTTGAAAGCGCAAAAGACGAAATGCGCGCGCGGCGGATTTTGCGAGCTATTAAAGTTGCTAAATCGCTTATTCGTTCAAATACCCGACCAGAGTGGATGATTTTCACAGTGTTGCCGGTTTTACCGCCAGAGCTTCGGCCGATGGTAGCGCTAGATGGCGGTCGTTACGCTACGGCTGACTTGAATGATCTTTACCGCCGGGTTATTAATCGTAACAACCGATTGAAAAAATTAATGGAGTTAAAGTCACCCGAGGTTATTCTTACAAACGAAAAAAGAATGCTTCAAGAAGCAGTAGACGCGTTAATTGATAATTCCGCCCGGCTTGGTAGTCAGCTTTTATCAACTCGTCGGAGGCCGCTTCGATCACTTGCCGATATGCTCAAGGGCAAGCAGGGCCGTTTCCGTCAAAATTTGTTAGGTAAGCGGGTTGATTATTCTGGCCGTTCAGTCATTGTCGTTGGCCCGGAACTTAAATTGAATGAATGCGGTTTGCCGAAAAATTTAGCTTTAGAACTTTTCCGCCATTTTGTAATTAATAAAATTATCGAAAGAGGATTAGCTTACAATATCAAACAAGCCAATCGTTTTATTGAAGCTAGTTCGCCAGAGGTTTGGGCGATCTTAGAAGAAGTTATGGCTAATCGGCGGGTGCTTTTGAATAGAGCTCCGACTCTTCACCGGCTTGGTATTCAGGCCTTTAAACCGGTTTTAATTGAAGATTTAGCTATTCGGATTCCGCCGCTTGTTTGCGCGGCTTTTAATGCTGACTTCGACGGCGATCAAATGGCCGTACATTTACCTTTAACAGTTGAGGCGCAATACGAAGCGCATCACTTGATGGACGCTAGTAATAATCTTTTAAAACCAGCGAATGGCGAACCGATTGTGACGCCAACGCAAGACATGGTTTTGGGCTGTTATTTCCTTACGACTATTAAAGTAGGAGCAAAAGGCGAAGGTCGCATTTTTACCGACAAAATAGAAGCTTCCCACGCTTATGAAAACGGCATTATTGATATAAACGCAAAAATAAAAGTTCGGATAGAGGGTAAACTAACCGAAACTTCTTATGGCCGGCTTATTTTTAATGAAGTTTTACCTAAGGAATTAGGTTTTATGAACGAGCAAATGAATAAAAAACTTCTTTCAAAATTAGTTTCAAAAATTATTGATAATTTTGGCGTTCACGGAACTTATGAATATCTTGATAAAATCAAAAACATTGGTTATCACTACGCCACAATTTCGGCTATCACTTGGGGAATGAATGACACAATAGTTCCTAAAGGCAAAACAGCTATTATTATTGAGGGAGAAAAGCGAGTCGCGCAGGTAGAAAATGAATTTAACGAAGGATTATTAACCGAAGCAGAACGCCGCCAAAAAATTCTTAGCATTTGGTTCGACTCTAAGGAACAAATTGCGAAGCTTATGCCGAACACTCTTTCCGTCGACAATCCAGTTCACTCTATTATTAATTCAGGCGCGCGCGGTAATTGGATTCAGTTAATTCAGGTAATGGGTATGAAGGGTTTAGTTAGCGGTCCATCAGGTGAAGAAATTGAATTGCCGGTTAAATCGTCTTTCAAAGAAGGTTTTAGTATCCTTGAATATTTCAGTTCTAGCCACGGCGCAAGAAAAGGATCAACTGACACCGCTCTAAAAACGGCTGAAGCTGGTTATCTTACCCGCCGGTTGGTTGATGTTGCTCAAGATTTAATTATTCAAGAAGATGATTGCGGTACAAAAGACAGCATTATAATCGTGAAAAAAGAAGGTGAAAAATTCGGTTATTCTTTTGCGGATCGGATTTATTCACGAACCAGTTTAGAAGAAATTAAAGTTGGCCGTAAAACAATTGTGAAAGCTGGCGAACTGATTTCTCGTGAAGCGGCAAGATTAATTAATGAGTCGGAAATCGAAGAAATTCGGGCTCGTTCGCCAATTTATTGCGAAACGCCATACGGAATTTGTTCCACTTGCTATGGCGTTGATTTAAGTTGTAACAAACCGGTTGAAATTGGTGAAGCGGTTGGCATTATCGCCGCTCAATCAATTGGTGAGCCGGGTACACAGCTTACAATGAGAACTTTCCATGTGGGTGGCGTTGCTGGTGTCGATATCACTCACGGTTTGCCGAGAATTGAAGAAATTTTTGAAGCTCGTCCGCCAAAAGGCAAGGCGGCTTTGGCGCGGAGCGAAGGAATAGTTGAAGAAATCGAACATAAAGAATTAGTTAAGGTAATAAAAATAAAAGGAATCGCTTCTAAGGGTAAAAAAAGTAAGACAGATATTGAAGAGTATATTGTTTCGGCGGGAGTTACTGTTTTTGTGAAAAAAGGTGATGTTATTGAAAAAGGCAAGCAATTATGCGAAGGGCCGCTTGATTTAAGAGAACTCATTGCTTATCGGGGTGTTGAAGCGCTTCAGCACTATATTATCAACGAAGTTCAGGAAATTTATACTACTCAAGGTTCGACAATCAACGACAAACATATTGAAATTATTGTTCGGCAAATGATCAGTCGATTTGTAGTAAAAGAACCAGGAGACACGGATTTTATGGTTGGTGATTTAGTTGAGAAATCAAAGTTTTTTGAAGTGAACAACGCCGCGAAAAAATCTAAAAAAACACCGGCTAAAGGCGTGATTAAAATTTTAGGCATTACGCGGGTTTCTCTTGATTCGTCAAGTTTCCTCTCAGCCGCTTCCTTCCAAGAAACAAGCCGCGTGCTTATTAACGCTGCGATTGAAAATAAAATTGATACTTTGCGAGGTTTGAAAGAAAACGTAATTATCGGAAAACTTATTCCGGCCGGCACCGGCAAGCGGGGATTCCCAGCGAACAAAATCAACGAACTAAAAGCTATTTTAATTCCGCCTCACAAAGAATTGGAAGAACAACCAACTGTCAATGAAGAAAAAAAAGCCGAGCCATCAATTGAAGTAAAAGTTGACGAAAAATAACCCTTTTGTTAGGTTAAGACCATGATAGAAGAAAAATCAGAAAATAATTTATACGAATTGACCTTTCTTTTAGCTCAAGAAAATTCGGCGAAAGCTAGGGAAATTATCGAAAAAAATGGCGGCAAAGTTAATCAAGAAAAAACTTTCGCTAAAATTCATTTGACTTATCCGATTTTAAAACAATCCTACGCCTTTATGGGCGGATTTCAATTTGAAATTTTACCTTCGGCCGTTGATAAATTGACTAAAAATTTGCATTTGGACGGAGGACTAATCCGTTTTATGATTAGTCGGGCAAAGAGTTCTAATGGTGTTTCAGCGCGGCCCACAAGATCATTTGTTCCTCGTAGCGCTTCAACGCAAAGACTAGTTAGAAAGCCAGCGCCTGAATCCTCTTTAACTAATGAAGCTATAGAGAAAAAAATTGAGGAAATACTTAAGTAATGACTATGACTATAACAATAACTAATTCGTATTAATACATTATGAATTTAAACAAAGTTTTTTTAATTGGAAGATTAACTGCTGATCCGCAGTTGCGGACAACGCCTGCCGGCCAAGCAGTTGGCACTTTTTCTTTGGCGACGAACCGAGTTTGGTCAAACAAAAGCGGTGAAAAACAACAGGAAGTTCAGTTTCATAATATTGTTGTTTGGGGCAGACAAGCGGAAGTTGCAAGCCAATTTTTGAAAAAAGGAAGTATGGCTATGATTGAAGGACGGCTTCAGACAAGGGAATGGCAAAGTAAAGAAGGCGATAAGCGGCGAACAACAGAAATTGTGGCGGAGAGAATGCAGCTTGGCCCGCGAAGTAGTAGCGTTAGTGGTGGCGGCGCTCCGCCAGCTGGCGGATTCGGCGATGGCGGATTTGGCGGTTTCGAGCAAAAAGCGCCAACCGGCCAAGGAGTTGATGAATCAATTAAAGAAGAATTACCAGAAATAAATATTGATGAAGGCGAAATTAAACCAGAAAATATACCTTTCTAAACTATTATGAGACAATGCGTTTTTTGTTCGCAAAATACTAGAATTATTGACTATCGCGACTCAGAACTTTTGGGCCGTTTTCTTTCCGCGCAGGCAAAGATTATCGATCCGCGCCACACTGGCATTTGCGCCAAGCATCAGCGCCAGTTATCGCGAGCAATTAAACGGGCAAGAATTTTAGGTCTATTGCCTTTCGTTCGGCGATAATTTAGATGGACGAAGCGATTTTTCAATTTTTCCATAATTTAGTTGGCCAATCTTCCATCCTCGATTTACTAGGTATTTTTTTAGCTAAGTACTTAACTTATTTTTTAGTACTCGCCTCACTATTATTTTTCCTCAAAGAAAAAGACTTAAAGAAGCGAATTTTTATTTTCGCTTTTACAGTTTTAACTGTAATTATTGCTCGCGGAATTTTCACAGAACTCATTAGATTTTTCTATAACCGGCCACGGCCATTTCTTGCGCTCAATTTTGAACCACTAATTCCGGAGTCAGGCGCTGGTTTTCCGTCTGGCCACGCTTCTTTTCTTTTTGGATTGGTTTTTCCGATTTTTTACTTTAACCGTAAATTTGGCGCTTGGTTTCTAGTTTCATCTTTACTTGTTGGCTTGGGCCGGGTTTTCGTGGGCGTCCATTATCCGGGTGATATTTTGGGCGGAATTTTTGTGGCGCTAATCGCTTATTTAATCGTCCAATCAATTTTAATTAAATACAATCCTGTTCATAAACAAGAAGTGATTAATCCAGCGAATTTAAATTAAAAACCTCCGCTATAAGTGGAGGTTTTTTATAAACTAACTTTTTTTGATGAGTGCCGTAACAACCTCCGGTGGCGAAAACTTTAGAGGTGTTTTCCCTAATTTTTCAATCAATTTCTCGCATTTTTCTAATAAATCTTGATCAGCAAGCACATTTTTAGCTATTTGAGAAAAACCACGGAGATTTAAAATGAGTTCAGGCGTGTTAGCTACATCTTCTTCACGCTTGAAACTTTGAAGCGAATAATCCAAAGATGGGCTAATTTCCTCAAGCAGATCATTTAATTTTTCACCCATATAAGGATCAGTTGAAAATTTCGAAAATATTTTAAAAGCTATATTTCTAAATTCTTCTATCATTTTAGGGTTTTCGGTGCTTTTTAACGTCCGCCAATTATATTCGATAAGTATTATTTCTTCCTTGCTAACCCTTAATAATTCTTCGAGAGCGTGCTTGCGATCTGCTGGCGGTATATTCATTAGAACGAAACGTTGATGAACAAAATCAAAAGCTTTATCGGCAAAAGGCATAGCTTTTACGTCACTTTGTATTCCATAGAACGGCGCATCAGTTTTCTCTAATTTGCTTTGCATTACTTTCAACATATCGGTTCGGAGATCGATTGGTACATACATTCCTTTCTTTTTGGCAACAAATTCCGCAAGACCGGCGTTAGAACCGGCTCCTGAATCAAGTAATTTTTTACCTTCCAAATCTAAGTTATTAAGTAAAGTTTCCGAAACGAAATTTGGATATTCAATGTTTTTTAATCGCTCAATTTCCGCCTGCGGTATTTCTTTTCGGCTGTAAAAATTCTCATTTTCCATAAATTTAATTTGTTTTAGTTGTTTATTTGCTGAATATAAAGATATATGAAGCTATGGGAAAATCAAGCGAAATTACTCTTGTGCCGAGGGAGGGAGTCGAACCCTCATGACCTTGCGATCGCAGGATTTTGAGTCCTGTGCGTCTGCCATTCCGCCACCTCGGCTTTGATTATGTTTGATAATGCCACAGAAAAAAGTTAGAGTAAAGAAATGTCACGAGCGATCGCGATTTGCAACCAAAAAGGCGGCGTTGGAAAAACCACGACCGCCATGAATCTTTCGGCTTATCTTGCGCTTCAAGGAAAGCGAACGCTTCTGATTGATTTTGATTCCCAATTTAACGCCACGGTTGGCGTTGGCGTTACTCATGCCGCAGACGAAACTATTTATCACGTTCTTTTAGCCGGCCAAGCGGTTGAGAGGGTAGTTAAAAAAACCTATCTCGCTAATCTAGATGTTATTCCCGCTTCGCCGGATTTAGCCGGCGCTTTAATTGAGCTCGTCAATTTGCCGGATCGGGAATATTATTTGCGTAATTTTGTGCAAAAAATAAAACCGAATTATGATTTTCTAATTATCGATCTTGGGCCGAGTTTGAATCTTTTAACCGTAAACGGACTTTTAGCGGCAGACGAAGTAATTGTGCCGATTCAATGCGAGTATTACAGTTTGGAAGGTTTGACCCAGCTTTTAGAAACGCTTGATCTTGTTCGGAATAATCTTGGCCATCCGCTAAAAGTTAGCGGTGCTTTACTTACAATGTATGACCGGCGGGAAAAGCTTTCACGGGAAATTGCTCGGGAAGTTCGTCGGCGGTTTCCTCATTATGTTTACGAAGTGGAAATTCCGCGTTCGGTTGCGTTAGCAGAAGCGCCGAGTTTCAAAAAACCGGTAATGCTCTACGCGCCGCAAAGTCCGGGCGCTTTGGCTTACGAGCGGTTGGCGCGTGAAGTAATGACGCAAAACCCGCAAGAAGAAGCGGTTAATATTGACTTTCGTCCAAGCGGCTTAGCGAGCTAGTTTTCAAAAACCTTCCTAAAATTTCAATGCAAGCAACGAGCTTATTTATTAAGCATAAACAATTATCCACAGATTATTCTATTATTTATTGACGGTTTCACACACCGTGCTATTATTGTTTTCGGTTTTGTCTTTTTAGGAGAAAAGTTTTTAAAGAGGAGTTGCGTGTAGAGCTCACACGAAACAAATTGGAGAAAGTTTTTTGAATGAAAAGGCGAGCTACGTGCGTACGTTTAATAAGACAGAGGTTGATAAGTGGCGAGTTTAGGGCGATTAAAGTACTTTATAAATTTCGAGCTTGTTCTTTATACTTAATAAATATTATTTAGCTCGAAATCTCACTTAAGGGAAATAATTACGCTAAACGAACTACAAAGTCGCCTCTGTTTTATTTTGCGTTGGTGGCTCAAAATTTCTCTAGGAAATTTTGTAAGCGCCAACAGCACCCCGCCAAAGGCGGGGTATTTCTTTCTTGAAATTTTAATAATAGAATTAAACTAAGATGTCTGGTCACGGTCTGGAATCTTTAATTCCTAAAAAAAATATTTCAAAGCCAGCCGAAACTATCAGTTCGAGCGTGGCTCCACTTTCTGTAAATAATCCTCCGCAATCGGCAGTCAAGCCGGTTGATTATGTCCGGTTTGATGAACAAGCGCGATTTAATAAGCCGTCAATCGAACCGAAAAGGTATCGCGAAGAATCAATTTTTCAAATTGAAATTGAGAAAATAAAACCAAACCCTTTTCAGCCACGTCGGGAATTTAACCAAGAAAAGTTAGAAGAATTAGCGCAGTCGATTCGAGAATTCGGGATTTTACAGCCGATTGTTGTTTCAAAAGTAATCCACGAAAGCAATTCCGGCGCGCTTGTGGAATACCAATTAATTGCCGGCGAGCGGCGGCTAATGGCTTCAAAACTTGCCGGCTTGGAAAGAATACCGGCAATTGTTAGAAAAGTTGATGATCACCGCACAAAACTTGAACTCGCGTTACTTGAAAATATACAAAGAAGTGATCTGAATGCGGTTGAATCAGCGCGCGGTTACGCTCGATTGCAGGAAGAATTTGGCCTTACTCAGCGGGAAATTGCCGCGCGGCTTGGTAAAAGCCGTGAAGTAATTGCGAACACTTTGCGGCTCTTAAATCTGCCCTTAAGCGTGCAGAGCGCTCTAGCCGAAGGTAAAATTAACGAATCCCAAGCAAGAACCCTCCTTTCGCTAAACAGCCAAAAAGACCAGCAAGAAACTTTTGAGCGCATTTTAGATCAAAAAATTTCTGTTCGCGCTCTTCACGAAGAAGTAATTCGTAAGGAATTTGCTCCTAATCCGGAAAATAAATATTGGGAAAAACGGCTTGAAGAAAAAATCGGCGCGCCGGTACAAATTAAAAAACAAGGCAATCGCGGAAAAGTAGTAATGCCGTTTTATTCCGAAGAAGAATTAAGAGGGCTTATAAATAAATTGCTTGGTAGTGAAGGGGAAGCTAGCGATTAAATTTATAACTCACTTCTTTAGTGCCGTTTATTTTTTTTAACCTCACTAAGATTTTCTGAATTTTTTGTTCAGAGAGAATTTCGCATTTCAAAGTGATGATTGAAAAAGCCATGCGCGGAACAGGCGCGCTGTTTAAGTGGGAGATATATATTTTCGACTTCGCGAAAGCATTTGTTAAATCTTTTAAATAACCCGGCCGACCCTGGTTAATAATTTTAAATTCCATATGATGGTTGTCCACTTTTTTCTGAAGTGTTTTGTTATTTTCTCGGACGGAGCTTTTAATTTGTTTTTTAGCAAGTATTGTTTTTACGAATCTTAGCCAATCTTTTGAAGGTTTTTTGCCACGCTGGGTGATAATTTCAACTAAGTCGCCGGAATTTAATTGGTGATCAAGCGTGACAATCCGGTTATTAACTTTCGCGCCAACGCACTGATCGCCAATTGCGCTGTGAATCCGATAAGCAAAATCAATTGGAGTGGCGCCAACCGGCAAATCAATAACATCATTATGGGGCGTGAGCACGAAAATTCTGTCTTTAAAAAGATCAGTTTTAACTGCTTCGATAAACTCTTTGTTATTTGAGAAATCTTTTTGCCAGTTGCGGAGTTGTTCAACCCAAAGCAATTCTTTTCTTTGGGTTACCCCCGCCCAATTTTTATGTTTTTCTTTTTCGTCTTTAATTTGTTGGTAAGCCCAGTGGGCGGCAATACCGAGTTCCGCTTCTTCGTGCATTTCTTTTGTCCGAATTTGAAATTCGGTGATTTTATTGTCTACGCAAAAAACTGTTGTGTGTAAACTGCGGTAGCCGTTCGGCTTAGGGCGGGCAATATAGTCATCGAATTGTTTCGGAACGGGCTGCCAAATTTTATGGATGATGCCAAGTACCGTATAACATTCCTCAACCGTGTTAACCATAATCCGTATCGCCACTAGATCGTGGATTTTCTCAAGATCCATATCGTATCGCATAAGTTTTTTATACAAACTAGCGTATCGTTTGGCGCGGGCATCCACACTGATTGGATTTACACTGTTTTCACGGAGCAGTTTTAAAACAACCGGGCGCAGTTTTTCAGTATATGCAACGCGGACCGCAAAAGAATCTTTTACCGCTTTTGTAAGCCAAGCGTGTTCTTCCGGGTATGCATAAGGAAAAGCAAGGTCTTCAAGTTCTCCGGAAAGTCGCTGCATACCAAGGCGATAGGCGAGTGGCGCGTAAATTTCGTTTGTTTCCCAAGCAAATTTTTTTTGCCGTTCGGGATTAAGCGCGCCGATTGTTTGCATGTTATGGAGCCGGTCGGCTAATTTGATAATAATTATCCGCAAGTCCTTGCTTGAAGAAACGATAAATTTTCTTAAGCTTTCAATTTTCGCGTCGCTTTTTGTCGGGAATTGAATTGCGTCGAGTTTAGTGAGTCCGTCAACAAGAAAAGCGATTTCCGCGCCGAAATATTTTTCAATGTCTTTTACAGTGTAGTTTGTGTCCTCCACAATATCGTGAAGAAGCGCGGCGGCCACGCTCGCTTCACCAAGTTTCCATTCGTTCACTTTCGCGGCCACTTCAAGGCAATGATTTAGGTACGGTTCGCCGCTCTCTCTTTTAATATCTTTATGCGCTTCTTTCGCGAATTCGTAAGCGCGTAAAACAACGCTTTTTGGTGGATATTTTTTTAGCCAATCTGAAGTCATTTTTCTTATTCTAGCGGTGCGGGCTAGTAGTTGACAACTCTTTTGCGACAAGTAGAATTTATCCTGCATTAGCAATAAAAGGTCGACTTTGCTAATTTATATATTTAGGTATATAATTATTTTATGAATTTTAAACCATTATCGAATCATTTGTTTATCGAGCCGATGGAGGAAGAGGCAAAAACAAAATCCGGCATTGTTCTTCCAGACACGGCCGAAAAAGAAAAATCTGTGAGAGGTAAAATTATTGCCGTAGGACCAGGCAAGCTTAACGAGAAAGGCGAGCGAATAGCCATGTCAGTCAAGGTTGGCGATGTTGTACTCTTTAAAAAGTACGGGCCAGACGAAACCGAACTTGAAGGTAAAAAATATTTAGTCGGTGACGAGGATGATATTTTAGCGATATTAGAATAAATTAAAACTATGGCGAAACAAATTAAATTTAACGAAGAAGCGCGAACTGCGCTAAAAAAAGGCATTGATAAGTTAGCGGAAGCGGTGCGAATGACGCTTGGGCCGCGCGGCCGGGCAGTTGTAATTGAAAAGGGTTACGGCGCCCCGCAGGTTACTTTCGACGGCGTTACTGTGGCAAAAGAAATCGAACTGGAGGAAAAATACGAAAATCTCGGCGCGGAATTTATCAAACAGGCGGCGGAAAAAACAAACGACAATGTTGGTGACGGCACCACTACGTCGGTAGTTTTAGCGCACGCTATGATTGACGAAGGCGAAAAAGTCATTCGCGAAAAAGGTTTTAACGTCATTCAATTATCCGAAGGATTAAAACGGGCAAGCGAAAAAGTTATAAAACTTCTTGAATCGCAAAAGGAACTTATTAACGACAATAAGAAAATTGAGGAAGTGGCGACGTTATCGGCCAAAGACAGCGGTATTGGCAAATTAATTGCCGAAGTAATGGCAAAAGTTGGCAAAGAAGGCGTTGTGACTGTTGATGATTCAAATACAATAGGTAATTCCTACGAAATGGTGGAAGGTATGCAGTTTGATAAGGGTTATGTTTCGCCATACATGATCACCAATCAGGAAAAAATGGAATCAATTCTTGAAGATCCTTATATTTTAGTGACGGATCGGAAAATTTCTTCAATTCAGGAATTATTGCCGTTGCTTGAAAAAGTGGTGCAGAGCGGTAAAAAAGAACTGGTAATTATCGCGGACGAAGTGGAAGGCGAAGCACTTGCCACTTTAGTTGTAAACAAACTCCGCGGTATTTTTAGCGTACTCGCGGTTAAGGGTCCGGGTTTTGGCGATCGGCGCAAAGAAATGCTCCAAGACATTGCGGTTGTAACCGGCGCGAATTTTGTCTCTGAAGATTTAGGCCGAAAACTTGATAATGTTGCTTTGGAAGATCTCGGTCATGCTCAAAGAGTGATCTCAAACAAGGACGCAACAACTATTGTCGGCGGCAAAGGCGACAAGAAAGAAATTGAAAGCCGCGTCAGCCAGTTGCGAGGTCAAATCAAGAAAACCGATTCCGAATTCGACAAGGAAAAATTACAGGAGCGATTGGGCAAACTTTCCGGTGGCGTAGCGGTCATAAAAGTTGGCGCGCCCACCGAATCCGCCCAAAAAGAATTAAAACAGCGGGTTGACGACGCTGTCGCGGCCACGCGCGCGGCAATGGAAGAAGGAATCGTGCCGGGCGGCGGCATTGCTCTTTTTAATGTTGTCCAGAACGCTGACTTAACTTCGGATGCGGAAGTAACGAAGATTTTAACAAGAGCGCTTGAAGCGCCTCTTCGCGCGATTATCGCAAACAGCGGCGAATCCGAGAATGAAAAAATAAGCGAAATAACTAAAGAAAGAGGAAAAAGTAATAATCCTTGGCTTGGTTTTAACGCTTTAACCAATAAAATTACTAATCTTAAGGAAGCTGGTATTATTGACCCGCTAAAAGTGACGAAGACCGCGTTTTTGAACGCAATCTCTGTGGCGGCAAATTACTTAACAGTTGGGGTGGCAATTACCGATATTCCGAAAAAAGAAGATAAAATGCCAGGCGGCATGCCTGGAGGAATGGGCGGAATGGATTACTAATTCCCATAAATTTTTGCTTCGAAAAAATCTCCCCGAAAGGGGAGGTTTTGTTTAACGCTGAGTCAGTCGAAGTGTTGATGGATTCGGCAAGCTCACCATCAACACTAAGTCAACCGAAGTGTTGACAGATTAGATAGCGAAAGCTTATCCTTTACAGCAGTTTATTTAAAAAAATAAATAAGAAGAAAGGAATATCAGCATGAATGAATCAGGTAATTTAGATCGCTTGGCGGTATTGAAACAAAGATTTAATCCTCGCCGTGAATACAAGGTTAGCCACACAAAAATCGAAGTTGATGGCGCTTTTGTTCGTTTTGACGACGATTGGGGATTTAAAGATGATAAAGCCATTGTTCCGCTTGAAGATTTTCTGCAAGATCCGGCGGTTATCCGCAGCGCCAGAGTTTCAACTGGTCGCGACGCGAAAGAAGTGAACGAAAAAGCGGAAGGCCTAATCGGCGCTCTTTATCGTAATAAGCACGTTACGCCTTTTGAAGGATCAGTTATTTTCCGGTTGAGGGTGGAAACGCCGATTTGTTTTGCTCAATCTTTTTTCCAACTGCCTTACAGCCACAACGAATTTTCCGGTCGCTACAGCGTGATTGACGGCGATTTTTACACACCGAAAAAAGTTCTTGAAGATCAAGATTTCGCGGTGATTTTTGCCGAAGCCGAATGGGAAAGCCAAAATTTTTATAGAAACTTGATTGGGAAAGGAATTGCGCTTGAACAAGCTCGTTTCGCCCTTCCTTACCGTTTTTACACGAAATTTTACTGGACGATTTCCCTGCGGCATATTTTGGAAATCTTGTCGCTTGAGGCGAATAAGCTTACGCCGATTGAGTTCTGGGAAATACGCGATTCAATTTTGAAGCAAATTATCAAGGATTGGACGCCTTGGACTTACGACAAATTTGTTGAGCATTTTGACGAGTTGCAGACGCGGTGGTCTGAAGACATAGTTAGTGGAAATCTGGATTTGCCGGATAGGAATTTTTGTTTTGAAGAACCTGTCCCTAAAGGCAAAGTTAAGAATATCGGCCGTTATCACCTCATTGATCGGATGGGAAGCGAAGAAGTATTGAAAATTGGCGTTCAAACAAAACCAAATCCAAGAAAAGGTTTTGGCCACGCGGCAATGACTTTTTATTTAGAGACGCCGATTTTTGTCCATCGCCAGTGGGTTCGGCATCGTCAAGGCGTTTGGTCGGAATTACCGGTTGATTTCGACAAAATCGTCGCGACGCGGGATTTTTACGTTCCGTTGAATTTCCGGAAAAAAATTGGGAAACAAATGTCTTACGCTTACGAAGATATGGTGGAGAACGAAAATCAAGAAGTAATAAAACTTTTCAATGATTTTCTTGACCGCTGTATTTATCGTTATAACGTCCTTCGGGAGAAAAAAATGCCAGCCGAAGAAGCTGCGTTGGTTTTACCCTATGTTTTTCGGGTTAAAACGCTTTGGACGGTAAATTTGGATGGCTTGATGAACTTTTTCTCCTTGCGTTGCAACGAGGACGCCCAGTGGGAAATTCGCCAGTTTGCGAATGAAATCTACAAAATCTTCCGCGGTTACTATCCGTGGGCAAATAAGATTTTCCTGGATCATTTGAATTTTGGTGAAAGTGAATTGTTCAAAGAATAATATTAAAGCCTCGTTTTTCGGGGCTTTTTCTTTTTTCCGAAAATTGCTATAATTTAGTCACCTATGAAAAACAAAACTCTTTGGATTGTGATCGCGGTCGTTCTCTTAGTTTTAATCTATGTTTGGGGCGGTTATAACAGTTTTGTGGCAAAAAATGCCGCAGTTGATAAACAATGGGCGCAAGTGGAAACGCAATATCAGCGCCGGCTCGATTTAATTCCGAATCTTGTTGAATCGGTAAAGGGAATCATGAAACAGGAACAGACGGTTTTTATGGCACTAGCTGACGCCCGCACGAAATACGGCGGCGCGGCGACGGTTGACGAAAAAGCGGCGGCGGCGGGGCAAGTTGAGTCCGCACTCGGTCGTTTGCTTGTGGTGATGGAAAATTATCCGCAATTAAAATCATCCGACACGGTTCAAACGTTAATGGTTCAGCTTGAAGGCACGGAAAATCGGGTGAGCGTGGAGCGCGCGCGGTTTAACGATAATGTCCAGGTGTTGAACATAGCAGTGAAAAGTTTTCCTTCAAATTTAATCGCTAACGCTTTTGGATTTACCGAGCGGGCTTATTTTGAAGCGGCCACTGGGGCGCAAAACGCTCCGACTGTAAGTTTCTAAACTTAATATGAGAAAAGCCGGTTTCTTAATTTTTGGCGCGCTTTTGCCGGTGCTAGTTTTAGCTTATTCAAATCCTGGCCGACCGACTGGTTTTGTAAACGATTTTGCCGGGCTACTCGGAGCGCAAGATAAAGCCGCGCTTGAAGTAAAACTAACTGACTTCGAAAAAACAACTTCAAACGAAATAACAGTCGCTATTATTCCGTCGTTAGGTGGCGACACGATTGAAAACTACGCCGTGAAACTTTTCGCCGAGTGGGGAGTTGGCAAGAAAGGCCTGCCCGGCCAGGGTAAAGACAACGGCATTCTTTTTTTAATTTCCTATGATGATCGGGCGGTGCGGATTGAAGTCGGCTACGGCTTGGAAAGCGCGTTAACCGACGCGCAAAGTTATTGGATTATTCAAAACGAAATCGTGCCGAATTTTCAAACAGGAAATTATTACACCGGCATTAACTCGGCCGTTGATAAAATAATTTCGGCGACGAAAGGTGAATATGTACCTTCGGATAATCAAAGCGGCAACTCTTCTTCTCCGTCGCTTTCTTTCGGCAACTGGTTTTTCTTAATTTTCTTTGCGCCGATTTGGCTCGCGAGCATTTTAGGCCGGTCAAAATCTTGGTGGGCGGGCGGCGTTTTGGGCGGCATCGCGGGCGTGATTATTGGATTTATAAAAGGATTTGTTTTCGCTGGTTTTGTTTGGATGGGAATTTTAATTCCACTCGGTTTGATTTTTGATTATTTTGTTTCAAAAAATTACGAGAGTTATAAAAAAGGTGGTCGATTACCGCCGTGGTGGTTTGGTGGTGGTTTTGGCGGCGGTCGCGGTTTTGGCGGCGGGGGAGGATTTGGCGGTTTCGGTGGCGGCTCTTCCGGCGGAGGAGGAAGCTCGGGAAAGTGGTAAAATTTAGACAATGTCCTACAAAGATTTTCTTCCGAAATATAGTGATCCAGCAGAATACGATAAAACTTTTACTGGTTCGGCTAGCAACGAGCCGGATTTTTATAGAAATTATGTTGAGAAATCAAAAAAAGTTTTGTATTTAGGCAGCGGGACAGGCCGGCTTCTTAAAACTTTCTTGCCGATTAATAAAAATATTACTGCCGTTGAGTTTTCTAAGGAGATGGTTGATTTTTCAAAAGAACTCTTACCAGACGCTAAAATTCTTTTTCAAGACGCTTTAGAACTTAATCTTAATGAACAATTTAATTTGATTTTAGCGCCGTATAGGTTTTTAACACACTTTAATAAAAACGAATTAGAAAAACTATTTAAAGTTGTAAGTAAGCATCTTTCGGCAGATAGTTTGTTTGTCGGCGATATTTTTAGCCCTTACTTGCCGCACGACCGAAGCATAAGATATGAAATTGAGAGTATTGAAACCAAAGGTAATATTGTTGAAAAAGTTTATAACTGCTATGATCACGAAAGTCAGATTTGTGTTGAAATAGTTGAGAAAACAGATATGAAGAGTGGCCAGTCGTCTATTATTGAGATGTTTTGGCATTATTATTATCCGGAGCAATTAACTGAGTTGGCCGAGAAAAACAATCTTAGGGTTGAAAGCTTCTATGGTTCGTTTGATAAAGAACCGATGGATAAAGATTGTTATGATTTGATTTTTGTGATTAAGAAAGGAGGGTTCGCCTAGTGGTCTATGGCGCGCGCTTGGAAAGCGCGTTTGGCGCAAGCCATCATGAGTTCGAATCTCATACCCTCCGCCAAAATTAAAATAAAATTATGACTACATACAAACACACTCAAATTGGTTACCTGATGCTGGTTATTACGCTCGCCGTGCTGGCGCTTTTCGCGTGGCTTCAAATTACGGCCAGGGCTGAACCTCCTTCAGTCGACTCCGGCACAAATTTACTCGTTACTGCCGTAATGGCATTGATTTTGTTTATTCTTGCGTCGTTTACAACGCTCGCCGTGTCTATTGATGAAAACTGTCTTCGGATAAAATTTGGCTGGGGAATTTTCGTGAAGATGTTTCCGCTTGATCAGATAGCTTCGGCGCGATCAGTAAAGAATCGCTGGTACTACGGATGGGGAGTGAAGGTTTGGCTCTGGCCTTACATGTGGATTTACAATGTTTCCGGTTTTGACGCGGTTGAAATAGTTATGAGAAACGGGAAAATTTATCGTATAGGGACAGACGCACCAGGCGAACTAGAAGCCGCAATCAGGCAAGCTATAAATACTTAATTTCATGCCCAAAAAAATTATAATACTTTCAGCGGTCGCCATTGTCGTTTTGGCATTTTTATCTTTCTATAAAAAACCGTTGCCGCCAGCTTCAGAAATTTCGGCGGATTATAAAAACGCGACCTACAATATTTCCGGCAACAAAGTAACTTTGAAAGACGGAAAGTCCGAAATTGAAGCAGCGCCAGGTTCGGCCGAAAAAATTATTGACGAATATTTTGGAAATTCGGCGGAAGGCGACTTAAACGGCGATGGAGTAAAAGACGCGGTTTTTATTTTAACCGAAAACGGCGGCGGCACGGGCACTTTTTATTACGCGGTAGCGGCTTTAAAGATCGGCGATAAATATGTTGGCACGAACGGAATCTTTTTGGGAGACAGAATCGCGCCCCAAACTACGGAGATTAGAAACGGTTACGTGATTGTGAATTACGCGGACAGGGGAACCAATGAGCCGTTCTCCGAAGAGCCGACTCACGGCATTTCTAAATATTTGGCAGTGGAAAACGGCGCGCTTATTGAGTCGCCGATATTTGTTAACACTCCTCTCCGAGGCGCTTCAATCTCCTCACCTCTAAAAATAGAGGGCGTTGCTAAAGGCATGTGGTTTTTTGAAGCGAGTTTTCCTTTGGCGCTTTTGGACGGGAACGGAAAAATAATCGCCCAATCTCACGCCGAAGCGCAGGGAGATTGGATGACGGATAATTACGTGCCGTTTTCGGGAACGCTTGAATTTACAAAGCCGGCAATGGGAAAAGGCACTTTGGTTTTGAAAAAAGATAATCCCTCTGGGCTTCCCGAGCATGATGATTCCCGCGAAATTCCCATGAGCTTTTAAATGAAATCTTTAATCAAACATCCGAGCGCGTGGATTCCGATAGTTTTGTCGCTTGTTGTTTTCACGGCAATGCTCGTTAGTTTCGCGATATCCGGCGCGCCTCACCGCGAGCCGGACGAAGGAACAGGCGCGCATCTTTTTCAGATTTGGCTGGTTTCGGAAATTTTTATGATTGGATTTTTTGCTGTTAGATGGTTACCGCAAGCGCCAAAAACCGCCTTAATTATTCTCGCGATTCAAATTATCGCCGTGCTTGCGGCGTGTTTTCCTGTTTTTTATTTCGGATTATAAATCTGTTAGAATAAAATTATGAAAAAATTTACGTGTAAGGAAATTATGAACGAGCAAGGCGGATGTGATATAGAGTTTATGGGAAACGACATGATGGATGTCGCGAGCCAATGCGGCAAACATGTTGCGTCTTCCACTGATGATACTCACAAACCGATGCGGGATATGATGACAACAAATCACAGCGAAGAAGAAAAGAAAAAATGGTTTGAGTGGTTTCAAGGAGAGTGGAACAAGAAAATTGACGCGTAAAATATAGAAAGCTGAATATGCTAAAATAAAAACAATGTCATACTTTCAATTAAATTATTTCGCGATCGTTGTTGGCGCTATTATTAATATGATTTTGGGAATGGCGTGGTACGGGCCAATTGCCGGTAAACAGTGGTTAAGTTTAATCGGCGTGACGAAAGAAAAGCTGGAAGAGGATAAAAATAAAATGGGCCGGGTTTACGTTTTCACTTTTCTAGGAGCTCTTGTTACGAGTTACGTTTTAGCAAACGCCGTAATTTATATGAACGCTTCCACTTTTTACGCCGGCGTGAAAGTTGGTTTTTGGCTGTGGCTTGGTTTTATCGCAATGACCGGGCTAGGCAAGGTTTTCTTTGAAAAAAGATCGGAAGAACTTTATTTTATTGATGTTGGTTATTATTTATTCACTCTTATGATTGTGGGTGGAATTCTTGCGGTTTGGCGTTGATGGTTCTACGAACTCACCATCAACGCTGAGCTAGCCGAAGCGTTGACAAACTTAACAGTTAAAGCGTAGGATACGGTTAGCAGTTTACTAATTCACTAGATTCACAACTCATTTTTAAAAAGGAGTAGTTGATGGCAAAAAATTTGCAGTGGTTTATTGAGTATTTAAACGTGCCGGTTATTGCGAACAAAATAATTTCTGAAATTTTACCGGCTGAAGAAAACGTTCGTAAAATCAAAACCGATAAAAGAGGAACGGTTTTGGTTTGGCAAATTCCGAATTTGAAAACGGTTCGGCAAATTTGTTCTGAATTCAGGCAGCAGAGTATCGATTTTCGGGCTTGGCGGCGCTTGGGCGAAGACGGTATTGCTAAGGAATATCGCCGACCCTCTAGCAAAGAAATTACTACAGTTATCCGGCCGTTTTCAAAATTATCGTCTCAGAAACTTAAAAATGCCGTCTTGAGAATCAAAGTTGCTTAAAATAAAAATCCGCCCTTCGATAACCTCAGGGCGGATTATTTTTTCTCTTCTCGATTGTGGCGAAAAAGTATGGGAGTTTGACACGGATAGAGATTAAAATATATGATGTTCCCACAGTAATTTAACAATTTCATGATTAATTTTAATTTAATAAGGAGTGTTATGAGAGTAAAGTCAGATTGGTTTATTGAGTATTTAGACGTGCCGTCTTCAGCGAACGGAATTATTGCCCAAATTTTATCAGCCGAAGAGAATGTCTGTGTTATCAAAACGAAAAAAAGAGAAGAAATTTCAGTTTGGCAGGTTCCTAATTTTGGGATGATTCGGCAGATCGCTTCTGAATTTAGACAACAGAACATTCATTTTCGGATTTGGCAACGTTTAGAAGGAGACGAATTTGCCAAGCAATACTTTCCCTATTTTAGAGAAGAAGCCGTTCCTCTTGCCCGGCCAATTTCAAAGTCAGTGAGCGAGCGTCTTAAAAAATCCGGCGTGAGAGTCAAGGTTGTAAAAAAACAGCGAAGATTATAAAAGCAAAACCGAGCACTAAATAAGTGCTCGGTTATTTTTTTTCTTCCTGGTTGCGCCGGAAAGTAAGTGGCTTTTCAGTACCCATAATAATTCGTTTCCAGTTTTCTACATGTCTTATCCAAACAATTACTGCTATTACGCAGGCGAGCGCGATTATCGGTTTTGGATAGTTATGATAAAAAGCAAGAAAGGCGACCATTAAAACTGAACCCATTGAGCCAATTGAGACGTAAAAACCGGAAAATAGGAAAAGAACTATAAACGCGCCGGCGCCTAACAAAGCAAGTGACGGCGTAATTGCGATTAAAACTCCAAGTGACGTCGCCACGCCTTTGCCGCCCTTAAATCCAAGAAATGGTGTCCAAATATGGCCGGCGATTACGCTAAAACCAAGAATAACCTTAACCCAATCGTGACCGTAAGAATATTCGAAAAGCGGTGGGAAAAGATTTACTACGATATAACCCTTGAACACGTCGATTAGAAGAACTAAAAGGCCAAAAAACAGTCCCATTGTCCTTGACACATTTGTCGCTCCGATATTGCCACTACCAACTTTCCTTATATCAATTCCTTTCATCATGCCGAATATGAAAGCGGTTGGAATTGAGCCAAGAAGAAAAGCCCAAGACGCTCTTGTCAAAACATCGATGAAGATCATATAAACCTATAAGATAAGTTTTTTATTAGCTGGTTAAATTTTAGACCACTTTTTGCAGAGTTTCAACTTTACTTCAGGTGTTAAAAACACTAAAATACGAGAATCATGGTCAAAGATGTTGACATTATTAAGAGCAAACTTGATCTAGTAGAATTTTTAAGAAGCTATTTAACGCTCACGCCGGCTGGCCGTAATTTTAAAGCAATTTGCCCTTTCCATCAGGAAAAAACACCTTCTTTTGTTATTTCGCCCGATCGTCAAATTTGGCATTGTTTTGGTTGCGGGGCGGGCGGGGATGCGATTGGTTTTGCGATGCGTTATGAAAATTTGGAGTTTCCGGAAGCTTTGCGATTTTTAGCCGAGCGGGCCGGCGTCTCCATTCAAACTCTTGATCCAAGAGAACAACGGGAATTTGGTATTTTATACGATCTTCAAGATGCGGCAAAAAATTTCTATAAAAACGAACTTTCAAAAAATTTGGCGGCGAAAGATTACCTTAAAAGCCGGGGGTTAAACGAAAAAACAATTGATGAATTTGATTTAGGTTTCGCGCCAGTGGGGGAAACGCTTTCCGTTAATTTAATGAAAGCCGGTTACGATATTGCGGACATTAGCCGCGCCGGTTTGGCGCATAAAAACACTTCCGGCCTTTACCGCGATCGTTTTCAAGAGCGGATTATTTTCCCGATTTCGAATAACGTGGGAAAAGTGGTGGCGTTTACCGGCCGATTATTCGGTTCAGCGGAGGAAAATTCCGACCGACCAAAATATTTAAACAGTCCTGAAACGCCGATTTTCAATAAATCAAAAGTTCTATACGGATTAAATAAATCAAAGCAGGAAATCGGCGCGAAACGAGAAGTTTTGTTTGTTGAGGGTCAGATGGATTTTTTGATGGCGTGGCAAACAGGCGTAAAAAACGCGGTGGCAGTTTCCGGCACGGGGCTCACTGTTTATCACTTGGAAAAACTTCGCCGTTTGGCGGATACCGCGCTTTTAAGTTTTGATAATGACGAAGCCGGAATTAAAGCGGTTGAGCGAAGTTTGGATGTTTTCGGCAATTTTGATTTTTATCTAAAAGCGGTGGATTTAGGCGGCTTTAAAGATCCGGCGGAAGCGGGCGAGAAGAATCCGGAATTTTTGGTAAAGTCGATTAAAGAAGCGCGGCCCGCCTTTGAACGTCTTTTTGATTATTATTTTTTGGCAAAAAAATCCGATATATTAGGAATTGCCGAAAAGAAAAGAGCCGTTCGGCATCTTCTTGGAAAATTAAGAGTTATTAAAAGTGCCGTCGAACAAAGCGAATGGCTTAAGGAATTAGCGCGTTATTCCGGCGTTTCAGAAACCGCGTTAGTAAACGAACTTGAAAATTTACCGCCAGAAAAATCAGCGAAAGAAAATGAAAACACGCAAGCAGAACCCGCGCCGGAAGTGACAGGACGGGAAGATTTGATTTTAAACCGGCTTTTCGCTTTGGCGTTTACGCGGCCTGATTTTTGGGATATATTAAAGAACCGGAAAAACTTGCTTCCGGAAGCATATGAAGCCGTACTTCAAAACCCCAAGTCCGATCTGGCAAGCGCTCTTGAAATGCGGGGAAGTTACTTAATAGGCACGGCTGACGAGGTAAGTATAAAAAAGGAATTCGGCGAACTTTTGCGCCAACTTGAATTAGTATCTTTAAGGAGGCAGCAAGCTGGTTTCAAAGAAAAAATAAGATTAGCGGAACAAAAAAACGAAGAGGAAGAAATGTTTAGCCACATTCAAGAATTCCACTTATTATCAAAAAAAATTGACGAACTTAATCATTAATTAAATGGCAAAGAATAAAAATACAAAAAAGAAACAACTCAAAAAACTTCTTAAAAAAGGCCACGGTTCTAAAGATAAAGTAAAAAAAGTAATCGTAAAAAAGAAAACCAAAGCGGAACTGCTCGAAGACGAGTTTAAATCCGCCCTTGAAGATTTAATTCGGCGTGGGCGTGGACGGGGATTTGTAACTGATTCGGAAGTCATCAGTTATTTTCCGCAAATTGAAAAAAATTTGCCATTTCTTGAAAAAGTTTACGATCGGCTTGAAAAAGAAGGTATTAAAGTTCAGGAAGCAAGTCCGCTCGTAAAAAAAGTGGTGCGTGACGAAGTAACGAAAGAAGAACTTGAAAAAGCCACAAAACCAAGTGATGATTTGCCGGACGCCGTTCAAATGTACCTTAAAGAAATTGGCCGCACGCCTCTTTTAACTTCTAAAGAAGAAAAGGAATTAGCAAAGCGATTCGAGCGGGTTGATGAATCGGCGCGCCAGAAATTAATTCAGGCGAACCTTCGGTTGGTGGTTTCAATCGCCAAACGTTACGTCAATCGCTCGCCACATTTGAGCATTTTAGATTTAATTCAAGAAGGAAACATCGGCCTTTCCCGCGCCGTTGATAAATTTGATTATCATAAAGGTTTTAAATTTTCGACTTACGCCACTTGGTGGATTCGGCAAGCCGTGACGCGCGCGTTGGCGGATTATTCGCGGACAATCAGAATTCCGGTTCACATGGTTGAAACAATTACAAAATACACTCAAACAAAGCGCCGGTTGATGCAGGAATTAGGCCGGGAACCATTATCTGAAGAAATCGCAACCGAAATGGGAATGGACGTGGCTAAAGTTCATTACATCCAGAAAATTTCACAGGAGGTAATTTCATTGGAATCGCCAGTTGGTGATGATGATGAAGATTCAACGCTTTCTGACTTTATTAAAGACGAAACAAGCATGAGTCCGGATCAGCTTGCAAACCTTGCGCTTCTTAAAGACCAAATTCAAGAAGTGTTGGTTGATTTGACGGAACGGGAACGAAAAATTCTTTCGATGCGTTTTGGCTTGGACGACGAAATTCCGCACACTTTAGAAGAAGTGGGAAAAGTTTTCGGCGTTACTCGCGAACGGATTAGGCAAATTGAAGCCAAAGCCCTTCAGAAAATCCGCGAACACAGCAAGGCGAAAAAATTGGAAGGATACTAGGCTTTTGTATTTATTTCAAAGAACCGGTCGTTCTTTGGCTCCAGCGGCCAAAGCCGCCCTGCCCTCTCAGCGATTTTGTCCGCCCGCCTGCTGACGGTCGGAACCAAGTCAAAATCGCTTCCGAGAGCTTCTTTGAAACAAAAACAAAAACCTTTTAGAGAAACAAAGAGAACGCCGAGACACTTTTCTTAGAAAAGAAATCTCGCTTATAATTGAGTTATGCGATCGGAAGAAATAAGGAAAAAATTTCTGGAGTTTTTTGAAAAGCGCGGGCATAAAGTTGTGCCGTCGTCTTCTTTGATTCCCGACGATCCTTCTGTTTTACTCACAACTGCCGGCATGCAGCAATTCAAACGCTATTTCACCGGCGAACTTAATCCGAAGAATGATTTTGGTAGTTTGAATACCGCTTCAGTCCAAGAATCTTTCCGCACTTCGGACATTGACGAAGTGGGTGACGCATCGCATTTAACTTTTTTTGAAATGCTCGGCAATTTTTCTTTCGGCGGTTATTTCAAAGAAAAAGCGATTGTTTACGGCTACGAGTTTATCACCAAAGGAATGGAGCTTAAAATTGATAAGGTAACAATTTTCGATCCGAAGAAAGTGCCGGCGGGCGATTGGCGAAAAGGAGTGCCGCTTGATAAAGAATCAGAAAGTTTTTGGCAAAATCATCCGGTGCAAGTTGAGCGGTCTGGAATTGATAATTTTTGGGGGCCGACTGGCGGCGAAGGTCCATGCGGTTCGACAACCGAAATTTACGTGAAAAACGTGGCGGGCGAGAGCGTTGAAATTTGGAATATTGTATTCAACGAGTTTTATTGCGACAAAAACAAAAAACTAACACCTTTGAAAACACCTGGCGTTGACACGGGCATGGGTTTGGAACGGCTCGCGATGGTTTCCCAAAAAGTCCCGACAATTTTTGAGACGGATTTGTTTAAAGCGCTTTTTGATATAGTTGAAGCAAACATTATTCCGATTCGAGAAAAACGCATTATAGTCGATCATATTCGCGGTTCTGTTTTTTTGCTTGCTGATGGCGTGAGGCCGTCAAATAAAGAGGCTGGCTATATTTTGCGCCGACTAATAAGAAGGGTTTTAGTTTATAGTAATCAATTTGAGATTAGTAATGATACGTTGGAAATAATGATTAACTTAATAATCAAACAATACGGAGATTTTTATAAAGAGTGTGAAGTTCAGAAAGAAGAAATTTTGAAAGAATTTAAAGAAGAAAAAGAACGTTTCTCAAAAACTTTAACTCGGGGCGTGAGCGAACTTAAAAAAATTGATGCTATTAACGCAAAAAATGCTTTCGGCTTGTATGAAACTTTTGGCGTGCCTTATGAAATTATTAAAGAATTTGGCGGTGAGAAGGCAAAAAAATTGAATCGCGAAGATTTTGATAAAGAATTTATGAAACATCAAGAAATTTCCCGCGCCGGTGTGGAGAAAAAGTTTGGCGGGCATGGTTTGCTTCTTGATACTGGCGAACTTAAAGCGGGGAGTGAGGAAGAATTAAAAAAAGTAACGCGACTTCATACGGCGACTCACTTGTTAAACCAAGCATTGCGCGAAGTTTTGGGCGACGAAGTGACGCAGAGAGGATCGGATATAACAACCGAACGGACTCGTTTTGACTTCACTTTTACTCGCAAAATGACGCCGGAAGAAATAAAAAAAGTGGAAGCAATCGTAAACGTTAAAATAAAAGAAGATTTGCCAGTGGGTTTTAAAGAAATGTCGAAAACGGAGGCGGAAAAAACCGGCGCGCTCCATTTTTTCAAAGCGAAATACCCGGAGCGGGTGAAAGTTTATTATGTTGGTTATTCGTTAGATAAAGCGTGGAGCAAAGAATTCTGCGGTGGACCGCATGTGACGCGCACTGGCGAAATCGGCAAGTTTAAAATCGTAAAAGAAGAAGCGAGTTCCGCCGGCATCCGAAGGATTAGAGCGGTGGTAGATTGAAAAATAAAAACCCGCTTTAAAGGCGGGTTTTTCTTATGAATGCAAATTCATTTTTATTTCGATTCGGTTTTCATTAAATTTTTCGGAAAAAACCAATGGTACATCTTATAAATGTTTTCAGCGCCAGTTCTTATTCTTTCTGCAACCCACATCACTAATCTTTTAATGAACCATCCGCAGAAAACTCCAATAACTATGCTGATTATTGTCATGCCCGCGATTATAAAACCAATGAAAAAATTATAATATATACCATAACCAAAACAAACAGCCGGGGAAAATATAAAGTAAGTGTTAGCATATTCGTCTAAAGTTTTTTCGAGATAAAACCTTTTGTTATCAAATAGTGCTCCAAGAAAATATATAATAAACGTGAGTATGGTAAGTAGGAAACCATTGTATTGCGAAAGAAACGGAATAATTAATCCGCAGATTATGCCAAAAAGGATAAAGAACAAAAATTTCCACCTTCCATCATTATCAAGGACTAGCTCTTTATTAATTGACAAGCCCATAAAAGCGGCGGCAAAAGCGGGAACAAAGATGATATCGAGGAGTCGAAGCAAAGGATGAGAATTACTAAAAATATAGGGAAGCGGACGATAGGTAAAAGCGGCCGAGCCCCACAGGAAATAAGCAAAAGTCCAGAAAAATGCGGTTATTATCGCCGTAAGCAACAAAAAGCGCCAAATCAGTCGATTCAACATATTAAACCCCTTAATTATTTTGAATTTGTTTTTTAAATTAACTATTGGTAATATAATTCATAGTTCATAACATCGTCAAGCTTTATTGAAAGTAACACTTGATGGATTCGACCCATTCGAATACCTCAGGGCAAGCAAACTCACCATCAATACTGAGCCAGTCGAAGTATTGATGGATTCGACCCATTCGAATACCTCAGGGCAAGCAAACTCACCATCAATAC
>ERZ1292632.834-Hain-H43-01um-R2-834-length-33189-cov-11_pt1 | contig 33189 bp, 47 predicted proteins | sample MGYA00564407_ERZ1292632 | MGnify/ENA primary metagenome ERZ1292632 (study PRJEB36523, sample SAMEA6512637) | groundwater metagenome | collected 2019-01-08 | study: AquaDiva: Metagenomics assemblies of 32 groundwater samples | reverse complement strand
CCCGCGCACGCCGTGCGCATGGTAACAAGTATATACACGAGGGTCCATGTATATACTTGTGTCTACAGGCGCAGGCGCGTTCCTTATTATGTAATTGCACTTTCAAGTTTTGTATATGTATTTTGTTCCCATTGTGTGTTAGGGTGTTTTCATGAGTTATAGCGACGACAAAATACCTTTTGACATCATCCGACCCCATCCAGGTGATGGGTATTCGGACATTGTAACTCCAAAACACATGCGTGGAGGGCGCCCTCGGGAGGATATGTTTATGTTCATTGCCGAGGGTGGGATGATGACTGTGGTTCGTCCTGATCCCAGGCGCCATCCACGGTCTGGTGTTTGGCAGTGGCTCTGCTACTGCACTTGTGGCCAGCACAAGTGGTTGACTGTGGCTCAGCTGAAAGGTGGGAGGGTAAAGTCCTGCGGCTGTCTCCGCGCAGACCCCAAGTTTAGGAAGAAGGCCAGGGCCAAGAACCGCTGGCGCCCGTCTCTCCGTCGCGGCTCTGATGCCTACTATGCCCGTAAGACTGAGAAGAAGCTGGCGCTCAAAGATGAGATTGAGACTGAGAGGGCGGAGGCCCAACAGCAGCGTGAATTAGCGGATCAGGGGCCGGTTGAGTAGAGTCACGGCTTTTATCTTTAGCCGGGTAGACTCAGCTGCGCCGGGAAAGTATCAGGATCAACATACCGGCGCCGATAATACCGGCAATCAGAACTGGACTGAATAGGAGCTCCCCGGACTCCCCGGTTTCACCAGTGTCCTCAGGATCATGATCCTCACCGGCTGGTAGGCCTGTCTCAGGGTCTATCCCAATTGCTGATTCAACTTGTGGCAGAAACTGCTCGTATCGGTCCTTATTCACACCCCTGTTGATGGCCCACGCCAGATCAAGGTTCCGGTCGTCACCATTCCAAATCAGATATGCGGCCCTGGCATTGGTCACGGGGTCGAAGAGCTCATCCTTGGAGTCGAGACCGAACTGCTCCAGCCTCGCCGGCCCCAGGTTGCCGATCATGTTGATCTGCCACAGGCCGTAGCTGTCGTCTGGCCCTGACCCGTTGTAAGCCGTCGTGACCCCGCGAGATTCCTTCATCGCGATGGCGGTCATTTTCACGGCCGTCTCAGGTGGGAACCCGGCCTGCCTCGCCACCTGATAGATCTCAGGCATAGTGAGCGCTGCACCTAGTCCACCTACCCCAGCTCTGGCCCCGAGTATCATTGCTGGCTCATGGCCTCAAGTAGTGCGCCGATTCCCATGACCAGCGCGATGTACTTAAGAGTGGGATCGGCGTCGTTTCTCTTTCTCCAGTACACGGCCCCGAACCCTACTGCGACCGCCAGCATAGTCATCCTCGGGATCGTCGTAGTCGGCGCCACCACAATCTCCGAGATCTGATTCGAAGTCGGGTCCGCCATCAGGGCTCCCAGGCTGGAGCCGCTCACCCCTTGGCTGACACCCGAACACCCACAGGAAGTGCTGGCCACGATTGTTCATCCTCCTTTTAGCATATGCGCAATGGCCGGCGCCGCGTAATCGAATAGTGCCTTCCCGGCCCAGGCCAGGACCACTACCACACCGGCAAACTTCCACTGCAACTGTTCCAGCTTTGTCAACCGGCGTTCGATATCCGGTATCTTCCCCTTTGGTCCCGTGAGGTCCTCTTTCAGCTCTGTGACATCTGACTTGGTGTTGAGCACCGCTTCCTTGATCGTGGCTACATCTGTGATCAGGTTGAGTGTCTCTCTCGTTATTTGCGGCATTCGATGACGCTTCCCCGTCCCCTCAAAATATTCGAACCCTACAAGCTCATCGACAGATTGTACGCCTCTCAGGCTTGCATGCGACATAGAACGGCCTCCTGCCATTGTCGACGCAGCCAGGGGTACTTCTATACCAGATAAGTCCATGGATAAGTCCATAGGTACATTCCTACCTCTTCTAGGATTCTTACATCCAGCCACCCTCCCTCCTTAATTGACCGTGAGGCTAAAGGCCGACAACACCCCAGGCGTGTCCGGGTTTGTCGTCAGGTAGAATCCGACCTGATCCTCAGTCAGGAACGTACCATCTGCTTGATTGGTGAACGCGGTGCATGAGTTAAAATTCGTCGTGGCGCAGACGTAGAAGGTTCGGGCCTGGCCGGTCAGGTGGCGGATCGCGTAGTAGACTCTCTGTGACCGCCACGGGATAAACCCAAAATCCCAGATAGAGGACCCTTTGGAACTGGTCGAGTTCCACTGGAAGGCCGATACGCCGTTGTTTAAGTTCAACCCCACCGTTTCCAACTCACCGGTCCCCGATTCGCGGACCACCAGTCCGGCATCCTGAGAATTCGTATTGATGATGCTGATGTCGGCCCCGAGCACTACCGTGTACGGGATGGCGGCCGTGATGACGGCCGCGCGGAGACTACCTGCGGTGGCAGAGGCTACGAACAGTGTGGGGACGCCGTCCACGTCCGTCAACGTGTCCCCCACTCCAAAGCCGATCTGGGTGAATGTAGCAGCAGCACGCACGGTTGATGGGTAGACTGGCGCATAGGTCGATCCGCTGTAGGTCACGATCTCCCCCGACACCGTGGCTCCTGTCCCACCAGCCGGGGCGCAACTGGACCCGTCCGAATTGAGGCAGGCCAGTTGGTTAGTTCCGGAGTCCACGTAGACACGTGCGAATCCGGATACCGGGTTGGAGAGTCCTGTCACCTTCAGGTAGTCGTGGATGGCGTTGACCGGGATCGCCTGGACGAGCGCGGCAGTGAGTGCTGCCCCTAGAATCACGAAGCCCAACGCTACGAGTGGGTGGCGACGGGTGGGTTTCTCGCCGCTGGCGGATGCCAGCGTGCGTCGACAAATCATCATGAGAGTCTTCATTTTTTGACAGGAACCTCTTTCTTACGACACACCGGCTCATCTTTATCGAAGGTGAGATCGAACTTTACTCCGCACTCGCCGGCAGCTTTCGATTGTGCGGCTGAACGCTTGACGAGCATGTCGTTCAGGTCTTTGATGATGCCTCTTTGTTCAGGAGTGTATGAACGTTCGAGCCTGAGTGAGAACTCATTCACCAGTGCGTAGGACTTCATCAACTCGTACTTGGTGGACTGGGAGAGTTCCGGGTCTTTTGTGAGACCGAAGACTACTGCTGAGACGACCCCACCCAACACTGCAGCGCATGCGAGGAATGTCACGTATGTTTTAACCATGGAGGTTTGTACCATGATATGTCAACGCACGCGTGCAGCCGCACGCGGCGAGAAACCCCGACACGTCGAGACTTTACGTGAATTCAGTAGGCCGAGCATGCGTATCTAAGAACATCACCTGTCACCGTGGTCCCGGTAAACGTGGCTGTGGTTGTGGACGATCCGGTCTGGCTGATCAGGTTTGCCGTTGTTGCATTCGAGATTCCACACGACCAACCTGTCGGCGCGGTGAACCCGTTGAATGTTAGGACGGCCACACAAGATCCGGTCACATTTGACGTGATGAACCCTGCAACATTTTTTGATCCCGTTCCAATCGTCCCGCACGTACCAACGGTCGGCGCGCTGCCTCCTCCCACTACGGACCTTGGCTGGATTTCAGTGAATACGCTATCGTCTGCTGCTACGACCTGTACCGTGCTGCCGGATCGTTGAAGAGCCGGGAATGATGCCGTCCCGCCGCCGAACTGTAGCCTAGTAAAACTCGTGGTCGCGGTGTTGGTTAGTCGCAATACTCCGTCTGAAGGGGCCGTGATGATTGTGCTGCTGGGAAAATGGAAGTCCGCCCCATTTCCCGCCTCAATGGTCCCGGCCGCGACGATGTTATTCACAGACGTCAAGCTGACGCTGGCACTATTGGCGGAGTTCCTGAGTTGGAAATTTCCAGATACCACCCTGACCTGAGGACCCGCCGCGCCAAAGGCAATGTCGGTGAATCCTGAATTAGCCTGATTGGTCAGGAGTAATACTCCGTCGGTAGAGCCATCGATTCGCGTAGCGCTCGCAAAGATCAGAGGTGCATTGATCGCGGTAGTGCCAAGGTTACTCAGCGTCGTATTCGCTCCACTGCCGCCTGACGATGTTCCGCAACTGAACGTGTGTGCCGTGGTGTCATAGTTCAGGTGGTTGCCGGCGCTATCGTCGCAATCCGGAACTGCAGTCCAAGACCCAACCCCACTTGCTGTTGTTCGCAACGCCTGATCGGCCGCCGCGCTTGACGCGATCGTTGTGCCTGACGCGGAAGATGCGTTTACGACACCGGACCCTGAAAACGTAAGGATTGACGTGCTCCCTACTGTCATTGTTTGAGCAGTGTTGTTCGTCCCGCTGGTAATGCCTGAGAACGGAACACTGGATGCAACCCCGGCTGCTGCTCCGTTCACAACCACGGTTCCTGACTGAGTGCCTGAGAAAGTGACGGTGACGACGTTCGCAGAGGTCAGCGCAACGTTCTGAGGGATGATCAGGTTCGGCGGCGACCCTGCATCATAGACCTGGACTTCCACCGCAAGAGTGTTCAGGTTGTGCGTAACGACAACGCTGGTCACACTCGAAAACGCCTGCGCGAAATTTGCTGTGCCCGTGCCGTTGATCGTGCAGTTCGTTCGGGTATTGCCGGCGTCATCGGCGCACGAGACTCCGGTTCCAAGAAAGTTCAGCGTGGTCCGCTTCACCAGATTAGACCCGGCATTCTGGATAAGAGTATAGGCACTGACCGTGATCCCACTCCCCGCCGCGTAATCCGCTGACACCAACCCCACCAGAACCACCGCTACTACCGCTGCTATCTGTTTTTTGTTCATTGCCTGGACTCTTTGATCTTTAGCCGCTAAAACTGTTGGTAGACAATAGTCCCAGTCGTCCTGACGGCGGCACTCAAATTAAGACAGACCCGGTTCCCAGCGGTTGCGACCAGCGACCCCATGGGACCGAAGTCAAACGCCACAGCGAGGATGCCTTGGTAGAGGCCGGTCAGATCCGCCGTCCCTGTCCCGCAGGTGGCCCCGGTGCCCTGGGTGAGTTTGAGATCCACAGACGTGGCAGAGGTGGCCGACAAATGGCAGACCTTGATCACAGTGGACCCGGATAGCGCGATCAAAGATGTGTTGCCTGATGTGGAGGTGTCAAATGTCGCCGATAAAGTACAGGCCTCCATCGGGTATACATTGCCAGCCCCATCCCGCCCTGCCACATACACGGGAGCCGTAGCTGGCGCGGCACCAGTTGAGGTCGGCCCGATCACCACGCACCCGGGGGTATCACAGGTTACTGTACTAGTACTACTTCCACCCGCTCCCCCAGCCGCCGATTTCCACCCGTAGTACATCCCGGTAACTCTACCCGCTCCAGTTACCGAAGTCAGGTTGATCCTGATGAACCGGTTATACCCGGTCACCTGGGTGTAGGCCTGGGTGATCGCGGTATTGGGATTAACCCCAGTATCGGTGGTGCCACTGAATGTCCCCCAAGTCCCCGGACTCCCACTGCTATCATCCGCAGACTGTAGTGCCAGACTCAACGCCGAGAACCCGGAGCTCGAATACACCACCACCCATGTAACACACCCATTTCCAGCATTATCCGGCCCCTGTACAGTTCCAGTGGCGGTCAGACTGAAACTGATCGGGCCGCAATCCGGCGTCACCCGGGTCTGGGGGACTTGAGCCGCTAAATTACAGCAGAGGGTGAGGGCGAGGATAATGGTGAGAATAGTGGTGAGAGTTGCTGGAAGTAGTTTGGATTTCATAGGATTGGGGTCCTTTAACGGGGGGCAATCCACCCCTGGATAGCACCGGTAGCACGCGCGGGGGCTTGGACGGAACCGGTGGTATTGGGGAGGTCGATGTAGACGCGGATGACCTGGTTTGAGCGTATCCAGAGGCCACCGTCGACAGACCACTGCTGTTTTAGGTCACCCAGGGTGTTAAGGATATTGCCGTAGCCGTAGAAGAAGAAGTCGTTGGCGGCGAGGGACCAGATGACGTCGCCGGAGCCCTCATCATAGGGGGTGGAGAGAAACGCGGCCAGATAGTTGATAACGCCGTAATAACCAACCGGGACCGTGTATTCGAGCACGGTCTGGCGGGTAACTGGGAGAGGATTGGTGATCTGGAGAGACTGGATCTTATTAAGCCGGGTTCCGTTGGCCGGCAGGATGAGGGGGTCCAGTTTCCCCGCTCGGATCTCGCGGTTGGTCAGGGTCTGGATATCGGCGCTGTGATCCAGGAGCCGAAGAGCGTTCTCGTTATAGGTGAGGCTCATTCGGACATCGTATTGGAGAGGACCCTCAAGGCCGGGGTTTGACAAGTGCATCTTGCTCACGATTGGGTTCTCCAGCTAATAATGTCGTTCTCGCAATCGGCGCCCTCTACCAGTGGTTCCAGAGTGCAGAGGATCAGTTGGACCACAGTATCGGCGTTGGTATCGCCGATATCATGGAACTCCACATTGATCAATCCGGGGTCCGGGATAGACCATGGGCGAGTAAGCAGCCGCAGGCCGGCGTTGAGCAGAGTACTGCCCATACCCAGGAAGGCCGAGGTGATCGGCTCTGAGTACAGGCTATTGCCCACACCATCACTGAGCTGTAATCCAACACTGGCTGAAGGGTCATAGTAGTACAGGCCCCAGACAAGAGTCCCAGGCGGGCACTTTACCTGGAAGTAGGTGGTGTCATTCTCAGTAAGCGGGAGCTGCTGCTCGGAGGGGCAGATGTAGAACCGGCAACGGAACCCGTTGGCGCCCCGGGCATCGGCCATCATTGAAACGGCGTGGGCGCGAAAATCGGGGCGACAGTAGAGGGTAGAAGCGTCGACCGTAAAGGCGTCGATAATCTCCTCGACGTCAAGCTCAGGACTGGTGGTGGTATCAAAGTTCATGTCAATCTGCTCCTGCGCTTACCACGGAACTCAAAAGTGATGTCCCGTGGGCTGCTGAGAGGGTCCAGGTCACTGAGCAGGCTCTGGAGTTGGAAGTAGATCTCTGAGCCACGAGGGTAAATCATCGGGGGTGTCAGAGCTCCACGGCCCAGGACCGGGGCCATTCCCCCACTGGCGCCGGTCGAGGTAGTCTGGGTGTTCGCCGAATTGATGGCTTGCAGACTGACGGGCGCATTCATCATCGCAACCTTGGCAGGATCGTAGAGCACCATTGCAGCTGTATCTTTGATAACCCCGTCGGCGCCTAGGTCGGCGATATTGCCAGAAACCCGGATCTCGTCGAGCTCAAAATCCCAGCTATCGACCACAACAGAGTAATTCTGCAGTGCCGCCACCCCACCGGTTGAGACACCACCCTGGTAGTAGGTCCAATCTACAGCCACGGTTTGGATGTAGGAGTAGGGCTCCACCAGCCAATTGCCGGATTTGTAGCGATCCCAATCATTGGTCGGCTCCGGGTGGCGATATCTCCGAACCCCACGGAACAGGATCTGGCCTAGCCTGACGCTCTGGGTCGGGGAGTAGGCGGCTGAGTTCCCGTTGTAATCGAGACCCAGGTTCCCAACCAGATCAAAGTAGATCTGAGAGCCGAATGGATAAGCGATCTCAGGTGCCAGACTAACCAAAGATAGCGCCATGCCGCTGGCATCGGTGGTCCAGAACACCAGCGGCCGGGGGGAGCTCGACCTGTAGCGGCCATTGGCATCCTTTAGCCAGAACCCACCCGGCTCCTCGGTCTTGTCTATCGGCCCGATCTGGGTGAACCCGGCGAAGTCAATCCCCCGTAGTAGGAACTGGTCCTCATTCCCCGCCAGTAATACAGCGTTGTTCATCTTATTGTTGGTCGACGAAACCCCGCTGACGTCAATCAGCTGGGTTGCATCGAACACGTAGATAAAGTGTGTGTCCCGATACCCTGCCGGGGTACAGTACTGCCTCACCGGCTCGTATGCCTTGGTGTAACGTCGCGCCATTATCTGGCTCCAATCTTGGCTCTACGGTGAAAGCCTCTCAGGATCAGACACAGGTTACTAAATGCGGTGGCGTTCAGGTTCTCAACTGTGAACTGGAACTGCGTCCCGGGAGGTAAATGTACCGGCGGCACAATCGGTGCCGGGCTCCACGGCGTTGCAGGGACTCCCTGAGTCTCAACCGGTGCCGTCCACAATGCCTTGGTCCCGTCATACTTCAGGTACAACTTCGCGCTGTCCCAGAAGAACGTTAGGTCGTATCCAGCCCAGACAAACACCGCATCCGGATAAGTAGAGAACGTGAATGAGGCCGAGCTGCTCGCCGCAACCACCGTACCCCCGCTCGTACTATTGGCTCCACCAGCCAATTGTAGGGGACTAGCAACCGGCGGCAGGAATCCATTCGGCTGTGACAACACTGTGGCCAGAACCAGTGCTGACGCCTGCGGGTCACTGTTCACCGCGTTCACCACCGCCTGTATGGTACAGGTATCGAAATCGGGGAAATTGGCGACCTCAATATTGACCGTGATCGCGTTCCCAACCACCACAATCGACAACGCCTGGTTCCCCACCGGGAACGGAATATCAAACGTGATGCTATTCCCCGCCACGCCGGCTGTCACAGCCTCTACCTGCAATCCACCCTGTTCAGAGATTGTCTGTATCCCAGCCTTGACCGGCGGCCCTCCCGGACTAGGTGTAGGCGTCAGGACATAGGTAAAATCCTCGTCATCGTACCCCTCCGGCGGCTGGTGCGGCACCCCATTCATGAAGTACGGGGCTCGGATGTTATACATACCGTCTCCTGATCCCCCTGAACAGCACCCTTACCACATTCCCCGGGTCTCCACTCTCATCCTGCAGGTTGATCAGGATCTGTCCATTGGCCGGATAAAACACCTCCGGGTCCATCACTAACGCATCCCCCTGCGGGAACCCGATCAGTACCTGCGACGGCAGATACCCCGACTGTAGAAAACTCTTACTGGCATTGGTGAACTGCAGCCCGAAATCCGCCGCGTCAGCCGGCGTCTCCACACTACAGAGCAGGAAATCTGAGTCATTGTCAATCGCCTGACTCAGGTTCTCCACCACCCCATTAGCCTCAACCACCGTGTACTGGAACAGATAATCATAGGGCTCTTCAGTACACCTGCGACCCTGGCTGTCAACCATCACCCGTGCCTGTCCCTGGTACCCCTGGTATCCCTGTTGCCCTTGCTGGCCCATGATCTTCTCTCCTTTTTCTCCTGTTTAGCCGCTCAATTCTACCCTGGAACGAATCTGGGGATCTAATCATGGGATTGGCCGGCCCCCCACCCCCAGGAGTAGGGTAGAGGACCGGCGAACCCATTGGAGCTGTACAGCCCGAGACACGCTAACTGCCGGAGGAATAAGGGCAAATCGGCGTGGCTGGCGACCAGGATTACTGGACGCCGCGAGCGTACAGACCGTCGAGCAGGAGCTGGCAGGTAAATCCAGTGCCGCCCGAAGCCGAAGCGGTCAGCGTCTGGGTGTTGCCCTGGAGCTGGCCGTAGAACTGCATCTGGTTCTCAATCACAATCGGGATCGCGAGTTTGTGCATCGACTCGCGGGTCGGATTGCCGTTGGTCAGGATCTGGTCGTTGTTCTTGGTTGAGAACCCGTAGATCCCGCCGCCGGCGGAGAAGTACCAGAGCGGGGCGCGCTGGTAGACTTTCTGGCCCAGGTAGAACTCCAGGCAGAAGCCGCCAGTGGTGGCGCCCAGGATGTTCAGGAGGTCGGCCTCCAGAACGTTCTCCTGCCACCGGAAGCGGAACCCGAAGATGGAGAAGGCTTCGGGGGCGACCAGCCGCTGGGACTGGGTCATGTTGGTCTGCGCCAGAGTCTTGTTGGACTGGGGGCCGACGTTGGTGAACAGGGCAGAGGTGAGAACCGAGAGGCTCCCAGCAGCTGCGATGGCCACGGTGTCATAGACGGGCGTGTGCTGCACGTCCATCCGGTTGGATACGTAAACTTCCGAGTTGAACGCATCCATAATCATGGATTGTTGCGGAGTCATTTGATGATTGAAATCCTTTCGTTAAATTGGCCTACGAGAGATCCAAGGAACGTGGATGCGTTGCCTAGAATGCCGATCCACCGAAGGCCCGTGTGAGGCCGGAGGTGGTTACCCGGGCGGCGGGTGCGAATGCCGCGCGGATAGGGTTCTGCGGAACGGGGAAGCTGCCGTCCACGAGGTCGCCGACGCCCCGGCCGCCCTGGAGGGCGATGCGAGCGCCGACAGAGGGCAGGAAGGAGTTGAGGGCGATGGAGCCGGTCTGCATCAAACCGCCGAAGGTGACGGCCTCGCCGAACTGCGCGTTGCCTTTCTTGGCGATCATGCCGGCAATGAACGCAACGGCGCCGGTCGTGATGACCCGCATAATGGGGGATGAGGTCAACATGGGGACCGGGATCATGGCCGGGATCATCTTGGCGGCGGTGACGCCGACCAGACCACCGCCGATGAGCAGGAGCAGGGATTTCGGCGAGCTGGCGCCGAAGACTGCCGGGTTGCGGCGCCGACGGCCATAGGACCGACGACGGGACCGGCGGGAGCGAGAGGTTACTACCACGCGAGTCGGGTTCCGGCGCCGCCGAGCGGACGTGGAACGACGGCGGCGCGAATTCACTGAAGTACGACGTTTGCGTCTTGCCACTGAAGTTCTCCTTTTCGATCTGGGATTCATTGCTCCCAGCGTCACGATGAGCGGAGCCGGGTTGCTGCGGACGGTACGACGGCGGCGGGTGGATACCGGCCGACGGCGACGAACCGCGCGACGTTTCGGGTTTGCGGACACCGCACGACGACGACGGCGCTTGACAGTAACCTTACGGGCTACAGTGGCGCGACGTTTCCGGCGTACAGGGTTCGCTTTCACTTTACGAGTGCGTTTCCGGCGCAGAGCCGCTTTTTGGGCGGGTGAGCCGAAGAACTTGATCTGCTTGGCCGACAATGTACGACGAGCGGCTGATCTGCGACGACGGGGATTCGAAGAGGCGGGGCGCGAAGTGTGAGTTGTTCTCCTCTTTGCCGACGCCCTCCGCACCCGTCGAGGGTTAGCAGCGATCCGACGAACGTGGACTGCTCTTGCCATTGGATCTGTTCTCCTTTCCTCGATGTGCCTACTTCCAACTACTCAGACCAGGGCCGGATCGATAGGCTGAGATCCGGCCCCGGAGCTTGCTCCCTCCCACCTGGGTTATCAGGTGTTGGGGATTTCGGTGCTGATCGGCTTCCGCAGGATGACGCGGAACGTGCCACCGGAACCGGTGCCGCCATCCTTGCTCAATGTCACCGCGATGGAATTGGTGATGGCCAACCTGAGACTGGCGATGGCCGTACCCCCCGATACCGTGTAGATTTGAGCCAGTGGCAGTCCCCTTGCTAGCGCGGTGGTACTGAGCTGCCAGTTGTGTGTGATGGTGGCTGAGGTATCGCCGTCGGCCATGTTGACATCGACCACCACGTCGGTCTGAAACAGACTCTCGTTGACGGTCGGGTCCGTGGTGCCCTGAACCGGCCAGTAATACGTCTTCGTGACCGTCCCCAGCTGGCTCCAGAGATTGGCTCCGCGAGCCTTGGCCAAGAGGGTCGGCACGATGAACAACACCGCGAGCAGCAGGGCGAACAGAATCGCCTGCGGCATGTTGTTGGTTGTCATGCTGTTACTTCCTTCCTTTCTTCAGTGCCCTCTCCAGCGCCACTCATTGTGCTTGTGCTGTGGGACTGAACCTGTTCAGTGAGCTCTGCGGGGCCAGGGATGTTGGCGATCCGCATTACTTCACTCTCGAAACCTGCGGGCTCTTTAGACCCTAATTTGAGATGGGGGACCTTCACTCTCAGGTCAACCAGCACCTCGTATCCCAGCTCCCGGGCTGATACGCAGAACCCGACATCCTCCCCGTACATCCCGTACGGTTGACGGCTGTCTAGCCTCGGCAGGAATCCCTTCTTGCCCACGGACTCAGCGCACTCCCGGGTCATCAGGACCACAGGGAATCCCGTGTAGTCAACCGGTATCGGCCCCGCTCCAGAAACCTCGATACGATCCTTGATCTCAGTCAGCTTGTACGAATGAGTCAGCCCGGCGTCTCCTACTTCCCCAAAACTAGCCTGCCAGTCATTCAACTCCTGCTCCCACGCATCGGTGGTAATCCAGCACCAGCCGGCCACCATCCCGGCCGCCTTATTGCCATCGAGAGTTGACTTTAACTGCTCAAACTGCTCGATAGAAACCAGATTGTCGTCGTCAATCCAGAGCAGGTAATCGACTTTGGGGGTGTGGTCCAATGCCGCCTGGATCATACACATCCGGGTGATGCGGACGTCCGAGCAGTAGGCGAAGATCGGGATGACGTTGGCGCGATTGGCCAGCATCACCAGGAGAGAGGTCCAGGTGGAGACCCAGGCGGAGCTGTAGTGGTCACCGGGGAGGCAGACGGCGATGGTGGGCAGGTCTGAGCCCTGGGACTGGCCATCGATCTTGACTTGGGCTTGGGTGGCAAAGTGGCCCTGGAATGGGTTGATCTCACCGAACTTCTCCCGGCGGCGCAGGTGGAGAACATGCTCGTAGGCGTAGGCGGAGGAGCGGTTCTGGGTGCGGTATTGGTCGTCCCACTTGGCCTGACTGTTGATCGGGTGGCGATGGGGGAACATCAGGTCCCGGGCCTCGATCACACAGTTATCAGTCTGCGCGTGTTCGGCGAAGTCGTTGTCGGCGAACATGGATTCGTACATCGGGTAGAACACGTAACCCAGCCGGTCATACCGCGCCCTGCTAAGGATGGGCATCACCATGATGTTGCGCTCGTGCTCGGTGGGGGTACCAGTGGACACCGATACCACATACTCGTCCCCCATTTTCAGGGACCCTTTGATAGAGCAGACATCCCACAGCTCCCGGTCCCAGCCCGTGCAGCTGAACTGATCATCAGCGTTCACAATCAGGATGTCCCCGGTCGCGTACTGCGCGGCGATATTCACCCCGTCCACATAGCACCGACGGCCGGTATTCCACACCACGATATCGGCGCGATTGCTGGGCATCTTGGATCTGACTTCCTGGAGGCTGGTGAACCCCCAGCGTTTGTCGATCACCAGCACATACTGGACAAGGTTGGGGAACATGGCGTTGTCCAGCCAGTTCCGGTACACCTTCTCCCAGCTCTCGGGTCTGGCCGAGGTGTGAAGGATCGAAAATCGAATTGGGCTGTAATTGTTCATCTTTAGTCTAGGGGCTCCTGTTCCCCTCAACTCTTAAATTGGGTTACCCCTGCAGGCCACTTGGGCCGGCCGGGACATACGGCACCGACGCATTCACCTCGGTCGAGATCATCACCGGCCACCGCGACGGGAAGAACGTCATGGTGGACCGCACGAGTCCGACATTGAACCCGTCGGCTCCGTTACGGAACTTGAAATGGTAAAACTTCGCCTCCCCGTTCTCCGGCGCCGAAAATGGTCCCAGGTACTCCGGGATATAGATGTCGGCGACACCTCCACCAATGGTCCCGAGCAGGGCTGCGATCTTCTTTGCTTCTTCCATGGTGCTCAGTTGATTTGGATTCATACTCTGTTTTGGTCTCCTGTTTTAGCTGCTAAATGAATGTCCTAGCCCCGTCCCGATTTCTTGGAGATGAGGCTAAATGCGTAGAAAGTAAGGCCGATGTAGAGCAGGACGGCGCCACCCATGCCAATGACCTGGGCTTCCTGGGGCCAGCGGGACTCAAAGAGCTTGGCGATGAGTCGGCCGGGGGAGGCCAGGAGTGAGAGCGGGGTGGTTGTGCATTTGCCGGTGGTGTAATCCCAACCCTGGTAGAAGGCGCAGGGCTCGGGGTTCGGGTAACCCGGTCCAGGGTCGATAGCGATGGCGGGCTCGGGGGAGCCGGTGGTGGTGGCGGTGGTGGTCACGGTGTCCTGGCAGTTGCAGGGGGTGGTGACACAGGCGCAGGTGCCGAGGCCTGGGCCGGAGAGGGATTGAGATGTGAACATCATGCTAGTTAACGATCCCCTGTGGAAGAATTTTGTACTGACCGCCGGCCACTGAGATACGGGAGTTCATGGTGTCGTAGACCAGCATTGGCTGCTCGCCCGTCTCTTCACCCAGTGCGTGGTAATACTCAGTGAGCTGGAATTTGTCGAAGCCCTTTTCGGTGCGGTAGGTCAGCTCAGAGAGGACACCGATAATGATGGAGTCGCGGAACCATTTGGTCCCCTCACCCATCCCGAGGTCAGACAGTGGGAGGGACTGGTCACCACCCACAAAGTAGAGTTGATCCCCGAGCTCATTTGAGCAGAGCTTGACGGCTTCGAGGATCGGGTATTGGCCAGAGTCGCGCTGTTCCTCGGTCAGGAAACAGAGGGTGACATCGAGACCGGTGAGGGTCGGGACTTTAATCTCGGCCAAGTCCCCGAGCTCGGTCAGGTTGCCGTGATAGTTGACCTCTTCTTCGTATTCGAGGATCTTGGAGGGCTCACGGCCATGGAACTTTTCGAACAACTGCTCAGCCTGGGGCATGGGGTTCTTGGACCCGAAACCGTACAGGAACGCATCGCGCATGGAGTTCTCGGTCACACCGGACGGGAGGTGAGAGAACTGATGGCCCTTCCACCAGCGGCGGAATGCAACCACACCCTGGCCACCAACAAGACGAGCAGACCTGCCGGCATTGATGGCGGATTCGCGCCAGGAATGGAAATCACCGGAGCCGGAGCCGCCGCGATCCCAGAGGCCAGGGTTGCGGGCCACATGGAAATTGGCCATCGGCTGCTCGTGCTCGATCAGACGGAGGGACGCCAAGGCCACATCACGGGACTCAAATGGCCCTGCCACCTTCTCCCGGCCCCATTTGACATACCACCCCGACCCACGGGGGTTGGATTGGGAATACACCACAACAGGCGCACTGTGGGAGCTCGCGTCCACACCCGGCACCTGCGGGTCGGTGAAGGTGATCAATGCCCCACCCGGGGTCTCGATTACCGTCTGGGCTGGTTCACCAGTCTCAGCCACGGCTTCGAAGTCCATCGGTTCACCATCGATGTCCAGCTCCACGCCGTCATCACCGGTATTGGGGTTGGACTTGCGGCCCCAGAGGCGGGTGAGTACATCAACGTAGGAATCATCCCCCGGCCGCATGTTGAGCTCAGGATCATTGCTCGGGTTCTTCTTGGCTGGCGCCGCTTCAATTTGGATCAGAGGTTCGATGTCAACATAGGACTGTACCCGCTTCTCGGCAGTCTTACCGTGCGCGGCAAATGCAATGAACGCCTTGTTCTTGCGCAGGAAATCCTCTTTCCAGCACAGCTTGCAATCGACGCATTTAACATCTTTCTTCCCAATATGGCGCCCCACTTCAAACGGGCACGGGATCATCTTCATCCCGTTGGTCAGCGGTACCGCCGCGCCTAGTGACTTACCCTCCCGCATCACGTACCGCTGGATGACCATTGCCACAGCCCAGCCCCTGCTCATCGCCTTCTTGGCGTCACCCACTGTGTCGCATGACGCAAGAATGGAGATCTTACTGGACCATGCCGACCGGGGCACATCCATCCACGCGTGGGTGTAGGCCCAGATACTGGACCCGCCATTGGGGATGGACTGATAGTAGGGCTCCACTGCCTTACTCAAGATCCTGGCTGACTCAGGAGTGCAGCAGTCCCCCACTACATGGATTCTCACCGCATGGTGCTTGGTGACCGGACCTCTCGATTTCAACCAGTCCTTGTACGCAGCCTCAAACGCCGCCGCTTCGGATCGCGCCACATCCTCGGGGGTTGTGGTCTTACTCCCCCCGGTATAAGTAAACCCCGCAGCTTTATTCAACCTGGAGGTGGTGAGGTTGACATTCCCACTTTCCGCATAGCACCCAGATCCCAACAGCGGGCAGCGGTACGAACTGTTCTTCCCGTCAGGACAGCTGGCCTGAGCAGCATAGGACCCAGTACAGGGGCCGGTCTTCTCATTATTCGAATTAACCACAACAGTTGCCAGCTTGGCATCAAGAACCGGTGGCAGCATCTTACTCCCAGGGTTGCCCACGGTCCTGATCCCGCCCGCAGAGATCTCAGTGCCATTCCGCATTTTGCGAGTTTTGCCGTTCCTGGTTCTCATGCGTTCCCTAATCCGTTCCCTGCTCTGCTCGATCTCGGCATCGGCCCAGTCCTTCAGCTCTTTCTTCTGCTCGATCATCCACCGGTCCCACTGCGCATTAGCATCCCGGCCGGCATCTGTTACCACCGAGTCCTGCACCCCGCGTCTGAACTCCGCTCTCAACTCCCCTCTCAACATCGGGGACCGCGAGCTGAGCCCTGACTTCTTCAGCCACCCTTCAAATGCTCCTGTATCCTGCGCCTTCCTCCCGGCCTTGTACGCATCAACCAGAGCTTGGCCGGCCATCAGCCCCTCTTTAGGGTTGCTCACCGCCATCCGTCCGAACCGGTGCGACGGCATCCCCTCTAGCGCCTTCTCCAGATCCTTCCTGTCCAGCTCCAGTACCATCGCATCCGCCTGGGCCTTGTCTCTGGACCTCTCACCCGCACGCTGCGCTGTCAGCCGCTCCACCTTGGCCCAAGCCCGCTGCTCTTTCTTCAACAGCGCCTTGTACTCTGCACTCACCTTACTCAGCCTCTTCTGCCGGTCAAGCATCCCCTCCCTGAAAAACTCAACCTTACCCCTCTCATCCACCTGTGGCCCACCCCCCCGCATGTCACCGGTAGCATCCCCCCGCACAGTCGGCAGGTAGTAATCCAGATCATCCGGGTCACCCCCGCTGTCCTCCCTGGGACCTGGGTGAAACGTATAATGCCCTCTACCCTCCGGCCACCCTGGCGTACCCGGCTTGCCATGATCCTGCAGCTTTCCCCTGGTCTTGAACGGCGCCATTATTCGCTGTCCTCCCGGGTCTGCTTCCCCTTCTTGTTGCTCAGCCACCCTAGCAGCGCCATTGACACCGCTGTAATGACCTTCCCCAGCTCTACCCGGTCCTGCTCCAGCACCAACTTGACGTAATCAACCTCACTGGCCAGAACCGCGCCCGCAACCAGTCCCACCACCGTCGTTACCGTGTCGGTGTTGACCTTTCTTGCGATCTTGCGGTTCAGTCTACGGGGCATGATTTACGGTTTAGCTGCTAAATGAAACCTACCGGCTGGCGCGGCGCTTACGACTGGCTCCGGTCTTGCGCCTGGGAGCGGCGCGGCGAGCCTTGGCTTTGCGCTTGGGACCTTCACCCGCACGTTTGCGGGAGTAGGGGCGGGAGTCGGTGAAGGCGACGGTTTGACCCTTGTAACGGGAATAACGGGTACCCGAACGGATGGGATGGAAGACACCGCCCGACATGAAGCCGGCGGCGTTACGGGACCGGCGACGTTTACGCCTGGGGTTAGCCGACCGGCGGCGAGCTGACAACCGGCGCTTGGCGGTGGTGGTGGACCGGGTACGGGTGCGTCGACGGCGACGGCGGGCCGGGTTGGCCGAGGTGCGGTAATGCTTGACGGCGCCACGGGCACGGGAATATCGAGTGGAGCTGTAATTGCCGCCTGCAAAGAATAGGAAATAGGCGACAGCGGCGATGGAACCGAAAAAGTAGAGTTTGTTCGAGCGCCAGATGTCGAAGTACTCCGAGATCTTGGGATTGACCTTGCCCAGCATCTCAGATACTGGGTCGAGCACTCCACCGTCAGCCATTTCCACACTGCCAAGGCCGGAGATGGACATCATGCCGGCATTGGACCGCAGCAGGCCGCCAACGGATGAGCCTGAGCAGCCACCGTTGCAGCCCATGGAGCCGAGGCCGGCCAGGGATTTGACCAACGGGTTGTCGGGGACCGTGAACATCGCGGGGACCAGTTCACCGAAGTGCGGGACATAGCCGATCCCCTGCTGCGCGGCGCGAATGGGGTTCTGGGGTACAACGTAGAAGCCGGGGAGCAGGTCACCGATTCCGGGGGCCGGGTGCCGGTTGATGTGAGACATAAGGGTCAGATTTCCTTTCGAACTTTATCGCTTGATCACGAGTACAAACGCACCAACCACCATGGCCGCGAGAATGAGCTTGGTGGTGATGGAGCTACGTTCCTCGATAGCGCCACCCACGCCCTCGGCGATGCCACCAACCAGATTGGTGCCCGCGTGTCCTGTGGTCTCACCCAAGATCTCGGCGCCGCCAACTACTAGACCTTCTTCGGTAATCTTGAGGAGGTCGTTACCCGGGTCGGCGCATCTTAGGTACTCCTGACAGCTATCACGCATCCAGATGTAATCCCAGGCACCACAGGGGGACTCACCACAACCTTCGACGTAGACGGGGCCGGGGCCACCGAGGCCTGAGTCCGGGAGTCGACCGAGAGAACCACCGAAGTTGGGAGAAGCGGAGCTGACCCGGATCATCGGCGCCGACCTCCGCCCTGGATAGTCGGCAGCAGGATCATCAGGGCCAGGAGCCCACCGGCCGCGTAGATCACCATGTTGTCGATCCCCGCGATAAGCTGACCCGACCTCTTGACTTGGCCAGCCATGGTTCCGTCCGGGATATCGTCGGTCTGGTCGAACATTCCGATATCGAGGTTGGTTGGGATATACACCTCGCCATTGGCCGTGGTCAGCGCTCCGGTCTCCGGGTGGTAGGTGTTCCCCGCCCCCGGGGGGCCGGTCGTCACTCCCTCAGGGAGGTAATGCACCTTGTCCTGGGTCACACAGTCCCCGGTCACCATCAGCGCGATGGGATCACAGTTCTGAGTATTGGCAATCCAGCCGGTGGTCCCACTGTTGGCCCGGGTGATATCAATGGCCGAGTTGGTCCCGAGACCAGAAAGGGGAGCCGAAGCAGGATGCGGATGAGAGCTGTGGAGCATCATTCGGCTACTTACCTCCCTGGTCTTTCTTTCGGAACACGATGTCGCAGGCGGCAAGCCCCGCGACAATCCAGAACCACAGAATGCTGCCACCGCACCCGCCGGTATGGATAGTGGGGTCGCAACTATTAGTCGGGGTCCAGTTGAGATTCATTATTCAGGCTCCCTTACATCAACCAAGCATTACCGGGCGCGGCCAGACGGGACCCTGAGAACAGGTTCCCCAGCCCACCAAATCCACCACCGAGGCCCGTCATCCCAGCAGCCTTGGCGGCATTGGCAAACGCGGTGGATGAGATCAGGGTGTTACCGTCGTAGGGAAAGCTGCCGAGGTATTCCCTGAGTTTGTCCTGCACCTGACCGAATTCCTGAGCCGACAACTGGCGCCCCGAGATCTGCTGCCAGTAGTAAGACCATTGATCAGTGTTGAGGCTCTTCTGCGTGTTCATTGCAGCGTCCCCACCAGCAGCTACATTCATCCTGGCGGCAATATCCACCGGCACATTTGGCGCCTGAGCCGGAGGAGTAGTGGTGTTGACTGGAGGATTCGTAGCCGGTGTGGTTGTTGCAGGAGTAGTTCCACCGCCCCCCGTCGTGGTTGTAGTCGCCGGCTTCATATACATCGTGTACAGGAAGTAGGCGCCCACCGCGACGATTCCGTATTTGATCAGATCACTCTTATCCATGAGCCCTCCTACCCTCCTACTTCTTCCTCAACATCAGCCACACCGCACCTACCGCCAGGAGTGCCAACTCAGGATGCGTACTCACCCAGTGCTCAAACCAGCACGGGTCTGGTACCGGCGGCGGCTGGGGCACAATCGTCGGCATCGGCTGAATCAGGTCTATTGGCTCGATGAGGGTCTGCGCCTGTTGCCTGACAACTGTTGAAGCCGCGACCTGTGCAGAGTTTGGAGTGCCTGCTCCAGTGTTTTCTGCGATAACCGGAAAACGCGGGCTGCATTGGACGTATGCCCCAACAAGGCCCGCTTGACTGCACGCATAGAGAACCTCCGGCCCCGCTTCATCCTGTGTGATCTCCCCGCAGATGATGGACTGACACAGATCCTTACTAACTTGCACGGCTACCCTTTCCTCAACGCCAGGAATACAACCACTGCCCCGGCGCCCAGCACGAGCATCATGTTGTCCTGAATCCAGGCACCAATATCCAGACCCGCCCCATCACTGGTTTTCTTGCCGCCGTCCTCCAGCTTCTCCCCCGTCGACTTGGTTCCCGACCCCAGCACATTCTGGCCTGGTGCTGTGTTGCTGGCCGGCGCCGAACTATTCCCCGGCTGGTTCTGCTGCTGAACCGGTGCCATAAACCCGCCACCCGCCTGATTGACCGTCCCCCATGGTGTTGGTGTCGCCGTCCACCCAGGTGCGTTGTTGTAGTTGGCCGTGGCCCCCGGCCCGATATCAAACAGTGGCTCGGTCCCCGCAATCTGCTCAGCTGACGGCAGGGGGGTATTCATCCCGCTCGGAAATGCCGCACTATTCCCCTGTGCGTCATTCCATGTCCACTTCCCACCGTCGTAGACCGCGATATTGGCATTGTCACTGCCCTCCGGCATCGCATATTCCCAATGCATGGCCCCCGTGTAGGGGTCACACTCCCGGATCAGGTTGCAGCTGATATACCCATCAATACCCCACGGGTCCAGGCAGCTCCCATCCGGCTGCATCGGGCACTCACCTCTCCCTGTTCCAATGGTTCCCAGGCTCAGCATTGCCATCGCTATTTCTTACCTCCCGAATTGCCTGTCGGCATCAGCACTATCAACGCCAGCACCCCTGCCCCGATCAGCACTGGTACTGGAATCCCCAGGCTGGAGAATTGAGCGGCTAAACCTGAGGTGAAGGTATTGAGGGCACCGGAGATGTTGCCGGAGTCCAGGAGCTGTTCGGTGGTGGGTGGAGGGTCGGGGACCACATCAGGGTCGTTGGCGATGGGATCGCGGTAACCGACAAACCAGTTCCAACAGACGTCACCTGAACCAGCCTCACCGCCATGGCCGTCGTTTTTCCAGGTGCAGGCGCCAGATCTGCGGTCGGAGGTGCAGCGTTGACCGGCCACTCCTAGAGCGGGGTTCGAACAACCTTCCTGCACCCTGGCCCAGATCTCGTCGAACAACTGGAGTGCGAGGGCTTGTTGGGAGTAGGTGCGAGGGGCGCGGAGTGAGAAGTAGTTGTCGAGGTTGGCCTGGAGGTAGGGTTCCAGCTGGTCAACGATACGGGTGGCGGCAACACAGGTGTCGCCGCACCCGTTGAATACGTTGTTGAAGAGGGTGGAGACGCCGGCTGCGATGCCGAGGATGCCGGCAACCATGGGACCGAGTGGGCCTCCGACCATCAGTGCGATCGAGGAAGCGGCGGCGAGGCCCTGGGTTACAGAACCGGTGATGAGCTGATGTTTCTTGGCGTCACCCAGGCCGCGAATCCCCAGGCCGAAGTCGCGGCGAGTGGGAAGGTAGGCACCGTCCGGGGACCGGTAGAAGGACAGCTCCCGGCCCTGCGGCCATGCGCTTGTTTGGCGGAGCGCAAAGCTGTAGGGCCGGTATGGGAGCTGGTTCCCGGGGAAGGAACGTCGTTGATGGGTGGCGGAGCTCATCAGATGGTTATTTGAGTCTCTTGGGCAGGTAGGAGCCGGGTGACATTGCGGCCAGGGTCATCGAGACCCCTGCCGCACCTGCGTTGTAGATCTTCTTGAGCTGGTCGACGGTGACCTTGACCACCTTCTTGGTGGAGGATTTAGCGGATGGGTTCTTTGAGCGGGACACTACAGATTTCCCTTTCTTGTACTCCCCATAAACCTGCCCGGTAGATACGTTCATTACGCGAGTACGCGAGTACTCACCCCGGGACAGTTTCTTGGCCTCACGCTTCGCCGCATCCAAACGAGCCCAGACGTTCTCACGACTCCAGCCACGATACGAGCTGACCTGGACGGCATAGGGGTAATTGGCCATTATCGTTTCCCCACTAACACCACAGCCGCCAGACCCAGTGCCGCGAACATCACGAGGGTAGTGGTGCTGATTCCCCCCACCCCCACATTGGCCTGACCTGAGATGTTGCTGGCGCCGAAGATGTTCTGGCTGGTCCCTTCCGGTTGACGGTAGATAACCGTATTGCCCCTGGCATCCTTCTGCGCGTAGTAGCCAGGAGGAAGGTTGGACGGCTGATTGATGATCTGGCTTGCGATCCCCGCACTTGACTTGGCAATGGCGGTGGCGAAGTCCAGCCACTTACCGCTGCCCTGGTCGACGGTACCCACCACCGTGCCATAGAACCCGGGGGTCGAGGTGATCCCGCCGTTGTATTGGTTGTAGTCTTGGACCCCGAGATCATAGTTGCCGTAGCCGCCGGCCATGTCAGAGAAGTCATCGCCCAGTCCCCGGATGCCCATGAACTTGAAATCCATCCCAGGCGGAACGTTCACGCTTTCGCTTACCGGCATTAGAGCCATTTCATATACCTCGCTCCATAGAATGCAATCATGGCCAAGACTCCCAGCCTGATCAGGGCGCCGGTATTACAGCCCCCCACTGGCCAGTCCTCACGTTTCCCGAACTTGTTGACGGTCTCCCAACCTGGGTTAGTCCCGTGGCTGGCGTCAAGCGGCACCATCACCCCGTTGATCCTCGCCGCCACATACACGTGGGAGTAACGATTGGGGTCTCGCCCATCAGCGGCCACGGTTCGAAAGAACACATCACCGGCTGGAATACCAAGTGCGATCAATAGACTGGCCAGCAGCATCGAGAAATCATCGCAGTCCCCCATGCGCCGGCATCCACCCGTACGACACAGCTGGATCATGTCGCGTGGCCGTATCAGGATCTCGATGACATCGCTACCAAACCCACCGGCCACCGCCGACTCTTCGTCCTGAGTGAACTGCACATTGCGCTTGACCCACCACCACGCCGATTCAACCAGTGACAACTGATCCTGCTTGGTCGAGCTCAACCTGATGTCCCTGGCCAGCTGCACGACCTGGGGACTTGATGCATCCTCCCTGGCGTACTGCTGCATCAAGCGGATGGTCCCTTCTACTTGTCCATCAGGGTCCTCATCCAGCACACCTACTGAAAATTGGAGCGGTTGACCAGGGAACCATGGATGCTCCACCGTTCCCGTCATGCCTGGATGTAGTGTTCCCGCTCCTTGCATAGGTGACTCAGGACACCGCTACCCGGGGAGCAGCACCTGCCACGTAGGACCCTTTCAGACCGCAGATTGTGTAGATTTGCGCTTGCAGCCGGAACTTAGCATCCTGTTCGTAATTGCACCAGTCATAGAGGACTTCTTAATACTCTCTACTGTGAATCCGCGAACGTACCCCCGGACCCGGGGTTTGCCTCCTGTCTCTGGTGATACACTTTGATGGAAAGTCTATACAGAACCAGGAGGATACATGCGTGCCCGCACGTCGTATCGAGACCGCGCCAACCATCGTCGATGATAATGACGGGCTGGAAGAACAGCTCAGTGATAATTTCAGGGACGATTCCGACTCCGAAACCCTCAATGATACACCTGAGGTTACCAGTCCATTACACCAGGACCCTGAGGAAACCAATTCTGGGGACCCTGACAGCCCCGAGGATGATCCCCACCCCTCCCCAGCCACTCACCCACCCTCACCTACCCCCACCCGCTCTACACCGCCGGCAACTTCCAAGAACAAGCCCAAAAAAGGTAACTTGGCCAAGTCCCGGACCTCCGACCGCTCCCCCACTGTCGGTGCCCGCCTCACCGCTGACGACCTCCTCCCCCCCAATCCTTTAGCCGCTAAAAGAGGGCCGGGGAGACCGCCGAAGCAGAGAGAGCCGTTGCCGGAGGAGGATCGGATGCCGGCGCCACCTGCGTTTAACGCGGAGTGGAGTGAGGCAGAGCCGTACTGGCGGGGGTTGGGAGAGAAGCAGCTAAAGATGCTGATTGTCCGGTTGTATCGGCTGTGGCCGATTATTGACCGGCATAAGCAGAAGGACGAGAAAACAGGGAAGCCGAAGAAGACGAAGTATATTGCCAAGTACCAGAGCCCCATCTCGATTAAGGAGCTGTTGTTTGAGTGGGGGTCTGGGGATTACAAGCTGATGTTCAATATCATTGACACCAGCAAGCCCAGTAACCAGCAGAGTAAGAACATCATGAACACCTATGTCTGGGGGCTGAGGGACCCGGAGTACCCACCGGTCCTGGAGGCCGAGGATCTGGTGTTGGATGATCCCCAGAACCAGAGCTATATCGCAGGGCTCAGGCAGAAGGGGATGATCAAGACGGATGAGCAGGCGGAGAAGGACAAACAACAGGGAGAGGATGACATGGCGACAGCGGAGGTGGCGAAGGAATTGACGGGCATGCTCAGGGAGCAGAACGCCCAGATGATGGAGATGGTGGCCGACCGTGCGGCGCGGGATGATGACCGGCCGGAGGATAGCGCGGCGCCTATCCGGGTGATGGCCTCGGCTGCGGAGGCCAGTATCAAGCTGGTCGCGGATTCGGTGGCCAGGAGTGAAGAGGCCAGGGGAAAGGTTCAGGACCCCACTGAGATGTTCAGGACCATGGTGTCGACGGTCAAGGAGCTGATGCCGGCAACCGACAACACGATGGTGCTGAAGCTGATGGAGAGGGAGGACAGCCTCAGAACCGAGCTGAACAAGATGCAGGAGGACCGGATCAAATCGACGGAGAAACTGCTGTTCAGCATTCAGGATCGGATGGACAAGCAGGCGGAGAGCTTCTCCCGGCAGATTGCTGAGATGAGGCAGCAACAGGTACAGGTACAGGGGCCGGGGCAAGGACAGCCAGCGGGGGTAGCGGGGATAAGTGGTGACCCGGCCGTGAGGGTTGACGGCACCCTGGGCAAACTGGAGAGTGAGCTGGATCGGATGGTGAACCTCAAGACGAAGTTCGACCAGCTGACCGGCGGAGGTGGGGACAGCGGGGGTGGCGGCGGTGGATGGGCTGAGAAGATTATCGATAACCTGCCGATCATCATGATGGGGATTAACGGCCTAGCATCGATGTTCTACAACTTCAAGGCCACCTCCGCTGATCAGCTGGTGAAGCCGCCGGCACTGCCACCGGAGTATCAGGAGATGGTGAACCAGCACCAGCCGGAGATGCAGGGCCAGGGCGGGCAGGGGCAGGGTGTACAGGGACAACAGCAACAGGGAGGAGGACAGGGAGTGGACCCGTATTTGCAGTTCTTGAATGAGATCGAGGTGCCGATTATCCAGCACCTGAATCTGGCGCAGAACCAGGGCCAGGAGAAACTGGACGCGGGGAACAGGTTTGCCGCGTTCCTGATTCAGCAGCGGGGACTGCCGATGGTCAGACAGATCCAGGGCGCGGGGGCCGATGCGTTGGTGAAGCTGATGCAGCGGAACCACAATATCTGGAACAAAATGATGGAGCAGCCGCAGCTGAGCTCGGCGTTCATCACACAATTCCTGGGATACCAGCCTGGACAGCCAGCACCGGCACCTGTACAACCACAACAGGGTCAGGGTCAGGGGACGCCGGCACCGGCACCTGCACCGGGGACACCGAGGCGAGTGGTTGTGAAAAAGAAGGAAGGATCGGCGCCGAAGATTGACGGAGGGGAGGAACCGCCAACCACGTAGGCAAATAAAAACGGGGCCGGTCCCTTGAGGTGGACCGGCCCCGAGTTGTAAATCTGACTTGGCCTCTTGCCGAAGGCCCAGCCCGCTAGACTAGTCTACCAGGGCGCGAACCTTGGTATCAAGGGCCTTGCCACCGATCTTGCCGGCGATGAACTTCTCGGTCAGAGCGAAGATCTGCATAGCCAGATCCGGCTTACCCCCGGCCTCGATCGGCGGCGCCGTGTAGTTGCCGATGTCGGCCAGCAGCATCTTGATGGTCTTCTTCTTTTTCGGTGCGGCGCCGCCCTCACCCTCGCTTTCGCCGTCCTCATCACCCTGCGCACTCGCCCTGGCGTTGGCCCGGGTCATGGTTTGACCGTCAACCAGTTTCTGCCACTGCTTGTCCCGCTTCTTCTCGTCGGTCTCCTTCGAGATCTCGTAAATGGTGGTGATGGACACCTTGCCCTCGTGGAGCAGGCGTTGGACCTTGACCGGCGCCACCAGAGCCGATCGGATCTGGGTGAGCATCCCGGGGGTCACGTTGACGATGGCCGCGATCTCCTTCATAGACATCTGACGTTCGGCCTTGAGGCGCTCGCTGAGGTTCGCCTTGTCCAGGGCCGACAAGTCCTTCCGCTTGGCGTTCTCGCGGATATTGGTCAACAGCTGGTCGGCGCCGGTCGGCAGGAGCTCGGCCTTGATGTACATCCCGGCGGCAATAGCGGCGGCGGTGCGGCGGTAACCGTACACCAGCTTGAATTCATGGGCTGAGCTGTGGGAATACTCGACCGTGATGGATTCGAAGTTGCCGTAGGACTTGCTGGGGTAGCCAGGAACCGGCAGCGGGTTGGCCTTGTAGTCGGCGGTCAGGTCGCCGGCCGATTCGATGAATGTGCGGCCGTTCTCCTCGGGCACAATCTCCAGGTCATTGGGATCGAGGAACAGCAGCCCCAGGATGTTGCCCTCCATCGTCCGGGTACGAACCGGCACCGCTGGACCCGAGGTTCCATTGGTGAAAATTTCTTCCTGCGGCGCCGGGTTGGGGTCCTTCTTGTTACGGCGTGCCTTAGTCGGCGCCGGGGTCGGCGTCTCCACCTCATCCACACTGGGCATGTTGCTAATCGGCGCGTGGCTGCTCGTGGTACTAATTTCGTTCTGTTCGACTTCTGCGATTCCGTTCATTCCTGTCATTCTCTCTTTATCCTCTCTATCTCTGATCTGCTGTCTGGTCTGATCTGTTATCGGGTAGATGTGCCCCATCAACTGGCATACCCTGGGGTGGGCAGACCCGCAGGCGGGGCACCTACCAAAGGCCACTACTTATCGTCCTCGCCCTCGCCCTCGCCGTTACTGTCACCGTCTTCATCCTCTTCATCATCGCTATCAGGGTCGGACTCAATGTCTGCCTCCAGCTCCTCACCGTCGCCTTCCTCGCCCTCGACGTCGAAGGTAACGTCCTCCTCGTGGATCTGGGAATTGGGAATGGCCTTGTAGATCCACTCATCCCCCAATGCCGACACTACGTCCCCCGGAGTGCCCTCGGGATCATCCTCCACCAGGGCTACGTACCGATCGTTCCCCACGGTGATGTCGGCGTAATCCCCGTAGTCTGCGAGCTCCCCCTCCTGGCTTCCATGAACCAGTCGGTATCGGTCGTCGCCAAACTCAATACCCAAACCTGCGGGCATATTGATCTGTTCCTTTCCAATTTGAGATTTGGATTGCTACCGGATAATTCTATCGCACTCAGAACCCCGAGTGTCTATCTGCGCACTGAAAATGCCAATGCCGATATGTCATCGGTCCTGACCATCTCCATCACATGATCACGATAAATCAGCGCCCCACCCTGATGACAGGCACACTTACACCCCCTAGCAGCAGCCGGGTCTTCATGATACCCCTGCGCGCACCCCGCGCAGAGACCCTCCATCTCATCCGCCATCCTGCCCTTCCTTGCCTCGATCACCTTTACGTCTGCACTCGTCATCTGCATCTTGAATCCTTCTCCTATGTTCTCGGTAAGCTACCAGAAACAGCAGACCTGCGGCTGTCCAACAGATCCACCTCAGGATATGTGCTGCCGTCACTAGCTGTTCCATCGAGCTCTTCCTTCCCTCTCTAGATCGGGGTTTAGCTGCTAAAACTTTAGGGCCGGTATTGACGAATTATAGGTCCGATCATGAGCCAGACAGCGATTGAGACACAGTTAATCAGGAGCTGGCGGTAGGAGACGTGCGCGGCGATGGAGATGATGTGGGAGGTGGCCAGGAAGGCCAGGACCACCAACCAGAGGTCGCAGGCCGTGCGGTAAGGGGAGAAGTGGAGACGGACTTTCACTGGACTCCCTCCAACTTATTGTCTTCGTCCTGGCATCTGGCGCACACAATCTCGTAATCGTCAGGGACTTCCAGGAATGTGTCATTACATTCCGCGCAGATAATGTGTCCTGCTTCCTCCGCCGTTGGAGCTTGGAATTCATGCACCTTTCTCTCACCACGCAGCACGTGTACGCACACGAAATAGCACAACTGTGGCCCGCTGCTGTGGCGTGAGCACTGCGCCATTGGGTATTCAAGTAATGCGTCTGCAATTTTCATCTGATCCTCATTTCACCGCCGTTGCAGCGGTAGATGGTTTTGGCTGGTAGGTAAACGGTTTTGCCGGAGCTGTCGTAGGTCCAGCTGGGGTCCTGGGTGCCGACCGGCACACAATGGTTCCGGCTGGCGTATTCGTCCCAGCTGGTGACGTCGATGTAGATCCCACAGAGGGAGACCAGTATCCTCACGGTAACGAGTAACTTTACAGGAGACTCATGATGAGTAAACCGACTGCTGCCGTCAATTACCGCGCCCGGGGGCTCAAACCCCACAATCTCTCACATACGACTCAACGTCAGACCAGTGGTCGGAGATGATGGTAAGCACCTTGCGCTCCTCCTCCATCTCAGCCTTGACTGGTATCTGATTTTGGGCATTACTGGTCCTGATCGCGATCATCCGTTAACGGGAAAAACGACTGATCGGCTGCGGCTTGGATAATACAGTTCATCATGCGGATGATTGGCACCTCTGCCATCTCTGGCGACTGGAGCTGGCCGATGAAGCTGGGGTCGATACCAACGTCAAAATACTTGGCCGTGGCGCGACGGGCAAGGTCTTCGATTGGGGATAGGTCACTCATTTATAGAACCAACCCCCCGCGCGGCCCTTCAAGGTTGAGGGTCTCACCATACTCGAAGCCATGAACCCGCCCATCCTGGTCAACCCATGCCAGCTGGAACAGGACCACATCATCTCCAGTGGCCTTACTCCGTACCCGGATCTCTTTACCATCCAGGGACACCGTCATCTGCGCCTGATACTTCACCGCCCAAGCCCACCAGATCCTTGGCCGCAGCCCTGGCGTGCTCTTCAGGGGTGTACTTCTTGCGGGTTGGTACCTGTGCCTTGGCGTTCCCGGGCACCTCCACCGACACCACTGACCGGCTGGCCTTGTATCTCAGCAGCACCGTGCAGGGTTTGGGGATATCGTTGATGTTCACCGGCTTCATCCCCAGCTGGTAATCCCCCAGGAAATCCATACCCTGGTTCCACGCCGCCAACACCTCGGCCTTGGTCTTATAATTCCGGCCCACAAGGGGCAGCAGTTCAAAGTAGGTCGCCATTTCTAATCTCCTCCTCCGAAATCCTTCCTGTACATCTCCGCCAGGGCCTTAGTCGACCGTATGATGACCGGCGGCACACCAGGGAACATCCGGTGATAGGTCGACATCAGGCTAACTGCCCGCTCAATCCCTCGCTTCTCTCTCCGCTCCCGATTCAACCTCAGCTTGTTGTTCCTGGGGCACGGGTTCTCCTTCCTCCGGGTCTTATTGGTCTGCTCCAGCAGCTCCCGGAGTTTGTGCTCCCCCAGCCCGTACATCATGCCGAAATTGATAGCCTGCCGGAGAGGGCCAGGGCCTACCCCCAGCAGCCATCTCCGCTCCATCCCTGCCCAATCCGCCTCACCCACCCTCCGTACCCGGCCGTACCGGTCAAATACATACGACCCCCCCACTGCACCTGCCGGTGGTAGTTCAAACTCACACCCATCCAGCTTTGTGGCAGGGTGGTAGATGCCGCATTTGGCGCAGCCCACATAATCCCCCGGTCCTGCCCCGCTCATTTCTTACCCCCTTTCCCTTGCCCTTTAGCCGCTAAAACCGGCTCCTCCAGCCATTGGAAGAACCCGCAGGCTAGCTGATCAGGGCTACCACTGCAGGTCATGAACGGCCGGTTGGGATTGGCTTCTGACCGGGAGATACGGACTACCACCCGCCCGGGCTTACAGTTAGGGCATTGGGCGCCAACCATCATAGCCAGCTTGTAGTTGCGTTTGAGCATGGCCAGGAGGCGCACGTCCCAGCCCTTGGCGCGGGTGATGTAGGCCTGGAATTTGCCGAACACGGGTTTGGACATAGCGTCGACTACATAGACCCGGATACTATCCTCACCGGCATCGGCTGAGATGCCAGTCTGGCGATTGATAGAACTGCGGATAATGATGCGCACGCTGCCCTGAACTGGGATCTGGTAGACCAGCTCGCGGTCCTGAGGGCCGGATTGTGACTGGATCTGCCAGAGGGGCTCCCCCGTCTCCTTGTGACGAGGGAGCACTGCTTCAAACTGGGTGGCGGTGAAGGTGTCGACGGCCATGGCTAGTATTCCTCCTCTTCTTGACGCTCAGATCTGGACCGGCCAGTGATCTGGTCGATAGAGGCAGCCAGGATGTCTACCAGGGTGTCCTTGGCGCGGGTGGCGGCCACATAGCAGAGGTTGTCCTCCTGCTCGATCTGCCACGCTTTACGGGCATAGCGGGAGGGGCAGGTGACGTTGCGGCCCAGCCAGAATACCCGGTGCCATTCACGACCTTTGGACTTGTGAATGGAGGTCAGGGTGAGCATCTTGCGGTAGGTGCCACCAGCAGCCGATCCCGAGTCAATAGGGGAGTCGAAGAACATCGAGTTGATGCGGTCGATGAGGGCGTCGACGCTCTGATCCATACCAATGGCTTCCATTACCGCGATGATGGCGGAAACAATATCCTGGGTCTGTTCCGCACGTTCCTCTCGTCCCTGGGCCATGGCCTTCTGGGTCTCGGACTTGGCGTACTCGATGAGCCGAGTGTGGAGGGTGGCGCAGTTGTTGGTCTTCCACTTCTCGCAGACCCGGATCATCTGCATGGCGATGTCGCGGCCCTCAATCTTGGAGGTGACGCCGTTGCGCAGGAGCTTGAAGAACAGAGTGACCAGGGGAGCATTGTTGCGGCACAGGACCGCGTCAGACGACGTGAGAGAAGAGAGGTCCCAGTCCTTGTAATCCACCGAGGTCACCATGCCGGCAGGGGCGCCAGGGGCTGATTCAATGTGCGAGACCCACTGCTGGGCGAACATGACCACCGAGGTGGGGCAGCGGAACGAATGGGTGAGAGGGAGCTCCACACAGTTGAAGTCCTGCTGGATGCGCTTGTAGGATTCGGCATCGGCGCCTGTGAACCCGTAGATAGCCTGATGGGGATCACCGACCGCGATCAACCTGCCACCGGGTTTGAGGATGGCCTTGACCATGGCAATCCGGGTGGGATTGAGATCCTGGCATTCATCGACCAGGACCCAGTTGAAGGTCTCAAAACTCATCCCAGCATGAAGGGGGCACCAGATCATGTCCTCAAAATCGATCACCGGGAGCTCATTGATCCCGGCCACCGCACCCCGTGCCATCTGGTAGCCCAGCTTCAGAATATGCTCTGTGTAAAGGATGCCCAGGGCCACGGGGTTGGCACCCTGGAAAATGGCGTCATTCTCAATCTGGGATTCGAGGTCAAACCGGTCCACCAGATCCATCCACTTCTGGGTGTCGCCAAACTTGAAATCCGGCAATACCCCGATTCCCCACTGCCGGCTCAGATCATAGGCCTTACGGACAAACTTGCGCAGGGGGAACGGTACACCGGGCTCCAACTGACCGGCCAGGGTGGCGTACTTGATCAGGGTATTGACCTTGTTACCGTCAACCTGCACCCGGGGGAACGCACCGCGCCAGGATTTGAATGCCAGACTGTGGAACGTCGACACCCAGGCATAGCAGGCCAGACGGCCCAGGGCGCGGACCTTCATGTCGATTTCGACCTGGATGGCCTTGTTGTAGGCGACGAATGCCACCTTACCGGTCAGCAGCTGGATGATCTGGATCAGGGTGAAGGTCTTACCAGACCCGGCCACCGCCTTGACCAGGGCATTCCCAGTCCCGGTCTTGACCCACTCAGCCACCGTCTCCTGCTGGGGGCTCATCTGGACATCTGCTGTCATTGTCGTCTTTGTAACTTCCATTTCACTTCTCCTTTGGTGGGGGCGCCAACCTCTGCCCCCGGGCTTGAATTTAGCGGCTCAATTCGGGCCGGTATTAGAGTTATCGGCGGGGTGCGGCCGGAAGATTAGGGTAGGTGTCGCGAATTTTTCCGCAAATCACAAGACTGCGGAATTCGGAGTCGGGTTTGAGGCCACCGACGACGCGGCCGAATCCTGCTTTGCGCATCTCGGACTCAATGAGCGGGGCGAGGTTGGAGGAGCAGCGGTCGATTTGGCGCACGATGAGGCGGGTGGAGTCTCCGAACAGGTCTGTACTGAGCCAGACCCAGCAGGGATCACCAGGGTGGGTCTGGACCAGGGATGCGGGACAGACCTTGGCAACGATTGATTCGGCGCCACGGGATCTGAGCTTGGCGGCGCGGCGGATAGCGGTGGGCCAGGACCGGTGCGCGGTGGGCGCGATCCCGGGGAGGTTGGAGGAAACGTAGATCATTAGAGTGCACCCCCATTACCCGTGCCCCGGGCGTGGTCCTTGGCCTGGAGTACCTTACGCATAACAGCGGGGTAGATGGTATCCCAGTGATCGGTCACCTGCGGGAGTTCCCAGAGTGCCCAGCCGCCCGAGCTGTCACCATGGGGCGCCGAGGTCTTGGTGGGGCCGGTGAAGAAGCGGAATGACCGGTCATCCCACATTGGCTCGATGTTGCCGATATAGCCCCAGGTGACCTTGGCCTCGGGGTGGAGCTGGGCCAGGGTCTCGGCGTGAACCTGGAGAACAGCATTGGCCTTACGAATGTCACCAACCAGGGTGGTGATCTGCGCGGCAGTGAGGCCCTCGACCACTTTGAGCGGTAGGAGGGCCACCCGAATAGGGTAACCCTCCGGGTCGGTCGGGGCGCGGTCGATTGAGACCCAGCCGTTGGCCATTTTGGTGAAGCTGAGGCCGGCGTTAGGGCCGGCGATCAGGGTACGGGTGGAGCGGGTGCGGGGATGGTTGTCGAGACCCATCTACTTAGCCCCCCTCTGCGAGAACAAGAACGGGTCCTCAACCATGATCCCCTCCGTGTCTGTGATGATCCTGGCAGCCATTAGTACGTCCAGAGCACTATCAATAAACAGCCGGTGCTCAGGAGTGTTGCTCACATACCCCTGTCCTGTCGCGGCCGGGGAAGCTCCCAGATACCGCTGACCTTTCTTCAATCCCAGTGCCCAGCTGCGCCCTGCATCCTGCGCGGCCTTTAGTCTGTCCAAGTCCAATGCCATTTCTTGTTTCTCCTTTGGTTTTGGCCGTCACGTTCGGACCGGTGCTAATAGTTTCTCTCAGCAAATCTTGTTCTGCAACATAGAACGACATTTAGCAGCTAAAACTATAGGGGGAATTTGTACTTAGGACGGGAGTACTAGGTGGAGATTAGGAGTGGGGGGGGGGGGGGGGGGGGGG
>ERZ1292632.833-Hain-H43-01um-R2-833-length-33211-cov-6_pt1 | contig 33211 bp, 43 predicted proteins | sample MGYA00564407_ERZ1292632 | MGnify/ENA primary metagenome ERZ1292632 (study PRJEB36523, sample SAMEA6512637) | groundwater metagenome | collected 2019-01-08 | study: AquaDiva: Metagenomics assemblies of 32 groundwater samples | reverse complement strand
TATTTTCAAGGGGAAGGCCGTGGCAGTCCCAGCCCCATTCGCGGCGCACGAATCTCCCGCGCATGGTTTCAAAACGCGGTATCACGTCCTTGATGGTTCCGGCAAGAATATGGCCGTAATGAGGGAGCCCCGTGGCAAACGGCGGACCGTCGTAGAAAACAAAAGGCTTCCCGTCGCGCGATTCCAGGGTTTTTTTGAAAATTTGATTTTCGTTCCAGAATTTAAGTATGTCGTCCTCCCTTTGCATTTGTTGAAAATAGTATCACACCCGCACACTAAATATCTCTACATTTTTTCGGGCGCCGAAATTCCCAGAAGCCCGAGTGTCCGCGAAAGCGCTTCCTTGGCGGAAAGCAAAAGTTCGTACGCTCCTTTGGCGTACGACTCACCTTCTATAATTCTCACATCGCGATAGAAACCGGAAAAAGCCGAAGCGAGTTCATAAGCGTAAGAAGTCAGGCGCTGAACCTGAAAATCACGCGCCGCTTCAAAAACAACTTCTCCCAAAGCGGCGATTTTGAGCGCAAGCGCACGCGCCGCAGGCGCTTTGATGACATCGGTGAGTTCGGTTATGTCCTCCGGCAAACCTTTCGCTTTATCCAGTATTGAGCAGATTCTGGCGTGCGCATACTGTACGTAAAATACGGGATTTTTTTCCGTCTTCTCCTTCGCGCGCGCGGCGTCAAATTCCATGTGCGTGGAAAGAGATTTTTCGTTGTAAAACCAGCGCACGACATCAAGACCGAATTCATTCACCAAGTCTTCCAGCAAAACTACGTTCCCGGCACGCTTGGACATTTTTGAACTTGAGTCGCCTTCTTTTATGGAAACAAGTTGGGTGATAAAAACGCGGAGCTCTCCCGGCCAGGAAAGCATTTTCTTAGCGGCGAGAAGTCGCTTCACGTGCCCGTGATGGTCGGCTCCCCAGACATCTACAGCCGTATCGTAACCACGCGAGAATTTGTCACCGTGATAAGAAATGTCGGAGAGAAAGTAGCTTGAAGTTCCGTCGGAACGGACAAGAACTCTGTCTTCATCATCGCCGTATTCGGAAGTCTTAAGCCAGACCGCGCCGTCTTTTTCGTAAGTGAGCTCTTTCATTTTAAGAGCCAGAAGCGTGCGTTCGTTTAACTTTGTGGCGCGAATTTTTTCGTCTTCCGAATACCATTCGTCAAAATTTATCTTAAGTTTTTCTTCTATAAAAAGCTTGTTGTGAGTTTGTACCAACTCGGCAAGTTTAAAACCAGCTTCACTTTCTTCGGTAATATCACCGGGGATGAGAGCAATAATATTATCTATCTCTGCGGTTTTATACTGTTCACCTTTTCCTAATGCGGTTTTGCCCAACTCTTTTATCTGATTGCTCTCGCGCGAATCGTTTATATAGTATTCGCGCGCAACCTCGGCGCCGGAAAAAGACAAAACGTTCGCAAGCGTGTCGCCGTAAAAAGCCCCGCGTCCGTGGCCGATATGAAGCTTCCCGGTCGGGTTCGCGGAAATAAATTCCACGTTTATTTTTCTTCCTTTTAGAAACTCAAAACCGTTTTTTATGTTTTCGGAAACTTCTTTAATCTCCGCGATTATGGCGCTGTCTTTAAGAAAAAAATTTATGAATCCGGGGCCGGCGATTTCTATTTTTTCAACGATTTCAGCAAGCTCTTTTTCAATGTCGCTCTTTATTTTCTCCGCGAGTTCGCGCGGATTCGCCTTTTCCGCCTGAGCGAGTACAAGCGCGCAATTGGTCGTAATATGACCATTTCTTGGGTTGTCGGAAAATTGGACGGAGTATTCAGGAACACCGGCATATTGCCCCGCCGCCCCATGAAGCGCCTTTTCTATCAGTCCTTTAACCATAAGGGGATTCTAACACGCGATTGACAATGAATGGAGCGAAATGTAGCGTTGTGACAGACGCACTTTCCAAACATTTTTTGAAGAGGGAATTATGACGGAAGAGAAACCTCCTGTTGTAAACTACAGGCCGTACAAGGACCGCACGCCGGACCATCAATTTCGCAATATCATCCGTAACGTCATGGATTACGGGGAAATTTCAACCCCACCGCAAGGAGAGGAGGCGCGACGGCTCATCGGCGTTCAGCTTCGCTACCCAATGGAGAACGGGTTTCCCCTCATGACCGAACGCGACCTGACGCTCGCTCTCGGGGGGTCGAACGGTGAAATCATCGGATTCACCCACGGAGAACGGACGCTTGAAGGTCTCAAAAAATACGGGTGTCCCGAAGTATTCTGGGCGCGATGGGTAACAGCCGAAAAATGCGCGATTTTCGGGCTTGAACCGGGAGACCTCGGCGACGGCTCGTACGGCATGCAGTTCGGCAAACCGAAATGCGAAGGCGGCGAGTTCAGCCAGATCGAGGCGGCGCTTGAGCTCGCCAGGGCGTTTCCGAACACGAGAACTATACGAATAACCACCTGGCGTTTGGCCCACCTCCTGCTTAACGCAGACCCGAAAAAGCGCCGCACCGTCGTGGCGCCATGCCACGGCGACTTTACCGTCGTACTCGACCCGAAAAAGAAAACGGTGAGGGTCATTCATAGGCAGCGTTCCGCCGACCTATTGGTAGGGTGGACCGGAAACGTGACACAATACGCCTGGATGGGAATGGTGTTCGCGCACCTGCTCGGCTACACCATGATGGAGCTTGTGCATTACATCGAAGACGCTCATATCTACGCAAGCCAGTACAAGTCGGTTGATGAACTCTTCGCCAACCCAACCAAACCATTCCCGACGGTCACGATCGATGAGTACATCACGGACTATTTCGCCTTCCGCAGAGAGCACCTGTTCCTGTCCGACTACGACCATGGCCCAAAGATGGTCATCCCTACGCCGGTATAATCGGCAGCCGCCCACGGGCGGTTTTCTTTTTGACAAAATTATTTTTGTGTGGTAGATTTTTCTTAGATAAAACTTTACAGGAGCGTTCTTTATGTCAGAAGTAAACGTAGTACACGCGCACACCGAAAGGTATCGGCAAATGCTCGAAGATATCGCAAGAGATGGTGTTTGTCCTTTTTGTGTAGATTTTTGCCGTGGCAATCCCCCGAAATATCACCCTCACCCGAAAATCATTGAAACAGAGTGCTGGGTGGTGACGAAAAATGTCCAGCCCATTGAAGGATCCGTCTATCACCTTCTGCTAGTCGCAAAAGACCATGTAACAAATCCGTGGTCTCTCCAAAAAGATGCATGGGCAGATCTTCAAGAGGTGCTCGCCGAATTGCATGCCAAGCACGGGATAAACCACGGAGCATTACTGCATCGCTTTGGCGACACGAATTCCACCGGCGGAAGCGTCACTCACCTCCACGCGCAGTTGATTGTCGGTGTGTCGAGAAAAGAAAATACCGAACCGCTTCTCGTGTACTGTGGCTACAAAAAGATGCGCTAGATTTGCTAACCGTCCAAAGGGGCGACCATTTTCTGGTCGCCCTTCCTTTTTATATTTTTTAAAATAAAACGCGGATAACTTTCACCCCATGGTTCCGTAAGACTTCTCGGCCGTTTAAATTGGCATACCCGTCTTTAAAATACACGCTCCGCACCCCAGCTGCCGCAAGCATGTGCGCACAAGAAACACATGGAAACACAGTCTGGTAGATATCCGCCCCGCGAAGCGAGAGATTTTTCCGCGACGCTGCCGCTGTGAGCAATGCCCTCTCCGCATGCATAAATAAAGAACACTCTATCATTTCACCTGCGTTGAAATTGCTTCGCGGGTCGCCGTCTGCGTATTGTTGTTGCGGCGGGATGCTTTCATTAAATGCGGCTAAACGCTTTCCGTCACGCATAATCGCGATTGCTCCTATTGGGCGCCAAAAATCCGAGCTTTTCTTGCCAAGTTCTACTGCTTGGCGCAAAAACTTTCTAGCAACCATTGAAGATGCCGAGGCAACATCCTCATCAGGCGGAAGTTTAGAAAGTGCACTCATGCCGTCCCAGCGAAGAAAAAAATTATAAAATATTACGTGCCGCTTGCCAAAAAATTTCTTGACTATATGGTGCGAAATGTCTTCGTCGGGAAATATAAATTGCGTATCCTTGCGTTTGGCAAGCTTTCGCAAGTCAACAGCCTTAACTACTGAAACCCGCTTGAGCGAGGTTGCCACCAATCCCTTCTCTTTGTTAAGCATTGACGCAAGAAGGTTCGGATCAACGGCTCGCATATCCCGCGCGATACCTACAATTTTATGAGACACGCTCGGATGAAGAAGATGGAGTTCTTCTGCTCCACTTTTATCAATGAAACTACGATACCCCTCGTGGAACACGGGAATATAGGCAACGACAATCTTCATTTTTTATATTTTAAATTTAATTTATTCGGAACTACCGAGTCCGGTATGCCGGGCAATTACTTCCATAATTTCTTCTGCCATAGTAGACGCACCGCCCATCATAAATCGTCTAATGCGGGCTGTTGTAGAGGTATCAGCTTGAGCGGCCAGTCTTTTTATTTCTCCGCAATGTTCTTTCAGATATTTAATGTGTTCTGGCCCAATATCTTTTGTAGTTTCTGAAAGAATTAAAATGTCAGGCTGAACAAGTTCCACCAATGCTTCAATCTTTGGCCCTACGTCGCGTACTGTTACAATGTCCACGTGGCGGGTATGAAGAAGCATTTCTACCCTGTCTTCAAGCGGATCAAATGGTCTAGGCACACCAGTTATTGAAGACTTTCTTTGTCGAGTAAGCTCGTCTGAATCAACTCCGACAATAAGTATGTCTCCTGATGCCTTTGCCCCTTCAAGATAGCGAACATGACCTCGATGCAAAAGATCGTAAACTCCTTGCGTGAGAACTATTTTGTATCCTCCTTCACGCAAGTGTTCAACTGTCTTCTTTAGAAGTTCATGATTCGGAATGTAACGACTCTCATGATTTCTTTCTCTAGAGGTAACTATAGATTTAACATCGGGCAATTTCATAAACTTACTTTTACTCTTTTGTAGAAAAATGTAAAGCCCCGCTCCGCCGATTGGCGGAGCGGGGCTTCATTATTGCTTTATTTTACCTTACTTCACGTCAATTCCGGCCGAGCGGGCGGTACCTTCTATTATTTTCATCGCCCTCTCTATGTCGTTGGCATTCAAGTCTTTCATTTTCTTTTCGGCGATTTCGCGCACCTGGGCTTTTGAGATTTTCCCGGCCTTGGTAACAAGCTGTTTGCCGGAACCCTTTTCAACGCCCGCCGCTTTTATGATTAAGCCGGAAGCGGGAGGAGTTTTAACCACGAAATCAAAAGTGCGGTCTTCGTAAACATTAACTTTTACCGAAACGGTGTCGCCAATCATATCTTTGGTGGCGGCGTTGAATTTGGTTACAAAGTCGCCGATGTTTACTCCGGCCTGTCCGAGCGCGGGGCCCAAGGGCGGAGCAGGGGTGGCTTTCCCCGCCGGAATTTGAAGCTTTATTTTTTTAGTTATCTTTTTCGCCATGGTGGTCAGTCTAGATTAAATCTTCTTCACTTGCAAGAAATCAAGTTCAACGGGCGTTTCGCGGCCGAACATTGAAACGAGCACCCTTACTTTGCCGCGTTCGTCATCAACTTGGTCAACCTTGCCTTCCAAGTCCTTGAACGGTCCATCTGTTACGACGATAGTCTCTCCGACAGAAAGGTCAATCGCGTGCTTGGCGGTATCTGCTTTCATGCGGCTGAAAAGAAAATCAACTTCATTTTTATCAAGCGGAACGGGATTGACTCCTGCGCCGACGAATCCGGTCACGCGCGGAGTATTGCGCACCACGTACCAGGAATCATCGTCAACAACCATGTCCACGAGAACATAGCCCGGATATATTTTTTCTTCAATTTCCACACGCTTGCCGCCCTTTATTTTTATTTTTTTCTCAAGCGGCACGATGACATTAAAAATTTTTCCATCCATGCCGAGAGATTCTATGCGCTGTTTCAAATTACGCTGGACCGCATTTTCATATCCGGCATATGTATGAATGGCATACCAATTCCGCGCTCCGTGATTTTCCTGTTTTGACATCCTATTAGAAATTAAATTTTATAAATCTTGTATTTTTCATCATGTTTATCTCTTGTTCATTTTGGCTCCTGTTTGAAACAATAGTAAATTTCTAACCTGTCTGCCGACAGGCAGGCAGGACAAGTGATTGATTTTAAACTTACTTGAGAATCGCTTTTTCAAGGGCGATTTTAAAAACATAATCAAAAATGCCCAAAAAATACGCGGTAGCGATTGAAATTAAAATAACGATTACGGTAAAAGTTAAGGTTTGGCGCCTGGAAGGCCAAGAAACGTGTTTTAATTCTCCTTTTGTTTCGCGAAGATAATCAATGAGTGACATAATAATTTTTGTTTAAAAAAACGCCCCGCAGGGCTTTAATGCGGATATCATATACTCCTATATTTTTAAGTCAACCCCGCAGTAGTCCGCCCAAGGCGGACTACTGCGGGGTCAAGAAAAAGAAAAACCGCGCGGCGAACCTTGGGTTCGTCGCGCGGGAGCCGCAGGGTGCGACTTATTGCGGGGTCGGATGCTCGGGATGGGCGTTAGCCGACTTGCCGTATTGCGGAGCATCCAGTCTTCCGGGAACCGCCGGCGGCACCGAGTGAACATCGCTGTGGTGGGTCTTTTCCATTTCCACCGTAACGGCAGTAACGGCGGTTGCGCACATCACAACCTCGCGCAAGTAATCCCACATAGCCGAGAGAGCCGGAGCCCTTGGTCCCTTGAAATTCGGCTTGGCTGCCCGAAGCGCGTAGTGGAAAAGATACGTCCCGAGGAGACGCACGCACGAGGTGTAAAGGGAATGTCCCCTCTCAACGCGCGTGATGCGAACCGCCACCACTTTTTTCTCCCTCCCCTTTAACGTGATTGAGGCTATTTCGAAAAAAGCGCGCGGTCCTTTCGCGCTGTCGAAAGAGTACCTCCCCGGCTTGCCAAGCACGAGCCCGTCGGCCTTGTTACTCACCCCGCAAATCTCGGGCCTTTCCGCCGGTTTTTTGATCTCCTTGATCTCCCGGCTTGGCAGGCACGGCGGGCGCGGTTTCCACGGCGGGAGCTTCCTCCTGCCGCTTGACTGCCGCCATCACCATTGCGGGGATGTCGGCTTTCGGCTTGGCTTCGGCGCTCTTCGGCACTTGGCCTTTCCCATTTCCCGCGAAATGCTGGAGATACTTCCAGAGCGCGTGTTGCACTCGCTGTACCTCCACAACTTTCGAATTCGTCGAGAAGACGAAACTCGTCAGCTTCTTGGTGGGCATGCTCATGCCGGGCTGAACGCCCGAAAGAATGAGTTCGTGCCCCTCCACCGCGCCGAGGAATCTCACGGCGCAAATGGTATCTCCTTGCGGCGCTCCCTTGAAACGCGGGACCTCCTCCTTTTCGAATTCGGCGTTGCCGATGCGGTACTTCGCGCGGTCGACGAGACCATTCAGGAGCCGTCTCACGTCCTCCTCGACATACGGGGAGGTCTTCGCTTTCGCGACGATTTCCCCCTTCGGGGTGTAGTTGGGCTTCGGTCCTTTTGCTTTCCGGGTTTTCTCCGGTTTCGGTTTCTGGGCCGCAGCTTTCTTCCCCGCCTCGTTTTTTTTCTTCGCTTCGTCTTTCTTGGCTTTCATCGTCCTTTTCATGGTATCACTCCTCAAAAACGGTTTAGTTGCGGAAACTGCGGCCTGAAACGACTTCAAAGTGCTACTTAAATCTGCCTAAATTGATATCATAAACTTGACTAAATGTCAAGCAATGTGTCATACAAAAACCGCCCCGTGAGACGGCGGCTTCGTCTACCTCACGAGGCGGTTTTTTGTATTTAGTTGTTGGTTGTAGGTTGTGGGTCGTTGGTTACCTTATCTCATAAGAAATCGTAACACTTGAAGTTATCTTATTCTCCCCCTTCGGAAGCTGTGCCGGAACGCTCTCCGCGTCGCCCCCCATTCCCATAGCCTTGCTGTAATATATCGGATATCCTCCTCCCTCGGAGAAAGAAACTATTCTGACTAGGCGCACGCCGAGGTCGTCGGCAAGAACTTCCGCTTTGGCGCGGGCGTCATCAATCGCCTTCTTGCGTGCTTCCGCGCGGAGAGCCTGGTCATCGTCAATTGAAAATTCGGGTCCGGAAATGTCGGTAGTGCCGGCTTTCCCCAAACCGTCAACGATTGCTCCCGCCTTCTCCGTGTCGCGAATTTTTACGGAAACTGTTTGCGCAACTTCATATCCGGAAAGTACGCGCTTACCCGGTTTCGGACAGCCGATAGCGGTGCACGATACATCGTAATATTGGTATTGAGGAAGGGCATTGTAAGAAATAGTTTTAATGTCTTTCTCGGCGACACCGCTATCCTTCAGAAATTTAAGCGCCGTGTCTACGCGCTTATTTACTTCCTTCTGTGTATCGGCGACAGTTTTACCTTCGTGGCGGATTGAAAATGAAATTGTTGCGATATCCGGAACGGCGAAAACTTCTCCTTCTCCGGAAACACTGATTACATTGGACTGCCCCATACCGCCGATATACGAATATGATTTAAGCTCACTTATAAATTTCGCGGCAAGAAAAAGAGACGCCATAATAAGGAGCGAAAACACAGCCTGTATGACGCGCTTGTTCTCCAAAAGTGTTTCGTTGTTCATATTTTTATAAATTAATTAATCGTAAAGAAATTCTACCATCCTTCGGAAAAACAAAAAACTCCCGCCAAGAGCGGGAGTTTTTTGTTTTAAAATTACTCCTTCGGGCCGCAATTCTCGCAAGTCTTGCCGGAGCAGGATGAGCATCCGCCGTGGCCGCAACCGCATCCTTTGTATAGAGCAAGAAGGCCGCCGATTATGGCGAGGTTTTTCAGAAACATCACCATCTGCGTCTGGTCGGTTGCAAGGCCACGAAGATGGAAGAGCGCGGTGGCAACAGCCGTGAATACAACGAGCATCGCTATGGCAAGTCGCTTCCTGAAACCGAAAAGCAACATCAAGCCGCCGCCTAACTCAAAGACAATGGCGAGAACAGTCATTACTTCCGGCATCGGAATCCCCGCAGAACCGACGAATTGCGCCGTGGCGGAAAAATTCATCAGCTTGTTAAAGCCAACGATTATGAAAAGGGCTGAAAGAAAAACCCGCGCCGCGATGCCAGAGTAACGGTGCCCGCACCACGAATGGCATTTATTCATTACTGTTTCTAACATAATTTAAAATTAAATTATTCTTATAATCACTGATTATTATAACACTAGCCCAAGCGCGTTGCGAAGAAAATAAGGAGGACGCCGAAGAGGGTGGCGAGAACAGTCTTAAACGACGAATCCCTGCTGTGCGCTTCCGGCAGAACCTCCGACGCACCGATATAGAGGAAAAACCCGGCAAAAAAACCGAGATAAAGCGTTAAAAACTGCTCCGAGAACGTGAAAAAAATTGTTGAAAGACCTCCTAAAACCGGAGCGACAGCGTTCATAAAAAGAAACTTGAGTGCTTTTTTGTCCGGATTCTTGTGAAGAAGCATAAGATTTACCGTATTTAAACCGTCGGAAAAAGCGTGCGATATTACGGCAATCGCAACCGGGATACCGACTTCCGGAGAAATTTGAAAACCCAATCCTATCCCCATGCCGTCCAAGAACGAGTGCCCGATGATGGCGAACGCCGACATCATCCCTACCGTCGGGTGCGTATGCGGACCGTACGCTTCCTCGTGGGCGTGATGAATGAGAAGCCATTTTTCAATGGAATGGAAAAGAAAAAAACCGACAACGAGAGCCATCATCGGATAAATCGGCTCTATACCCAAAGAATTAACCGAGTCTATAATTTCCGGCAGAAGGTCAAAGGCGACGACACCGAGAAGAACGCCGGCGGTAAAGCCCAAAATTAAATGAAGCCGGTCTTTATACCGAAAACTCAAAAACCCGCCAAAAAAAGTGGAGGCGAAAGTGAGGAAAATAAAAAAGATTGCCATATTGGTTTATTTTACGATGAGCCTGACAAGCGACGAAAATGATTTAATAAACACCAGAAAGATAGCCGCAGACGCAAGGTTGAATATAAGGTGGGCATTCGCTATGCGTGAAGCGATGCCGTCACTGAGATTCCCTACAAACCCAAGGAAAGGAACGAAGAGCGGAATGATTATGACAACGCCTATCACGTTAAACAGAAAGTGAGCTACTGCAGTCTGTTTAGCGGCACGGTCCATGACAAGAGAAGCGATAAGAGCCGTGGAAGTGGTCCCGATGTTGGCGCCCAAAACTATACCGAAGGACTGTTCAAGAGACAAGAGTCCCTGAACAGCGAGGGTGATAACTATTCCCGTAGTCACCGTGCTTGACTGAAATACAGTGGAAAGCACGGCACCAGCCAAAATGGCATAAGTAAGGCCGTCTATCTGTTCCAAAATGTTGAGAATGGTTTGATTGGACTGAAATGGCGCGGCGATTATCTCAATGAGCGCGAAACATAAAAATACCAGGCCGAAATAAAAAAGGGATTTTCCGTAGCGTTTCCACCTGTTTTCTATCTTGTCTATAATAAATCCGGCAACCACAAAAAGCGGCGCCAGCGCCTCAAAATTGAAAGCCAAAAGCTGAGAAGTGATGGTTGTCCCTATATTGGCGCCGAATACGATGCCCAAACTATTGTAAAAAGAAACGAGCCCGGCGTTAACGAGGCCGACAAGCATTACCGTAGTTGCGGTGCTTGACTGAATAATGCTCGTGAGAATCGCTCCTATCACCGTGCCCTTAAGCGGCGTAGCGGTTACATCGGCAAGGATGGATTTGAGTTTGTCCCCCGAAACTATTTGAACCTGACGGCTGAATTTCCCGATGGAAAAAAGAAAAAGCAGGACTACCGCAATGAGCATCAGAAAGATGGACATTTTTATATTTTAGCAGATTATCGTATCACGCGAAGACGAATCGGAAATTTTTGGGTGCCTATCGGGAATCGAACCCGAATCGAAGGTTCCACAAACCTCAGTGTTAACCGTTACACCATAGGCACCATATTAAAAACTATAACTTACAACGAATAACTAATAACAAGCAGAGTTGTAAGTTTTTCCATTCTAGCCCAATTTTTTTCGTTTGACAAACAAAGTTTTTGTTGTACGATTGCATCGGGTTCTTTTTCAAACTTCGTCAACTGGGGAAATCCATGACGGCATTTTTCTATGCTCTCTCGTGGCTTTCCGCCACGGAAATAAGGCGCTACAGCGGAGCGGTCGCAGTAAACACCTCAACCGTTATCGCCCAAGTGGCATTGATAGCACTTTCGGGCGGGAGCCTGACGCTTCTCTCGGACACAATCCATTTACTCTCAGATAACATCGCCGCGATTGGTTCCCTTTCGGTCGCCATACTGGCAACGATGGTAACGCGCGAAAAAGAAAATCTCATCAGGCGCGCGTTCGCCATAGGCGGGGTGCTCCTTCTGTTTTCTGGGGCGTATCATATCCTCGGCGAATCGGTGGAGAGGATGGCTAACCCCGTAAACATAGCGAGCGGATGGGTTCTTGCCGGAGGGGTGGTCGGGATCTTTGGGAGCGCGGTAGTCTACGCGGTTCTTCATTGGTCCGACCCAGAGAAAAATTCCACCCATGTGGTATTTTCATGGCACACCATCTTCGACTTCCTGTTTTCGGCGATTGTTGTGTTGTCCGCGTCCGGCGCGCTCGCTTTCGGCATACAAGGAATAGACGCCTGGATGTCGCACAAGTTGTCGCTCTTCATGTTCGTCCTCAGCGGATTCCTCCTTGGGACCATCCTTAAAGGGCATCATCACGAACACTGAAAACTGGTTCCTCCCCCGCCTTGCAAAGGGCGGGGGTTTTTAAAACAAATTTTTCTGTGAAGATTCTTTTGGCGGCGGAGACGTATCCTCAATCTCCTCATTGAAAGTCTCCACTTTTTTAATCATCGCGGGAATTTTCTTAAAACTCTCCTGGAACATTTTCATCATTTCGTTCCCGCGGAGCGCCGCGGACGGATGAAGTATTGGTGCAACGTACCATTTACCGGCGCGGAAAAGTTTCCCCTGGTCGCGGGTTATTTTCGCGGTCGGCAGAAAATAATTCATTGAAAAGCGGCCAAGCGTGACAATTACTTTTGGATTTATTATTTCAATCTGGCGCGTGAGATATGGCTTGTATGCGTTAATCTCTCCGGGCAACGGGTCGCGGTTCTCCGGCGGGCGGCGCTTTACTATGTTCGTTATGTAAACATCTTCCTCTTTCCATCCGAGCTCGCGAATATTCTTCCTGAGCAATTGCCCGGACCTACCGACAAACGGACGCTTTTGTATATCTTCATGAAGCCCGGGCGCCTCGCCGATAAAAATAACGTCGCAATCGGGATTCCCCTCGCCGAATACCAAATTTGATTCAAGCGGCAAATGAAAATCCGCCGCAATTTCTTCTTCCAATTTTTTGAGTTCGGCTCTTTTGTCCATTTATAGATTTATTATTGAACACAAAGACATACTTTACAAACTCCCTATCTCATACTAATCTTCAAGCCAGTAGGCGGAAACGGAGGCTCCAAAATGCGGACCATCAACAAGAACTCCCTGAATGAAAAATTGTCGCGGCTTTTGCTCTACTTTTTTCTCCTCGAGAAAAAAGAGAAAGTCGGCGTCGTGCTTGCTGCCGTCCTCGTAGCTTTTGTGTTAGCCGGAGTAATTCTCTATATCGTAGCATCAATTCAGCGAGGCGGAATCGTCATATGATTCTCATCCTTCGGGGCCAATTCGGCCCCTTTTGTTTTGGCGCCTTTATTTTACCAACCTAGTACCTATTTAGAACGCGTTCCCTTCGACGACGGTGATTGTGTGCGTTTCAATTTTTTAGCGACATCTATCCGCCGCAATTTCTTCTTCCAATTTTTTCAATTCGGAAGCTTTATCCATTTATTGATTAAAGCAATCCAGCAATTTGTTGACATAATATTAAATAAATTGTATAAAAACATAGGCTGAACTTCATTTTATAGGCAGGGGAAATATGAGACCAAAATCCCAAAAAGGGCTGGACCAGGTTTTGGAAACCGTAAGAGTAGAAAAGAGAGGTGTTGTTAAAAAAATCCCCATCAGTGTCAATGTTCATGGGGTCCGAAGAAAAACCGGGCTAACACAAGAACAGTTTTCGGAAACCTACATGATTCCCCTAGCAACCCTGCAAAACTGGGAACAGGGGCACAGGGGAAAAAGAAAGCCGACGTTAACTGCAATTCTGCTCCTGAAACTGATTGAAGCAGACCCAGAAGGCATGGCCGAACAAATGACCAAGCTTCGCAAGGAAGAAAAATAAAAAACTATGTTCTTCCAAAACCATCGCGTTGGCGATGGTTTTTCTTTTTGTTTTTGTGCACGGGAGAGGATTTGGTCACTCATAATTTTCTGCTGAAAATTTGCGCGACCCCGGCTCCCCGCCCAGGGCGGGTCCGCCTTTCAAATTCTCTCGACCATAATAAAATGCTACCACGATGGGCAGCACTTTATTTTGGTGCCCGGGACAGGACTTGCACCTGCACGCCTTACGGCACATGCACCTCAAGCATGCTTGGCTACTAGTTACAACACCCGGGCGTTTATTTACCTATTTATCAACAGCTATCGCCTTTTGAATTTTGTTCCTTTTGCGCGATAAGCATATGACTTGGCTATTGTAATACATCTTCGGTAATAATTTCAATGATTCTTTTTTGGCATACTTTAGTTGATATGCCGACCTACTCTTCCCCCCTGTGGTTATATGCCCATTTATTTTTATTCTTTTTTTTATCTCCCCTCTTAACCAATCAATATGTTTTTTACTAGCAGAGATAAACTCTGTATAAAACATAAAACTTGATTTCCAACGTGGGTCCCAGTAGCTATAAAATGTTCCATCCCCATCAAAATGCCCCCTCAAAAAATCAAAAAAATATTTATCTGGAATTTTAATTTCTCCAAGTGTTTTTGATTTATTTTGAGTGATTCCTATTTTTAGTAAATATCTACAAAACAAAACGTCCCCGAATTGGACAACGTAATATTTCTTTTCCAAAGACCTACCACGCGACTTCCTGCCAATTTTATTTTTAATACCTAAACAAAACATAAAATTTTTAATTTGCTCCTTGTCTTTAGATGTGAGATTTATATGTCGCCCTGTCGGGGAAAGGTTCCCGTCTGTCACCAAAAGTCCAATTGCATAAGCAAAGTTCGGCGACCATTTTATTTTTACTTTTCCTTTTGGTTTTGATCCTCCCTTCCCCATGCGATAATTATAACATGGCTCAAGGAAGTAGCGTATACCAATTGAAATATAATAAAAACCATCTTTGCGGATGGAATTTATTTTCTATTTCGCCTATGTGTTTTCAGCAACTTCAGCTACCGGAGCTTCTTCTTTCACCACAGAGATACCGTCTTTATGCACCACGACGCGGGTCTGCTTCATCTTACGGCGTATTTCTTTAGCCGCCTTGTCGCGGACATAGTAGAGTTTTGACTTGCGGGTTTTTGATTTCTTTACAACCTCAATTTTATCAATCGCCGGAGAATAGAGCGGGAAAATGCGTTCAACCCCCACCCCGCTCGCGACGCGGCGAACGATGAATGTCGCGCCAGCTTCTTTGCCGTGCTTGCGCGAAAGGACAAGTCCTTCAAACGCCTGAAGGCGGGTTTTGCCCTTTTCCAAAATTTTTGACCAGACACGCACGGTATCCCCGCTTTCAAATGGGATATTGGCGCGCTCCGACTCTGCCGGAGAAAATGGTGATGTTTTGACTGCCATAACAAAGGAAACTCTAGCACAGGCATAATATTGCGGCAAGGTTGCGTTTACCCAAGGGCATCCCTTGGATTACTTATTCCCAGCGGCGGCCTCGGCGCGCCGCAGAGCTCCCGCCATATCCTCGGGGATTTCGGCTTCGCAAGATATTTTTTTGCCTGCCCGCGCCGTACCATTTGTGGCAGACGGGCCACCGGGCAAAGAAAAAGAAATCTTAAACGCGTGAAGAGCCAGGCGGTTCATCCCCAAGGCATCGCCGCGCTTGCCGGCATAAAGCGGGTCGCACAAAACCGGGTGATTTATGAATTTAAGATGAACACGAATTTGGTGAGTCCGGCCGGTTTTTGGATAAAGCTCAAGGTATGTAAAATAATCCTGACCGTAATTAAAGCGCTCAAGCACTTTGTATTCTGTAACGGCCTCGCGGATTTTCCCGCGCGCCGTGGCGTGCGCCGACCATTGCCTGAAATCAGCCGGCGAACGGCCAATCGGCTTGTCTATCACTCCCTTGTCTTCCTTAACCCTCCCGTAAACTATGGCGCGATAAACTTTTTCAATTTCTCTCCCTTGAAATTGTTTTTTCAGAAAAAGAAAAGTTTCCTGGTCTTTAGCCACGACGATGACGCCGCTGGTGTCTTTATCAAGGCGGTGGACGATGCCGGGACGATAAATAGTTTTACCATTAATGGTCATCTGTTCTCCCACTTCTTTCAGTTCCGGATATTCCTTTAAAATTTTATCGGACAGAGTCTCCCCTCCCGCGCTTCTCCCGTCACTATGCACCAGAATCCCCGCAGGTTTGTTGAGAACCAAAACATGTTCGTCTTCATAGATAGCGGGGATAGATTTCATTATTGTTTCTGTACGATATATCGCACAAGTTATTATTTTCCTTTCCGTCGCTCCCTTGATGCAAATTCTTTAAGAATTTTCAAAAATTCGCGCCTTGAAAACGCCGGCCAGAGGGTTTTAGTGAAAAACCATTCGCTGTAAACGGACTGCCACGGAAGAAAGTTGGACGTGCGGATTTCTCCGGATGTGCGGATTACGAGTTCCGGGTCAGGAATACCCGCAGTCATAAGATATTTGCCAAATTCGCTCTCATTGATTTCAAGCGCACCCTTGGCACCTTTTTCTTTCACCAGTTTTTTTATGCCTTCTATAATTTCCGCGCGTCCGCCGTAGGAAAGAAGGAGCACCAAAGTAAAATCTTTATATTGCGAAGTTTCGCGTTCAATCTTTTTTATCGCATCCCGGATTCGTTTCGGGAAACACTCAATTTGTCCGATAAATCTTACACATACTTTTTCTTTGAGAAATTCGTCCGCTTGTTTTATAACCGCGCGCTCAAGAAGCATTATTAAATATCCGACCTCCTCTTTGGCGCGGTTCCAGTTTTCGGTTGAAAAAGCGTAAGCAATGACGGTTCTCACGCCGGCTTCCCGCGCAAAGCGCACAAATTCCTTCAACTTTTCATATCCGGCTTCGTGGCCCTTAAATATCGGGAGTCCCCGGGCACGGGCAAAACGGCGGTTGCCGTCCATAATTATTCCGATTGATTTCGGTATATTTTCGCCGATTTGCGGGCGATTTGTTTTTTTAGCGGTTGCCATAAAAAATAATGGAGAAATCATTGAATCCCCCTTTAGCATCCAACATTTTAACTTCAACGTTTGTTACTTTCGAAAAAAGTGGCCCCTTGTGTAAATCTTCCAAAAAATCATTAAGTTCTTTTTCCTCCCCTTCCGCGATTACGTAAACATTGCCGTTTTTCATGTTTTCAACCGTACCGGTTAATCCGCGCTTCTTTGCTTTTCTTTGCGCAAAATCGCGAAACATAACAAGTTGGACCCGACCGTAAATTTCACACTCAATCCGCTTTTTCATGTATTAAGGAACAATTATATAGTCTTATTGGCAAAAAACAACGCTTCCACGCTTGCGGTAGAACGCCCGATGCGTTAGTCTTTTCTGGTACGCACCAAGGACGGTTAGCTGTTTTGGTAGGTATAAACGGACCAGGCACGAGATATGTTTAGTTTGAAAAGTTTATAAGAATCGGGCGGTTAGCTCAGTTGGTAGAGCAACGCTTTTACACAGCGAAGGTCAGAGGTTCAAGTCCTCTACCGCCCACATCACGACAAAGACTGGCACCAGTCGGTTTTTTGTTGTGATAAATGGATAAGCGGCAGAAGACTTGAAAGCCGGACCAGCCTTGGGCTGGGAGGCGGGGTCGCGCAAATTTTCAGCAGAAAATTATGCGTGACCAAGTCCTCTACCGCCCACCGATTTTGTTCTTAAAAGAGGGGGATATGACGCCTAAAGTTCTTCCAAATTAAAAATAGAACGGTATGGTATAGGCAGCCTTATTTTTTTTCTTTCGACGACAACAACCGCGTAAGAAGCTTTAACATTTATCTTTTTGAGCGCGCGTATGGTATTCCTAATACTGCTGCCGCTTGTAATAACGTCGTCAACTATAACTACTCTATCTTTTTTAGTGGGAATATATCCATCAATATATCCGCCCATACCATGTTTTTTTGGCGCCTCGCGCACCAAAACAAGTTTCTTTTTTAATTTGGAGGAAACAACTGAAGCAAGGGGTATCCCGCCGTATCCGCTTGCCGCGACGCAGGTGGTACCGGCGGGAATTTTTTTCTTTATTTCGTCCGCCAGAGCGTTTAAAACATTAGGGTATCCGTATGCTTTTTTTATATCGCAATAAAAGGAAGAGGCGACGCCGGAGCGAAGTTTTACCGGCCCCTTATTAATAATTTTTATTTGCCTCAAACGTTTCAATAAATTTTTTCTTGTCATAAACTTCTTAATCCCCCCGCTAGGAATCGAACCTAGATTTTGAGATTCGGAATCTCATGTCCTATCCATTGAACGACGAGGAGAACCTGAATTCCCTCGCTCAGCCTCGGAACCATAGATACGAGACGCCACAAGGGTTCTTTGATGTTTCCCAATATATAAGATTAAACCCTCTCGGTCTAGGCATAGGTTTTGTAAATGAGACACAAAAACAAAGAACGGGGCTCGTGAGAGCCCCGTTCGAATAGCCATTACACTGGTCCAAAACGACATTCCTTGCGACGGCTGTAGGCCGCCCAAAGTTTGTCACCGTAAGAAAAGTGCCACCATTCGCCGGGGTAGTTAACAAACCCTGCCGAACGCATAGCCGTTAGAAGAATTGCGCGGAGTTTCTTTGCTTCGTCACTGATGTTTTTGGCATCAGTTGCCGTAGCGGGAGAGAACTCGTGCATCTTCGTGCCAAGAAAGAGTTCCTCGCCGTTTTGATTGCCGAGTGTTACATCGACAGCCGCGCCGGTCTGATGCCCGCCAGAGCTTGCGTCTGGTTTCGCCACAAAGATACGAGTTCTCCTTTCGAGTTCTCCTTGTGGCAACCCTGGGTTTTCTTTCTTGATCTTCTCGTACTGATTGTCCCAAAGAAACTGTTGGCGAGATAGAGGACGGAAACCCTCAAAAAGGACGAGGGAATAACCTTCCGGCAAATTCCTTGCAGATTTTTCCAGAAGCCCTGCCACCGAAAACCTGAGAGTCGGAGCTTGGGGACAGCTCTTACTGATCTTAAGACGCGTAGTTTCCAACACTTCCACGACCGACTCAGAACTTCCAGTGACGACGACCCTGCTTACTATTTTTTTGGGCAAGATCTTTCTCAGACCGAGTCTCCACAAGATGTAGTTTATTGCTGTTTTCAACATGTTGTTACCTCCCATGGTAATACATGCTTCGGAGGGAGATATCCTATCCATTGAACGACGAGGAGTAATACACTTGGTGCCCTCGCGTGGAATCGAACCACGATCAACGGCTTAGAAGTCCGCTGCACGATCCATTATGCTACGAGGGCAATTGTTAACCAATAACTCATAACTTATAACAAATAACCACATTCTCCAAATTGAATTCCCAATTGTTAATTGTTACTTGTTAAATGTTGGCTGTTTTTACCTCGACGGGTCGGCAACCGCCGGCGCCTTTTTTTCAAGCGATTTTTCCAGAGTATCCTGCGTGCGAAGCATCTCTAGCGCGCCCTCAAGCTTTTCCCTGCTTGCCGTAGAGAGAGAATCTTTATTGCCGTCCGCCGCGCCAAAAATATTTTCGCTTTCTATTTCTTTGTATAAATAAAAACTAAAGGCGGCGGCAAGAACGCATGCGGTCGCAAAAAACATAAGTATAAGACGCCATGTTCTGTCTGGCCGGAAAAGCGATTTTTTCGGATCTCGGTCAAATGACCCCCCGATCGATAACTGCGTATTTTTTATGGAAAAAATTTTCATTGTTTTTTTGGCCCGAGGCCGAACCGCCCCGGGAGGAATTTTAATAAATGAAATGAGATATTTCCGCGTTTATAATCCCTTCCCATCCCGACTGAACCCCCTTGGGAGACGGCGCGAGCCCGAAAGCGGCACGTTTTACGGTAACACCGAAAGGAATGCTTTCAAGAAGAACCAGAAAGTGAAAAATTTGAGAAAATCCACCGGACAAAGACATATCGGCAATAACAACATTTTTCCGTTCTTTGTCAGGCTCAAGCGAAGAAATGGATAGAGAAACGCCGGATATCCCCCCAAGAGCCTCAACTCTTTTAATCAGAGCCACGGGGTTCTCGCTGTTAATAAAATATCCTTCCAGTTCGCGCCGGCCATCTTCCAATCCGCGAAGCAAAATTTTTTCGGAAATCGTCTTTCTTTCTTTATCCTCCGCCAAAGAAAAATCTTGCCTCAACAAAGAGGCTTTGTTGTTTAAATTCTTTATGGTGTAAAAAAGAAATCCGTAAGCTGATACCAAACATAAGGCTATGATACTTATGGCGACAACGGTAATTTTTTTAGTTTGTAGACCTTTCATATTTATTGAGTTATTCCTATCTGAACGGTGAAATCTATATCTTTTTCTTTCACCAAATTGGAAATCGGAGAATATACCTCGGAAAACTTTTTCTCTTTTTTAACTCGTTCAACGAATGCAATAAGCGCGTCGCGCGTCTTTGCCGTCCCGAACACATCAATCTTGGAAGTATTCCCCCTGGATTCGTAAATCATATTTTTTATGTAAACCCCCGCTCCGCGGGCGGAAATAATCAAAGACACTATTTCAGAAACCGAAAGTGTCGATTTTTCCAGGGAAAGAATCGCGAGTTTTTCATTCAGAAGAGATATCTCACGTCGAACTTCTTCGGCTTGGCTTTTGGCAAGAGCCGTAACCGTAACAGAATCAACAGAAACCACGGCCAACTTCTCCCGAGAAAGAAAATACGCCGGCAAAAGCAAGGCAGCCGCAATTATAAAAAAAATAATAATGAAATAAAGCGTCGTTAAAAGCGCGCGGGAACGATATTCCGCTTCAATAATTTTCCTGTGCGTTTCTGGAAGAAGATTAACCATGTTTGCTGTCGGCAAGCGCCAATCCTATAGCGGTCGCATACGTCAGGGAATCATTAAATGGAATTTCCGGAATGTAATGCTCCGGGAACGGGGCATTGGCCCAAACCCCGGCAATCTCCACGGGAATGCGCATGCTGCGCGCAAGATATTCCGGGAAGCCGCGCGTATTAGACTCGCCCCCACAAAGAATTATTTTTTCGATCGGGCTGGATATTATATCTATCGGCTCTTTGCGATTATGCCAATACAAAAAGCGTTTATTTATTTCGTCGCAAAGCGCCGAGATGACACTCATTACTTTTTTAGGGTTTTTCCCGTCCGCTTCGTCAAGCTCAATGCCGCGCGAGCGTTTGATTTTTTCCGCCTCCTCAGTATCCGCTGAAAAATCCTCCTCAAAGGCCTTAGATAATTTCCATCCGCCAATTTCAATAGTACTCGTAAAAACAACTACCCTTCCGGAAACAACCGAAATTCCGGTTCTCGTGTGCCCGAAATCCACAACCATAACCGTGCCTAAGTCGCCCTCGCGCACCGCGGCGCGGCTGATAGCTTGCGCTTCAACTTCAAAACTGACCGGGAAAAGCCCACTTTCGGTAAAAATTCGAGCGTAACTCTCCACTAATTCGGAATGTACCGCCGATACCTGAACGACGTACCCGTCGGCATTCTCGCGGATTATTTCGTAATCAAAAACTACATCCGACACATTGAGTGGAATATGTTCTTCAAGTTGGAAAGAAATGTTCTCGCGAATTTCTTTTTTACTGACAATCGGAATATTCATCGGGAAAAGGTACGCTTGCTCTTCCGGTAAAGACACGCGCACAAAATTAAGTTTGTGTTTTCTTTTCAGCTCCGCGAGCACTATTTTCATCCGGTGCTCGTCCTTTATTTTCCCCGACTCAACTATCCCCGGATTTATTTTTTCCTCGGAATATTTCCCTATGGTAAAAACTCCGTTTTTCTCGGCAAAACAAAGAAATCTGACCGATTTGTCGGAAATATCAAGCCCCGCCGAGGGCATGCGCAAAAATTCCGGCGTTGGGAAAAGCGAGCGAAAAAAACCCGGCTTCATTTGTTTTTATTATACTATGAACCGCGTTTACTTCTGAAGAAACACTCCGATATGGGTTTAGCGCACAACGCTTCCATTTTCAATTTGCTCGGACGGAGAAAGCACAGTGAGCTTCCCCCCGCTTTCAATGGCATAAAGTATCATTCCCTTGCTCTCCTCCCCTTTTATAGTGCGCGGTTCAAGATTGGCAAGAACGGGAACCTGCCTGCCTATGAGAACCGCCGGGTCGGGATAATGCAGAGCAACGCCGGAAATAATCACGCGCTTTTCATCCCCCATATCAACTACAAAGCGGACGAGGCGGTCGGTTTCGGGAACCCGCGCGGCCTCAATAATAGTGCCTATGCGAATTTCCATTTTTTTGAAATCATCTATCGTTATCGTCATTTGTTACTTGTTAATTGTTAATTTTATCCAAATACCTCTGAAGCATTATCGCCGCGGCGCGGGAATCAGCCCTGCCCTCGTCTTGAAACCGGCGGGCTTCAACCGAAGTAAAAAATTCTTTCTCAAAAGAAAGAGGGAGATTGCAGTCCGCGGCGAGTTTTTCCGCAAAGGCGCGCGCCTCTTTCATTATTTCATTTTCTTCGCCGCTTGTATTGAGCGATTCGCCGACAACAATATGCTTTGCTCCTTCCGTCTTCGCGATATCGGCAATTCTATCAACGGCACCTTTGGTGTTTTCAACGATTATTTTCGGGAAAGCAATCCTGCCGTTATCATCCGATACGGCAATACCGATTCTTTTTGAGCCGTAATCTACTCCTAAAGTTTTCACCATACCGATGAATATACTACAAATATGCAATGGATAAAACCGTTTAGCTGTGTTAGATTTTGCTTTGGAGGAGTCGCATAGTGGCCTAGTGCGGCGGTCTTGAAAACCGCTAGACCGAAAGGTCTCGTGAGTTCGAATCTCACCTCCTCCGTTTTTTGTTTTTATGCGCAAGAGGTACAATATATTAAATGAACGAACTTTCTTGGGACATACTAGAATTCGAACATAGAGAAACCGAGCGAACGTGGTTCTGGGTGCTTTACATAATTGCCGCTTCGCTTGCCATTGGTGCGTTTATCGCCAGCAATATTTTATTCGGCATCTTCGTCGTCATCGCCGCCGCGACTATCGGCATCTACGCCAAAAAAGACCCTGTAATATTGCACGTGAACGCGGGAGAAAAAGTGATTTCTGTAAATGGAGAAACATTCCGTTATGAAAAAATTTCATCGTTCTCCATAGACCGCGACAAGCTTTTGATTGAAAAAGATTTATTTTGGCACCCGCTTGTCGTCATCCCCATTCATCACGAAGATATTGAAATAATTGCCAAATTTCTAAAAGAGCGCTTACCGCAAAAAAATTACACAGAACCCATATTCCACCAATTAATGGAACATTTGGGGTTATAGGAATTTCTCTCTTTTATGGTAGATTAAAACCGCGCCCTCGTCGTTCAATGGATAGGACATAAGATTGCGGATCTTAAAATAAAGGTTCGATTCCTTTCGAGGGCATTTGAACAATCTTAAACAAAACTCCCGCCAAGGCGGGAGTTTTGTTTAAGAGATTTTCTTGACTGCTTTGGAGAGGCGGGATTTGGTACGCGAAGCGGCGTTCTTTTTTATGACTCCCCGCTTTGCCGCTTTGTCTAAGGCCGCATATGCAACCGGAAGAAGTTTTTTGGCTTCGGCAAACTTCCCCGCAACAACAAACCGGCGCAACTCTTTGACTGCGTCTTTCATCGCCCTTTTGCGGCGGTCGTTAAAAACTTTTTTGCGCGCAGAAACCCTGATTGCGCGGCGAGCTGATTTGGTTAAAGCCATTTTGGGTCAGTTTTTTCGGCCCGAGGCCGATCCGCCTTGGGCGGAAGTTAGTAATTGGTTAGTTTTTAGTAAATGCAAAACCACCCGAAACTAATGCGGAAATGCTAGCAGAAGTATCCCGAAAAGGCAAATTTTAGTATCATACGGACATGATTGCACGACTTGAAGGGAAGGTGTCTTTCGTGGGGGAACGGTACGCCGTGCTTGATGTCGGCGGCGTCGGCTACAAAATTTCCGCGACAATCGATACTCTCCGGATGCTCCGCAAAGAAAAAGGCGTGGTTGCGCTACTCACACACCTTGCCGTACGCGAGGACGCGCTAGACCTATACGGATTTCTCCACCGCCCGGAGCTTGAACTTTTTGAAATGTTGATTGGAGTTTCGGGAATCGGCCCGAGGTCGGCCCTTCAGATTATGGGCCTTGCTGGTGTTGAGACTCTCAAAAAGGCGATTTCTTCCGAGGATACATCTTACCTCACCAAAGTTTCCGGCATCGGGCGGAAAACCGCCGAAAAAATAGTTCTTGAACTAAAAGACAAAATGGGAAGCCAGGGAGGCGCGCATCACGGCGAACTTAAGGAAGAAAGCGACGCGGTGGAAGCCCTTAAATCTTTGGGTTACTCTCAGTCTGAAGCGCGCGAAGCGCTTAAAAAGGTGCGCACCGAAACTGTGGGCACCAGCGGGAAAATAAAAGAGGCCCTTAAAATATTGGGTGAAACACGGTAATGGAAAAAACCCTGCGTATCATAAAAAAAATAATCCCCGTAAAAATTTTTAAAACTGTTCAACCGGTTTATCATTATCTTTTGGTAATTTTGGGGGCGTTTCTCTACGGATTCCCGGCGCAAAAGCTTTTTGTAGTCGGAGTTACCGGCACCAAGGGCAAATCCACAACCGCCGAGCTAATTTCAAAAATATTCGAAGCGGCGGGATACAGTACCGCGCTTCTCTCTACCATCCATTTTAAGCAAGGGGAAAAAAGCGAGCGCAATTTGTATAAAATGACGATGCCCGGGCGGTTTTTTGTCCAGAAGTTTCTCCGCGACGCGCTCCGCGCGGGGGCGACTCACGCCGTCATCGAAATGACCTCCGAAGGCGCCAAGCTATATCGCCACCGCTATACCGAAATGAATGCCTTGGTTGTTACCAATCTTTCCCCGGAGCATATTGAATCGCACGGTTCGTTTGAAAATTACAAAGACGCCAAGCTCTCCATCGCGCGGGAATTGTCGCTTTCGGCAAAACGCCCGAGAACTATAGTGGTAAATACCGACGACCCGCATTCGCGAGGTTTTTTAAACGCGGCGGAGGCGGAGAAAAAAATTTCTTTCTCCAGAAAAAATAGCGCTTACACCGAAAATTCCGGCGGAATATCCGTTCCTGTCGCGGGCGGACGGGCCGAAAGCAAGCTTATCGGAGAATTTAACGTAGAAAATATTCTTGCCGCAACCGCTCTTTCCGAAGCAATGGGTATCCCCGAAGATAAAATTATAAAAGGCATCGTGGGAACACAAACAGTTGAAGGGCGGCTGGAACATATTTCCATAGGGCAACCGTTTGAAGTTATTATTGACTACGCCCACACTCCTGATTCGCTCGAGAAAGTTTATAAAATTTTCCGCAAAAAAAGAAAAATTTGCGTTTTAGGAGCCAGCGGAGGAGGGCGTGACGCCTGGAAAAGGCCTGAAATGGGGCGCACCGCCGAAGAATACTGCGAAGAAATAATCCTCACTAACGAAGACCCGTATGACGAAGCGCCGGAAAAAATTATTGCTGAAATAGCTTCGGGGATAAAAAATAAAAATCCTAAAATAATAATTGATCGGCGCGAGGCAATACGTGAAGGAATAGCTCTTTCGCGCAAAGGAAGCGTCTTAATAATAACCGGCAAAGGAACAGACCCGTACATTATGGGGAAAAGCGGAGAAAAAATTCCTTGGGACGACCGCGATGTCGCCCGAGAAGAACTCGCTTCGGCGCTTGAGAAAAAACCGCCTAAAACATCCCCGAAGAAAATCGGCGATTAAGAACCTCGCGCGTTGCCGGACCGGCAATGCTACCGTCGCCCGGAAGACCTTCGCGTTTTTGAAAGGCTAAAAGCGCCGCCTGCGTGCAGTCCTGAAACGACCCCGAAAGCGGGCATTCGTTTTTGTTCTTCCCTGCCGGCGGATAAAGCCCGTCGGCTGACAATGCCGCCTGAAGCGACATCACCGAGACTTTGCCGCGGTCGCCTTTCTTTAAATCTTCATCAAATCGGTACGGAAGAAGCGCGGAATCTCCAGCGAAAAACGCCGTCTCCCCGAAAAAGTCCAATACACCGGCGTATGTTTTTAAAGCCAAATCATCAAGCGAACGGTTTCGCGTCGCCTCGTAAGTAAATTGCGGCTCGTAAAAATATCCGTACTCAATCAGAACCACGGCGGAGGAAAGCGTGTCGTTCGCGCCGAGCGCGATTAGACGTTGGTCGGGAACGACCCCCGCGGATTCTTTGGGATAAGTGCTTGTGTGGTAAGAGCGCGCGAGGCGCGCGAAAACCTTCTCCGCCACGGCGCGGCTCCCGGCCGCATTGCCGTATTGCCCGTCGGGAACATAAACCGCAAAACCGCTGTACTTGCCCGGCAAATCCTGCGATTCGCGCGGGTAATCGTTGAAGTGGAGATGGATTACGATGTGCGTCCCAAGCGCGTCGGCCCACATATTTGTTCCGTAAAGTTTTATCGCCGTATCTAAAGACACAGAAACATGGGGAACCCCACCGATTTTCTCAACCCTTTTTTGAGAAACATACTCACTCATTATTTTCCTTTTTTCTTTCATAAACGAAAGAATGGAACTTCTTTCATTTCTAATGTATGAAAGAAACGCCGGATTGTAACCGGTGCTTGTTCTTAAAACGGAAACTCTGAAATTGGTATTGTCTTTAAATAATTTCTCAAGGCGCTCGCCCAATACGGCGGTAACTTCCGCCTCCGTAAGCCCTCGATATGATGTCCCGAAAGAATCACTATCGTGGCCGGGTACAATGAGAATATTCACCTTCCCCGCCCCGGAACGCGCGTCTTTATAAACTTGCGCGAGGTGCGCTTCGGATGTTCGTTCCGGGAAAAACACCGCGGCAAGAAATCTTCCCGCGTCTTTGGCGGCGTAATTAAATCCTCCCGAGAAAAAAATAAGTAGCCACAAATATGAAATCAGTGCCGCGGCGGAAAAAATAACCAGTGCTTCTTTTTTATTCCCCATATAACGTATATACGATTAAGTATACATCAATACTATTTTACTTTATGCCTTAAACGTAAAATATTTTTTGATTTTGCGGATCAATAATTCTGCCCGCTGCAGCGAACGGGAAATTTTAAGAGTGTTGGTTCCCGGAAGATCAAGTAATTTTTCTAAAATTTCTCCTCCAATCACACCATCCCTGAAATCTTTGTTTATGTATTCAACCAATTTGAGGTTGATGGCGTTGTCCAGGCGGGCTTCAAAAACCCACTGGCCGATTATGTTTACATATTTTCGTTCATCTTGTTTGAAGGGATTTTCCCCACAGACAAACTCCAAAAAATTTGATTTAGACTCCCTTTCTATTACGACTTTTTTATCAAGGGGTGCCGGGTGGGTAATTACCACTCCCTGCGGACGGGCACTTTCTTCAAGCTTCTCCGTCCAAACTTTATCGGAACTAGGCCGCGCGTAGGAAAACCAGTCGTGCGGGACAACCGCATACATGGGTATTTCTTTTGAAATCTGCGCCTCAAGGAGAACAAAAGCGTGCACCCAAAACAAATCTAGTTCTCGCAATGTACGAAACTTGAATGTAATATGCTCGCCGGATTTTAATTGCAAAAAGTAATTTTCACGCCTGGGGGTTTGGTATGTTTGGGCAATTTTTGAATATTTTGATATTTGTCCATCTATCCAAATAAAAGATAAGCTGATCGTTTTGTCGTGTATTGTTACAACTTCTTCTTTTTTGAGTTTGCGGAGCGCTTTGTAGATTCCTTGTGCCGTAGCGCCGGTTTTATGGCCTATTCCCTTGATTAAATCGGCTTTCCCCGCAGGACCAGATTCCAAGGTTTCAATTATCGTGTTTTCTATGTTTTTGACCTCCCTCATTCTTGTGGATTTTTAAACTTGTAGTTTAAAAAACACCGTAATAATAACAATATTTTGCTGTTTGTCAATATATATTGTTTAATGTTGCCAGATTAATGTTTTTTGACAGGGGGTTAATTATGTTAGCCGTAATCAAAGAAAGTTTCCCTATTTTGGTGCTTTTGTCCGTATTCGTCGGCATTCTCCTTTCAGTTTTGGCCACATTTGGCATTCGTTTCTGGAGAAAACCGATATTTTGGGTTTTGTCGGTACTAGTTCTTTTAGCCGTCCTGGGCTCTTCCGCGCTTCTGTATGATGCGGGTGAAGGGTCGGAAGTATCAGCTTCAGCCCTGAAGACGATACCTTCGCAAGCTGCGTTTAACGACTCGCTGTCGTACCAAAAGAAGATAGATGTTGCTTGCAAAGACAGCAGAGGAAGATCGCACCTGTGTTTGGCCGCAAAAACAGTTGAGTACATGATCGATAGCAAATTCGTCGTTGTGTCCATACTCGGCTCAACTCCGTTTGGTTTACAACTATTGGTTGCCGGGAAAGACGGACACGGTGGATTGGTCGCGATATGGACTAATTACTCGATTGAACCAAAAGTTGGGATGCCGGTTAAATTACGCAAAACAATCTATTACGTAGTATCTGGCGAAAATCCAAGCAAAGTCATAAGTGCGTATTAAAAAGCATGGCAAAAAACATACTCCGATACTGAATCCTGTACACCACCAGAAAAAAGTAGGTTCACTGTTTTTGTGTAAAAGCACCGATTTACTCGGTGCTTTTTGTTTTACTGGCGATGTGTTATCTATTAACTATCATGCCCGAACTCCCAGAAGTACAAACAACCGTAGACGGCCTAAATAAAACCGTGGTTGGCAAAAGAATTACCTCCGTTTGGACCGACTGGCCGAAAATGTTTCGCCCGCCTTCAAATACGCGGACAAGCGGCGATTATTTTACACGCTTCAAAAAAGAAGTGGCGGGTAAGAAAATTTTGTCTGCTTCGCGGCGCGGGAAACACGTGCTTATCAATCTCTCGGACGACACAACGATAATCATACACATGAAAATGACAGGCCATTTGCTGTACGGGAAGTACAGCAAAACTTACGACAAACGACTTACAACCAACAAAAAGAAAAAAGAAATGTGGATACCGGTGGACAAAAAAAGCCCCCTCAACGACCCGTTTAACCGTTTCGTCCACGCGGTTTTTATTTTATCCGGCGGGAAACATTTGGCTTTTTCCGACACGCGCAAATTCGGGAAAATCGCCACCGCCAAAACCTCCGAACTCGCGCACTCCCCGCATTTGGCGCATCTTGGTCCAGAGCCGCTTGAGAAAAATTTTGATTACGATATCTTTGCCGAAAGATTGTCAAAAGCTCCGCGAGGCAAAATTAAATCCGTGCTTATGAACCAAGTCGTCATCGCCGGCATCGGCAACATTTACTCCGATGAAATGCTCTGGCGCGCCGGAATTCACCCGGAAGCAAGAGTGTACGATATATCGTACAAAAAATTACGGGAACTTTACCGGGCAATGAAGGAGGTTTTGCGCGGGGGAATAGAATTCGGCGGAGACTCAATGTCTGACTACAGAAATGTTTTCGGGGAACGCGGACATTTTCAGGAACGCCACCGCGCCTACCAGCGCAAGGGGGAAAAATGCGAAAAGCGCGGGTGCGGGGGTGTTATAATCAGAAAAATGATAGGCGGAAGGAGCGCCCACTTTTGTCCGGTTCATCAAAAACAAAAGTTTAAAAATTAAAATATAAAAATGGAAGACGGGCCTAAAGGAATAAGTTTATTGGTTTGGTTTCTGATAATAATGACTGTTTTGTGGTTCGTCTGGTTTTTCACCGGAGGTCCCGAGCGCGCCCGCACGACAAACCCGGGAACATTTCTCAATCCCCCGGCTCCCATTGATACCGGCGGAAGCTACGGCTCGCCGTCCGACATTTTAAACAAAAATACCTATCGTCCTTATTAAAGATTAAATATCCGGAAAAGCGCGATGCCGAGCGCCACCGAAACATTTAAAGATTCTTTTTTGCCGCGCATCGGTATTTGCGCAACCTTATCGCAGTATTTGATAACTTCTTTGGAAATACCGTCAATTTCATTCCCGACAACAAGCGCAGTTTTTCCTTTCGGTTTTATCTTTTTGTAATCAAAGGCGCCGGTTCCCTGCTCAAGCGCAAGAATATAAAAGTTTTTAGTTTTTAGTTTTGAGATTGCCGCAAGCGCGGTCGGGGCACTCTCCCACTTAACGCTCTCCTCCGCTCCCAAAGCCGCCTTTTTGAAGTCGGCGCGCGAGCGGCCAAACCGGTCAATCGGCCCGGGGGTATAGCCGGCAAGAATAATTTTAGAAACCCCCGCCGCATCGGCCGTGCGGAAAATAGCGCCGACATTATGGACGCTTCGGATGTTGTCGAGTACCAAGACTATTTCGTTGTGTTTTCTAGACATTTTTAGTCTTTCTCTGTATGATTTTCTCATTCTATCCCGCCCGTAGCTCAGTTGGTAGAGCAGTTGCCTTTTAAGCAAACGGTCGCAGGTTCAATTCCTGCCGGGCGGACCATTTATCCACAGAAAATTTGAGTATACAAAAATAGCTGTTATAATCTAGTCAGACTCGTAGTAGGTTGTGGTTCGCGGAGAGATCGTCGTTTCTCTAATAAACGATAAAAACAAGACCGCGCTCAACCAGCTTTACGCAAGAACCTTCTGCGCCCGAATTTCCAATCACGGGCACAATCATAAAGAAAAGCGCCTCACCAGAGTGCGCTTTTTCTTTTGCCTGATAAAAAATTAGTTTTAAACGCTCTCTAATAAAAACATTTCCAGCGCTATCGGGAATTCAACGATGCCGCGATGGCTTTCGTGATACGCGGCGACAAGTTTGGAAAGCGCCGAAGAAAGTTCACCGCTCCCCCATTTAGTTGCAAATGATTTAGCTTTGGCGAGCGGGTAAGGGGCAATGCCGGTAGGACCGCCCGATTTGGCAAGAAAAATATTTTTAAGCTGCCAGAAAATAATGCCGTGTATTTCTTCCGGAACCGCGCCCTTGGCAAGCGCCTCGTGGTACAAAACCCAAGAAGCTTTCCTGTCGCGCCGCCCTATGGCGTCGGCTAGGGCGAAATTGCCGCCACGCTCGGGCGCCGCTTTGTCTTTCCCGTCGCAAAAAACAACCTTACCGCCGCCTTTTTCAAACGAAGAAACAGCCGCTTTCGTAAGCGACGGCTCATTTACAATAAAAATATTTTCCGATTCCGAAAGAAGTTTGGCGTTTTTCTTGATAAGCTCGGCCCAGTCTTCCTGCTCCGATATTTCATCAAGCAAAAACGCGGCGCGCCCGCCGAAAAGCTCGCGCGAGCGGGCAAGTTCTCCCAAAGAGGAAACTCGTATTTCTTCCGGGCGAATCGGGCGCGGCGGGGCGCCGCCACACTCGGTCTCTAAAAGGTGTTTGATTTTTTCCGCCCGCTTGTCGCGGTCTTTGCCGTAGAAAATGTAAAACATGGCGGAGAGTTTTTAGTTGACCTGCCTGCCGAAGCTTCGGCAGGCAGGTAGTTTTTAGTTTTTAGAAAATACCAGAGCGTAAAATTTTAAATCCAGGGGCGCACACGCGATTTATAATTATTGTATTCGTTGCCGTACTTATTCAAAAGAAGTCTTTCTTCTTTTTTGACGACAGTAAAATTAACCACAACAAAAGAAACAACCGCGCCAAAAATCATAACAACCGACGAAGACAGGAGTGCGAACCCGAGCATGAGCAGAAAAAGCCCGGCATAAGTCGGATGACGGCTGTACTTGTAAGCACCGACCTCAAAATCCCGCGCGCCCGCGCCCGACCGTTCACGGGCGACGAACCGTCCTATTGAATGCTGCGCCCAGATTATAATTCCGGTCGCGAAAAAAATAACGACTAAACCCAAATATTCGGAATAATTTTTTGCCGGAATCGTTATCGGATAATAATAGTCCGCTAAAACACTCAGAAGAAAAATGAAAAGATAAAAAAGCGGCGGGTACATGGTAATGCCTACAATGCTCTCGCCCTTATTTTCAGTGTTTTTTTCCATACCGGAAGTTTATCACGTGATTATATCTCCCCCCAACGGCTCCCGGCCGCCACGTTGACCGAAAGAGGGACCCCTATTTTTTCCTTAATAAAGCTTCTGGATAAAACCGATTCCATGGCACTTTTTATGGCCGCTTCGGCGGCGCCCAAAACTCCCTCCTCAACCTCATAAATAAGTTCGTCGTGAATCTGAAGGAGCAGATGCGTTTTGGAATGAATCCCCGCCTCGCGCAAATCCGTGTCCGCGAGCTTTATGGCGATTTTTATTATATCGGCGGCAGTGCCCTGAAGAGGGGCGTTGCCCGCCATGCGCTCCGCCATCGCCCTGACGTAAGGAATGCTTGAACGAATGGCGGAGAATTGGCGGCGGCGCCCGAAAAGCGTTTCGGTATAGCCATTTTTACCGGCGAATTTTTTTACCTCCTCAATATAATCCGCCAAATCTTTGAATTCTTTCATGTAATTGTCGTAAAACTCCTGCGCCTCCACTCTTGTTCCTCCTAAATTTTCCTGAAGCGCCGTCACCCCCATGCCGTAAACGATGCCGAAATTGATAATTTTGGCCTGGCGGCGCATTTCAGAAGTTACCTCGGACTGCGCGACGTGAAAGACCCGCGAAGCGACGGCGGAGTGGACATCTTTCCCTTCTTTAAAAATTTGGGTCAAGTTCTTGTCGCCGGAGAGCATCGCCGCGACCCGAAGTTCTATTTGTGAATAATCTAAAGAGATGAGCAGGTGCCCGGGGGCGGCGATAAAGCCATCGCGCACGGCGAGGCCGAACTCTCCATGTGCCGGAATATTCTGAAGATTCGGGTTCGTGGAAGCAAAACGTCCGGTTGTCGTTCCGCTTTGTATAAAAGTCGTGTGAAGGCGGCCGGAAGAATCAAGAAGCGGGGGTATGGCGTCCACATAAGTGGAAAGTATTTTTTGGAGCTCCCTGTAACTTAAAATTTCTTCCACAATCGGATTGGATTTTTTAAGCTTTTCAAGCTCGGAAACACGCGTCGAGCGAGCTCCTCCTTCCGTTTTTTTGAGCCGCACTCCCTTATCCGCAGATAAATTCATTTTGTCGAAAAGAACTTCAGCCATCTGTTTCGGTGAATTGATGTTGAATTCAACCCCGGCCTCTTCCCAAATTTTTTTCTCAAGCTTGGAAAGTTTTTTGTGGTACTCGCCTGATAATTTTTTAAAATGCGACGCATCAACCAAAACCCCGCGCGCTTCCGCCGCCCTTATAATCGGGACTATCGGGAGTTCTATATCATAAAGCACGCGCTCAAGTTTTCGTTTTTTTATTTCTTCCAATAAGACGGCGTGGGCTTTGGGGAGCGCCCCCTCGCGGGTAAAAGCCAATATGTCCCCTATGTCAGGATTTGTTTTTTCCGAATCAATGAGCCAAAGGGCGATTGACGCTTCGGTAAGCACGTCTTTGTCAATTTCCACCGGAGCAGTTGCGGTCTCGCCGCCTGAAACACCCAGTGCCCCCTTAACGCGCTCGTACAAACTTTTAAATTCAAATTCTCGTAAAAGTTCTTCCAGCGCTTTGGCATCCACGTGCTCTCTCCACAACCCCTTCGGCAGAGAAAATTGGATTGGCGCGTCTTTTCTTATCTCGGCAAGAGTTTTGGAAAATTCCGCTTCTTCTTCGTTTTCTTTCAGAATATTTATCAGGCGCTCGGATATCCCCGCTTTTTTGAATCGCTCGGGATTTTTTGCGAGCTCGCGGTAAATATTTTCTACAGTGCCAAATTTTTTAATTAAAATTCCGGCCGTTTTCTCTCCGATGCCACGCACCCCCACAATATTGTCGGACGGGTCGCCGCGGAGCCCCTTATAATCCGGAACAAGTTTTGGAGAAAACCCGAAACGGTTTTCCACCGCTTTTTCATCGTAAATAATAGTGTCGTTTATTCCTTTTTTAAGAGTAT
>ERZ1292632.832-Hain-H43-01um-R2-832-length-33214-cov-40_pt1 | contig 33214 bp, 41 predicted proteins | sample MGYA00564407_ERZ1292632 | MGnify/ENA primary metagenome ERZ1292632 (study PRJEB36523, sample SAMEA6512637) | groundwater metagenome | collected 2019-01-08 | study: AquaDiva: Metagenomics assemblies of 32 groundwater samples | reverse complement strand
TGCTGCGTTCGATCTGGCAACCATGTGATAGGCGTCGAATTTCAGGCTTGGTCATCCCCCCCTCTCTCTCTTCTATGGTGACAGTCCTTCACGGTCTGGCAGTGATGGGAGGAGCAGCCTGAGCCGCAGTGAAGCGATCCCATTCATCCCGCTGTTGCATCAAGGCGTCAGCTCGCAAGACAACAAGCTCGTTATCGATGGCAACGGGAGCTGCTGGTGTCGTGTCACACGCCATCCGCAGCCACATCTCGCAATCCCCCTGACCAGTGCATTGCTCGTATGACGCCAACATATCCTTGTAGTCCAGCCATTCGTACCATAGCTCACGGCGATGGGTCTGGCGCTGCGTGTCAGATTCTGACATGGTATCGCCTTTGTTTATGGGTACCCTTCAAACCACATCTGCACCCGACCGCAATGTGCGCAGGTGGCGTTTGGCTTGTCTACCGGAGGCCCGGCGACAGTGAAGCGTATGCCGTCGTCGGCCCTCACGAACCGGCCGCAGCCGCCGTGACCGTCCTTGCCAGCGCAGACCGGTATGAACGACGCCCCGTCGCTGTCGCCGTCGTCGCCGTAGGTAACGCGGCGGGTGCGTTCGTAGGTAACGTCAGTCATGCCGGCGCCCCCTGGTCCATAACTTCGGCCGACTCGGCGTCATAGGAGAAATCATCCGTCATGTGTTCTCGTTCAGCAACTCGCCATCCGGAGAGATCGTGAGCGCGTAAATCCGGCACGGACCGTTGTACGGATTTGTCTTGGTCGGCCCGTCGTCGCCAACGGTATTTTGATAGGCGGCGTCTCGCTCCTCTGCGGTGTCGAATAGCGCGAGTACATGACCATCTCCCATGCCCTGGAACAAACTATTGTCCTGGAGTCCTTTTAACCACGGGGCAGCCAGGAAGTAGTTGTCTATGATGTGCCACGTAGGGAACGACAGCCAGAGCCCGTGCTTGCAGGCTTCCCGGCATGCGGCTTGCGCCATCTGGTGCAGGTCAAGGAAGATCATGTCAACCACCCTCGACTGAAGTCGGGGGCTTGTCCCTAACCCCCAGCCGCCACTGAGAAGTCAGCGGAGGGGGTCGAGACCATAGGCACGTTGACTCTCGGCCACCAGCCGACAGCATGTCTTACAGGCTCGACCATGGTGAGGGTCGAACCGTGAACCGACCACATGGATGCGCACGGAGACGCCGCACAGCGCCCAGACATCGCTGTCAACCAACTGAGGCTCTGTGCACGCATGCCGCAGGGGATCTGCGTGTTTCGACAAGGGGGAAAAGCCTGTGTTGTAATGCTCGCGAAAGGTCATGCTGGCCACTCTCTTCTTTCTGGAGGGACCCACTGCAGTCCGAGAAAGCTGAACAAGTCCTCCTCCTCCGCGAAGGTCCGACGCTCGCCCGTCTGCTGATGCACAAGGACGCCACCTTGGGACATGTAGCCCATGCGGTGCCACGTCATGGCGAGCACGAAGTGCGCGAAGGCGGCCGACCCAGTTCTGATGGCGAGGATCAATCCCCAGGCCTCCGGCGCCGGCAGGAACAGGCCGAGCTTCACGTCACCCATTTTGCCGCAACGTCCAGGCAATGACTCTTCCAGAGGAGGCACGAGCGGCACTATACGCTGCGTGTATCGGCACCCTGGCTCCAGCTCGCCTTTCACTTTTGGCCAGCGGCTCACAACGGCCGCGATGCCCGACTCAAACAGCCCGACGTCGTAGGGCTTTGGGAGCACCACGATTTCGATGTCGCTCGGCTCTGGCTTGCGGCGCCTGATGCTGCCGGCGATCTCGATGCGGTGACAATGGGGCCGCAGCAGATCCACGACCTGTCCGGCGATGCGGTTGGCGGTGGTGAGGTTCATGGGCTCGGCCGCGCCTCTTGTGCCACGCGTTCTGCAATGGCGTCGGCGATCTCGCGCAACTTCGGACCTGGTAGCCAAGTACGGGCACAAACCTCGATTACCACGGCGCTGCGCACAGTGGATCGTAGCATGTCGTTCTCGGAGGCCAGCATAGCTTCCAAGTGCCTCGCATAGCGTCGCCAGTCACGTGCCACGAATCGTCTCCTTCAGCGCGCCCCCTCTGCGGGCCGCCTCGAGGGCCCGTAACAGCGGCCCCGCGAACAACCGAGCAAGATCCGGTTCAAGTTGTGCCGCAACTTTGGCCACGGCCAACAGCAGCGCATTGTGGTGCTCCAGCTCGCCGAGCCGGGTCGCCATCCGCGCCACGGCGCTCTTCTCGCACTCGATAGGTAGGGCGCCAACGCCGCCGAGTTCGACGACTATGGCCTCCAGTTCGGCGCATCGCTGCGCGACGACCTTGAGGTCCGCGCCGACCCCGATGTCGAGCGCCACCGTCCGATAATCGGACTCCCACAGGTACTCATATGGCATCGTCGTCGTCGCCAGCAGCCCTAGCCCTCTCTGTACGAACCACGCGCCACTTGGTAGTTGAAGCCGCTCGGTCATCCGCCACCCACCTCCTTCGGTGCAGCGAGTTGGAACCAGCCAGAGATCTCCAGGAGCTCGGACAGCTGGGCGGCGATCTTCTGCCACCCCCCAAACCCGGAGTCATAGGCTACTGGAGCCGCGCCCTCGGGCAGAGTCTGGGCCCGGGTCGATGGCGAGGATCTTGCCTGTCGTCACGAGATCCGTCAGGTCAGAATCTCCGGAAAATCTTGAGTACCATTCCTCCAACATACCGCCTCCCGGCAGGTTGTGATCTCCAGGGGAACCCACTCTCGATGTATCTCGCCCGTGCTGGGGTTGGTCATGGCGAGCAAGCGCCTACGACCCCCATTCGGCAGCGTAACTTCCTGGACTTCATAGGGCAGATCCCTCCCCCCAACCACAATGAGGTCGGCGTGAATCATCTTGGCCTCCAAGTCCCGCAGCAGCCGCTCGGAACCGATCCTCTTCTCGATCTCATGACGCACTTCGACGTTCTTCTCCTCGGCCCACCACACGATCGGAATCATGTAGGCAGGTGTCTCTGCTACACGCTGCGACACGCGCACACCGTGGAGCACCCAGATTCCCCAGCCGTCGGCGAAAGAGATGGCCTGCCCCCCTTCCATGTGTAGGCGGTGTTGTTCATCTCGCCTGATGTACGTTGGATGGTCACAAAAGATGACACTGTCCGGGTACATCCAAGCGAACGCACAACTGTGGGCCACCTCGGATAGGCCAAAAATTCGGCCGTAGTCACAGTAGTCGCGCAGCGCAGAGATCCACGACAGCCAATAACTGTCGAATTGCCCAGGACACCAATAGCCGCACGCTCGGGCGAGCACCTGGGCGTGCATCTGGGCGAGCACCTGGGCGCTCACCTGGGCGCGCACCTGGTCGAGCACCTGGTCGAGCACCTGGACGCGCACCTGGTCGAGCACCTGGTCGAGCACCTGGTCGCGCACCTGGTCGAGCACCTGGTCGCGCATTTCGATCTGAACGGCAGCTCTGCACATCTCCAGCGGAGACCGCATCCATATCATCCATTTTGGCTGGGCCAATCCTGCCACCGTGTAGGCTGCACAGATTCCACGCCAGGCCCTGTCCCGATCTCCAGGCCCAGTCTGTAGTCCTACGCGCAGCCAGTGATCGCGGATTCGCGGCAGATCTGCCTCTTGCTCCAGAGTCAGTCGCTTGATTTGCGTTTCCCGTGGCATCAGTCCTGCACCAATCGGGCTTCGTGCTGTGTGTAGTCCCATTCTAGGACCTTGCGGATCTGGTAGGCACCTGGGGGCACGGTAACATGGCTGTGCTCCTGGTGCGTCACTGTCGTCTCGCGGGTGGTCACCAGATAGAGAATCTCGTCGAGCGTGTAGAGCTGCACGCCCTCCTGCTCCTCGATCTCATGACAGTGACCGGTAACCTCACCTTTAGCCAGGATGATTCGGCCCGTCTGGAGGACGGCGCCGGCGGGGATGGAGGCGATGCGCTCGATCAGGACATCACCTTGCTGGATCAAATTCATGGGTCGAGGATAAGGACTTGCGCACGCAGCAGTCATAGCGTTCAGTTTGGGATCATCTTTCTGTTCCATATCGCTACTGCTCGGCCTGGACGAGAGATGTTGTGTGTTTCGACCCGCATCGATCGTAGTGAGCACTTATGGCACGCGATCACATAGCGCGCTGGGCTAAATCCCGAGATGTCCATTTCTGGCGCATTGCCGCAGAACGGACAAGGCTTGACTTCGTATTCCCTGCCCAGCGGGCTGAAGATCTTCATAGTTATTACCTTGTTGTTACCTTCCCAAGGGCGTCTTGCGCTCAGGGGCGGGGATCGGTTTCGCTGTTCGTGCGGCACCTGCGGCGGCAGCGCGAAGCAATGACCCGAACTGCGCCGACAGCTTGACCACCTCTTCCGACGAGGCGCCGGAGCGCGGCGTGAAATCGCCAGGGTTCATCCAGGCGGCTCTGTACCGAGTCTTGCCATCGTAGGTGTCGGCTTTCACTGTCAACTGGACGATGACCCTGACCGGCGCGCCTCGGACACTGTCGAGAGTGCCGTCCCATCCCAACGACGAGGCAAGCTGCTCGATGGCTGTCACGTTGACGCCGCCGTCCTTGCCGATTACCCACCAGTCGCCGATCGCTGTATATTGCTCGTACTGACTCCAATCGTCCCAGCCCGTGCCGTTGAACTGTTCGATGATCTCGGAGTCGATAGACACGGCGACGGCCCTGCTGTTATCGGTGGTCCGCACCCACCATTCACGTGGGATAGCGCGAAAAATTCCTTCGCGGTCGATCTGTCTCACTGAGCACCTCCGAAGATTGCGGCCCACACGGCGCCGTCGTCCGGGCTCGTGTAGGGCATGGGTGAGTCGGGCAGCGTGCGTGACTTGGCGATGTGGTCCGGTCTCTCGGTAGGCCAGATCGTGCGAGTGCCGCCGCCGATGCCTTTGCCGGCCTTGGTCGCGGAGACGTCGTAGCCGACGAACAGCACATGATCGGCCCACTCGATGACTCGGTGTCGAATGCTGGCCTTGCCAGACTTTGGACTCTGTAGTCGTGGCTCGAACCGGATGTAGTTCTCGCCGACTGGATTCGGCACGTCGTTGATGCAGTCGTGGCACAACAGCAGCACGTTGCGGCCCGCGCGCACATGTTGGTCGAGGTCCTGGAGAAACAGGAGGTAGGTGTCGTATACGTGCTGGTACCCTTTGCCGAAGCCGTACGCCTCGATGTTGGCCATACGTTCGTTTCGGTCATTGGTTACCGTGGCCAACGTGTGGGCTACGGCCAACTCCTCGACGCGGGTAGCGGTGTCCGACACGATGGACGCGAACCCCGTCAGGACATCGCTGTGCATGCAGTCACGAACGTCAGCGAAGGACTCGATGCCGTCGACGCGCTTCACGTCGAGGTCGCGCGTGCCCAGCTCGAGGTCGAGGAACACCGGGCTCGGCGCCAAGGCGGCCAGAGAAGACTTTCCGATGCCGCCAGGTCCGTAGATCACAATCCGCTGCGGGCCGCGCATGATCCTGCCGGACGACACAGAGTACAAGCCGTTGCCACTCAGTGCGCTGGTAGCGGGTGCGTTCGGCGGTAACGGCGCCACCCGTTGAGCTGGTGGAGTTGGGGGTGGGGGTGGGGGTGGGACTCTCGGATCTGCCACGAGTGGGTCTCCTGCGTAGTGCGCGGCTTGCCCCGCGCGGGCGTGGCCGGATTACCCGCCGGCCGCGGTGGGCACTGCAATGGACAGTTCGGGATGCACGTCCTCGATGCGGATCCATCCATCCGGCGTATAGGTCTCCAGCCCGCTGGCTCGACAGATCGTCAGGTACTCGCACGAGTAGGGCTCGAAGCAGGATCCTGGGTTTCGGTACCACTTCCCTGCCCGCTGCATTGCCCGAATCGTCTGCTGCTGAATCCAGAGCTCGGCAGCGCACTCTTCCAGGTCCTGGTCGAGGCGCGCAATCTCGATACGGGCGAAGTAGTGCTCGGGTCTGAGCGCGATGTCGGCGGCGATCCGTCCTGCAAACTCCTCTGCAGTCTCGTCCTGGTCGCGTTGGTTGGCATAGAGGGCGCCGGCCTTCGTGTACTTTCTGGATTCTTCCGGGGTCGCCTTCAGCGGTCGGAGTGCCGGTCGGCGTGTAACGTCGTAGAGCACGGTGGCCACGTCGTAGCCGAGAGCGCGCGCGGCGATCACGTAGATGGACAGTTGCTGGTCCATGTGCAACTGCACCCAGTAGTCGGCGTCGGGCGAGAAGTCTTTACTTGTCGTCTTGCGTTCCATGAGTGCGAGGCGGCCGTCGCGGAGCCGAACGATGCGGTCGATCTTCCCGGCCAGCTGCCATACAGGAGTTGGCGCGCCGGTCTCCGGGTTGACGAGTGGCATCTCGAACGGCTGTTCGGTGGCCACCGCTTCTAGCGGCTCGTCGGCCCAGCGACGACGGTGTCCGTCAAACATTGCGGCAACAAGGGCCAAGTCGTAGGCGTCATCCATTGTGGCTAGAGCTACGTCGACGTCACCGCCGGCATCGTGAGTTTCGCAAGCGACGTGAAAGGCCGCTCCGACTCTCAGCGGAAAAGAGTCACGGGTCGGACGCAGACCCAGTTCGTAGGCCATGTAGTGGCGCCGAGGACAAGATCGAAAACAGGCCATTCGGGAGTGAGTTAGCAGCTGGGTCATGGGTGCGATTTCCGATGGCTGACAGGTTGCGTCGGCACCGAAACGCCGCCAGTGGTATAATATACGAGGTCGAAGAGACGGCACTTTGCACGCAGATCGTCGAGTGCATCCTGCTGGGCACAATAGACGACATCCTCCGCGTCCATCTCTGCCTCCTCCTGTGCCAGCATGGAGCCGATGAAGTCAGGTCCGTAGGCGGTCATTCTGGCCCCCACAGTAGCACCGGGAGAATGTGATAGGCTATGATAAGTGCCATGGCCAGGAGACAAAGCAGATACGTGCGATTGTTAGTCAATCGTCCTCTTCCAGCGTTACTGGTGCTACAGTATCATCACGGTACTGTAGGCGTCGGAGACACTAAGCCTCTCCGCAGGCATTAGTTCGGGATACACGTCATCGATACGAAAAACGAATCCACCAAGGAACAGTTATCATGACCATAGTATACGGCAAATAAGCTATAGTGTCAAGGAAAAAGAGAGGTGTGTCGTAAACGACCCCCGACTGAAGTCGGAGGCTTTGCAGTTCGCCACTTACGCGGCGTCTGCGTATGGCCGGTTTACGGCGGCCCGGCGGATATTCTCCGCCGCGATGACATCAGCAGGACCAGCGAGCCCGCAACCGATGCAGGAAAATACAGCTTGACTAGGACGATTTCGCTTGTCGATTAGTCCGCAGCCTGGGCAAGTTCGGCTGGTGTAGGCTGGATTGACGGTGACAACAGGCACTCCAGCAAGCTGCGCCTTGTAGGTAACGAACTGGCGCAGTTGCAGGAACGCCCACGAGTGCAGCGTCGCGCGCTGAGACCGGCGAGCCCTTATCCGATCGCGGATACCCTTGAGATCTTCCAGGGCGATGCCGCGACCGGTGCGTTCGGCCGTCGCAACGATGCGTTTGGAGACGCAGTGGTTTACATGGCGAGCAAAGTACGATTCCTTACGTCGACGTTTCTTGAGCAATCGCTTGGCACTCTTGGTGCCCTTGGACTGGAGACGTTTGCGCAAGCGCCGATGGCGTCTTCGATGACCATTGATCTGCCCACCGCCGTGAATCTCGCCGTCGGAATCGGAGGCGATGTTGACGATGCCGAAGTCCACGCCGAGGTAGTCTTCCACGTCGATGGGATCGGGTGCCTCGACTTCGCAGGCGACGAACAGGTACCAGTCGCCATCGATGCGGCAGAGATCGGCTTCGCTACGTTTTCCGGCCAGCAGTTGCCGGTCCCGCTCTCGACAGACGAAAGGCATGCGCTGTCGCCCATCGAGTGTCAGGATACTGACCGTGGAAGCGCCGAGGTTCCACGACAAGATCCGGCTGTCGTAGGGGAAGGCGCCAAGAGGAAGGAACGTGCGCAGGATCTTGCGGTTCGCCTTGTAGGCGTCGGCCACCTTGGATATGGCCCGTACGGCCATCTGCGCCGACAGTCCGAAGCGTTTGCGCACGTCATGGTAGACGAGCTTATGCAGGGAGAATTGTCCGAAGACCTGCGCTTCCCAGGCCTGCGCCGAAATCCAGTCGCAGGCTTCGTTGCAACGCTGCAGCGTGACGTAAAAACCGTCAACTTGAGCCGGGTCCGGCAGAAGCTTGATGCGAGCTGTCAATTTCATTATAATGAGTATCGACAGCTACGCCGTCCCTGTCAAGTCGCAATTCCTCCCTCGACTTCAGTCGGGGGTCGTTTACCGGTTGCCCCACCACTGTGACTGCGCTTCCTCCGGCTCATCCATAACCGGAGCCAGGTCGCGGAACGTCGCCGTTGCCGCATCCCAGTGCACGCGGACCGTACCCACGGGCCCGTTGCGTTGCTTGCTGATAATCAGCTCGGCGACGCCTTCCTCGCCCTTCGGGCGATAGATGAAGACGACGACGTCTGAGTCTTGTTCAATTGCCCCGCTGTAGCGCAGATCCGACAGCACCGGGTGATGGTCAGCGCGCCCCTCCGGCGCCCGCGACAACTGCGACAGCGCCAGCACCGGGACGCGCAGCTCCATGGCCAGCGCCTTCAGGCCCCGGGAGATCCGTGCTACCTCGCGCTCCTGGTTATCCCTGGCGTCGGTGCCCTCTACGAGCTGGAGGTAATCGACGGCGATCAGCCCAATCCCTTCCTGCCGATGCAAGCGTCGTGCGCGCGCCTGGATGTCCGGCAGGGTCAGGCCGGCAGTGTCGTCTACCCACAGCGGCCGACCCGACAGCTCAGTAGCGGCACACGTCACGTCGCGCCACTCCTGCTCCCCGAGCCGAGCGTTGCGGAGCCGATGCAGGTCTATCCTGGCCTGCCGCGACAACAGCCGGTGCCCGATGTGCCGTGCCGGCATTTCCAGCGAATAGCACAGCGCCGGTATCCCAGTGCGCGCGGCTGCTTCGACCATGCCCACGGCGAGCGCCGATTTGCCGACCGACGGCCTGGCTGCCAGCACGATCAGGTCACCGGCCTGCCAGCCGGAGGTATACCCATCCAGCTCCAGCAAGCCAGTGCTGATTCCTGCCAGACCGGGGTGCGCATGCCGATGCTCCAGGTCGTCGATGGTGTCCGCCAGCACCGCGTCCAATCGGCGCGCACCGCCAGCAAGGTCCGTGCCGAGGTGCGACAGCCGCTCCTCCAGGTCCTGGGCGATCTGCTCAGGCTCCAGGTTCCCGCCATAGACCCGGACTTGGGCTTCCTGGGTCGCCAAGAGGATCAGCCGCAGCCGCGCCGCCCGGAGCACGATCTGACAATGATGGACGACATTGGCGGCCGTCACCGAGCCGATGGACAACTCTGCCAGGTAGGCCAGTCCGCCGACGGCGTCAAGCTGCCCGCGCTGCCGCAGGGCCTCAGCGACGGTGGTTTGGTCCACCCCCGAGCCGGCCTCCAGGAGTGCCCGGCAGGCGTCCAGTATCAGCGCGTGCGGCCGGTGGTAGAGCGCTCCAGAAGTGCGCAGCACCGCCAGCGTCCGCTCCGTGGCTCCCCAAATTAAGCATGCCCCAATGATCTGCTGCTCGACCTCTACGGCCTGCGGCGGAAGATGCTCGGTCATGTGCTGGCCCTACGCGCGCGCATCCGTTGGCGCTGCTCAGGGGTCAATTCGCCTGTTTGGCGACAAATCTCCCGTAGGGGCCCCAGATGGCCCGTCCTTGCGTTCGGATGTCTGGACGGGTTTCGGTCGGACTGGATGATGCAAATAGACTGTAGGGGCACTTTAGCCGTCTGTGGGGCCATCGGCGGCAGATTGCCGCCTGGCGATTTCGGCCGCCAGGCTCTCAGACGCCTTTTTGGTCCTGGCGATGTTCTCGGCGATGGGCCGGTGGTAGATCGGGGTATCAGCGTCGGCTCGGCCGTTGCGCCGACTGGACTGGGCCGCGATCTGAGCCTCGGCACGCAGCCACTTCGGCGGTTCGCCGTCCTTGGCTCTACGCAGGCTGCCGCCTAGCGAGAGAAATTGCGCTGACCAGAAGCCGTCAGCGAGGATAGCAGCCAAGGCGGCTCGTAGGCGTGCTGGACGCTGGTCAGGCGGCGTTCCTGGCATATCATGCGCTAGTGCCAGGCGAAGGGTGTCCAAGGACTTTGCCTTCTGGGCCATCGTTGCTGGCGGGAGTCGGCCGGGTTGTTGGTAGAACCACTCGGCGAGTAGGACAATCTCGGCGTGCCACGGATTGGCCGGATCGTAGGCAAGTCGCGGTTGCCGTTGAACAGCGTCCCGAGAAAAGTCAGGCGCGTCAGCGCCGTCCGATTCCTCCTGCACCTCCTCACTCTCTTTCTTTTCTGAACTTTCCATATCCTCGATGCTAGAATCGGAGTCTGTATCGGTACCGGTACCGGTACCGGTACCGGAGGATTCCGGGGTGCATGACTTTTCCCTTCTCCCTGCATTGCTCCTAGCATGTTTTTTATCCGGGGAGGATTGCTCTCCGGATTGCTCTCCGGATTGCTCTCCGGATTGCTCTCCGGATGTTTTTCTCTTGGGATAGCATAGTGGGCAGTCGGGGTTTTTTGCATGTTTGTGACGGCCATCATTGTGCCATCTAGTTGCGCTGCCGAGGACTGCATCGGCCTTCCGTCGTGTGGCTCCTGATAGCCATGGCTGGTGATCTACCCAATCATGTACCGTACGAGAGCCGCAGTCGCCGTCCAGGTAGCCGACATCTACGATTGCGGCTACAAATTGTCCAGGTTCGCCGTCCCACCATGCGGCTATTTCAATTTCTTCATCGTCCATATCCGATAGGGATCCGGTAGACCGATGTTCGGCACAGTAGTCCCACAAGATCAGAAGGGATAGTAAGCCGTCAGCTCCGCATCTACGTCGCAGACGCATAGCTTTGGTGTGTCGCCACCAGCCGCAGGTCAGGCGATAGTCAGTCACATGGGTTTCTTCCACAAAACAGAAACGCCTCGGACGCCGCGAGTCGTCATAGGTCAGACGACGTGGGCTTCCGAGGCGGGCAACCGGGACAAACCCGAAGGCAGTCCGAGGCGCTTCTGTGGACGCCGAATAGTATTCGGCGATAAGGTATCAAGACGCTGACCTGTCTGTCCGGTGCCCGCCGAACGACTTCAAAAATAGCCTGAGTACGAATTCTTGTCAACTGTCATCGCACTCCATCGCAGTGGCAACTTCGTGCAGCTCCGGGTCCGCCTGCGCCGCAGTGATGACCTTGTCGGCGTCCCGCAAGGTCTTCATTGCGTGCATTTTTCTCCAGGGACCACTCTTCGCTCTGCGAGCCAGGCGTCGATGTCGGCTACGAGGTACCCAATCCGGCCGGACGAGAGCCTAACGTACGGCGGTCCGACGCCTTTGTGGCGCCACCCGTTGAGCGTTTGTCGATGTACGCTCAGATAGGTTGCCGTTTCTGTGGTTGTCATACAAGCCGGGATCATAGTGGATATAATAGTATTAGGAGGTATCTATGTCAAGCCTGCCCTAGGATCCCTATGCTGGCGGATGGCATGTCCGGCAGATCCGCCGGCCCGTGACTGGGTGCGTCCAGTAGTCTGAGCGCCGACAAGTCCAGCAGGTGTCCTGGGGGATGACTGAACTTGGTGGGACTAGGTGGAATTGAACCACCGACCTCACGCTTATAAGGCGTGCGCTCTAACCGTCTGAGCTATAGTCCCTAGAATATCTATGGTTTCTCTGCTGGCAATTTGGCGCCGCACCAGCGGCAGCAGGCTATGAGCCGCCGCGATAGACGCACGTAGCGCGGCACGCCGGGCTTGCCGCACCGGGAGCAGACGCGACGTGGCTTGAGTTTCTGAGCGGATTTCACGTGAAACACTTGGGCGAAAGGGCGGTTGCGTTGTCAGTAAATATGCTATATATTTATGGATAATGTCAGCTCTGACAGCTCGGGATACTGTTTTTGATACGGCGGCGCTGGACCGCTGCCGGGCACGTCGAGGTATTCGCAGCCGCCGAGCCCTTGCTCTGCGTGCTGGTGTCGATCCAACCAACCTCTCCCGCATCTGTCGCGGTTTGACCTCTCCGAGCCTGGACACTGTGGCTAAACTAGCGGCAGCGCTTGGCGTTGGTGCTCGTCAACTGGTGCATGATCGGAGCGATTTTTGACGTCAGACTCATCCGCCTCATCTGTGCCTGCAGTGGCCGGCGAAGTTCTCGCCATTCCCTCCGCCATCGTTTCAGCTACGGCCTTGACGCTACCGGACGACGCGCCTCTGACCTTCGCGGCGGCCGTCGGCTTGCTGCGCCAATGTGCTACGGTGCAGGATGCTTCGCACTACTGGCGCGGCGATGTATATCTCTGGATTGAACGTCGCTACGGTCGCGACGCGCTGCAGCAGGAGATTGGCGAGGATGAATACGATGTGCTAAGGCCATATATTTGGGTCAGCGAACGGGTATCGCCAGAGCGCCGGGATCGACGCTTGTCATGGTCTCATTGTCGCGTAGTGGCGACGCTTGAGTCGACAAAACAAGCGGAATGGCTGACTCGTGCGGGCGATGAAGGGTGGACGGTGTTAGAACTGCGCGAGGCCATACGTGGACCAACCAAGGTCAATAATCGTATTCCGCTTGGCGTTCGCGACGCCTTACTGTTATTGTCTCAGGATCGCATCGGACAGGTATGGACAGTGGAGGATGACTTGACGCTGCGGACGGCAATAGGCGCGGTAGAAACATGACGACTCACCAAGATGATGTAGACAGCTACTGGCCTGACATTTCCCGTACTGCCTATGAGCCGTTGAGTCGTGAGGCTGAGCAGAAGACATTTCGTGAATTGCATAACGGGAATCGCGAGGCGGCCTTACGTCGCATTGTCGAGGCTAATATTCGATTCGTTGTTAGCGTGGCGTATCAGTATCAACACCGCGGCTTGCCATTGGCCGATCTAATTGCCATCGGCAATTGCGGCCTTCTTGAGGCGGTTGAAAGGTTCGACCCAGATCGCGGGTTCAAGTTCATCACCTACGCCGTATGGTGGATCCGGCAGGCGATCCGTAAAGCGCTGTCGGAGCAAGTCGGAGCTGCCCGACGTCCGGTAAGTCTTGTAGCTGATCATCACAATGTAACTGCATCCGCAGATTGTTTGGCGCAGACCTTGGGTCGGAGGCCGACAACGAGCGAAATCGTCGCTGTGTCTACTTTGTCTGAGAAACGCGTGTGTGACGTAGTTGATTTGGATAGCAGCGATTTGTCACTTGATGCCGAGATTTTCGATGGGGATAGGCTATGGGGTAGCAAATTCGGCCAGGAGGATCCTGAGCTTGATCTTGGCATAGACGTCGTAGTGGAGGCGCTGCGAATTCTTTCTCAGCGGGAGAAGTTCATCGTCTGTCTATGCTACGGATTGACAGGACAACTACCCATGAGCTTGGAACAGGTCGGGGAACAGATTGGTCTTACCAGGGAACGCGTGCGTCAAGTACGAAATGTTGCGTTGGAGAAGCTGCGCCGGAATCAGGTGCTTCAGGAGTTGGCGGCGTGATTGATCTGTCTTGCATTGCTGGCCTTGGATGTATCATCTGTCAACGGCCAGCGGAAATTCATCATCTACGAGCTGGGATGGGAATGGGTCAGAGGTCGGCAGATGTTATACCGCTGTGTCCTGAGCATCACCGCACTGGTGGTCACGGTATTGCGTTTCATGCTGGACGCAAGACGTGGGAGTCTCGGTTTGGTACGGAGGTAGAGTTGCTGCAGAAGACACAAGAGCTGCTAGAGCAGGAGTTGACGCGGCAGGACGTGAAATTGCCCCCCGGCTTTCGGTCTTGCTGTGTCACCGGGGGGCTCCTGGCACTTCCGTCGGGAGCTCCCCGGTCATGAGTTTCGCGGCAACAACGGAATCGCGTCTGGCGCTGCAGGCAGCTACTAACGGCACGTGCTATCATGAGCTAGTACTTGGCATGGAGGGTTTGGTGGTAGAGCTGGCCGGTGGATACTTGCCGGCTGGCTTGTCTAAGAATGAGTTGGAGGCTGAAGGTCGCCTGGCGCTATGTGAGGCGGCGCAGTCATTTACCGGCCAATGTCGTTTTTCGACCTATGCCGGTAGGCGTATCGTCAGGGCAATGGTAAGCTACCTGCGTACTTGTAATGGTGGGACGCAATGGCGGGCACGTCGGCAACAGAGCTCGCGGCAACAACGACGGTGGTTATCAGATACGATTGGTGCTGACCCGCACGCTGACGAGTTGCGGTGGGTTTATGGTCAGGCCGAGGTCGATTATTTGCAGATGATTCCGCTGGAATCGGCAGCGGAAATTGCGATTCCGCCAGAGGTCGAAGATGGCGCTGAAGGCAGGTTCCATGGGCGTTGGTTACAGCTTGGACTTGCAGATCGGACACTGGTTGAGCGGGCCGAACAACTTGGCATGGCTAGCAACGGTGTAAGTCTCACTGAGCTCGCGCGGTCTGTAGGGGAACGACGCTCTGTTGTAAAACAGCGGCTCGGGAAAGCGTTGGCGTTCGTTGTGTCTGCGTCATCGGCTTGAGTTACGCAGGGATGGATAATCCTGACGATTGGCATGATTGCCTAACGGTACATGCGTGTGGGATTCTTAGGCTAGCCAGAGGTCAGTATTATTTAGACTGTGGTACGGCAGGTGCACTGGGTGTGCAGTTTATGGGTAACGTGCTGAGCAATTTATCAGAGGTAATACAGGAACCCTTTGTCGGCGATGGCGAAATTGTTGGGCTGACGGTGCGGTTTCGTGATCGTAACAGTGGCAATACGGGGTTCGTCGACTAAGGTCCTATGAGTATTTTGGATCTAAAAATCGAGCGGCGCGTTGTTACTGAATTGCAGCCGTATCCGCTGTCGCATAGGGTATTTGGCCAGCTGCCTCCGGCGCAGTTCGAAGAACTCAAGGCAGACATTGCCAGACGTGGTATTCAGCATCCTCCCGAGGTTGCTCATGGTATGGTCATAGCCGGCAGCCAGAGACTCCGAGCGCTGAAAGATCTTGAGGTGCATACGTGCACCGTGCTTGTGCATGAGGAACTAACGACAGACGAGGAGATTGAGGAGTATCTACTACTCGATAACGTCCAGCGTCGGCAGTTGACGCCTGGTCAGATGTACCGCGCTGGCAAGGAGCTGGAGAGGATTGAGGCGGCCAAGGCCAAGCGTCGGCAAGTGGCTGGCCGTGGACATCAGGCAGATCCAGAAGAAAGGGGAGAAACCGGATGTCACGTTGCCGAAAAACTTGGCACGTCGGGTGATACCTACGCTCGACTGAAGAAGATCTACGAGCAAGGCTCGGTAGAGCTGCAGGACCAAGTAGATGCCGGCATGATCTCGATTTCGGCTGCTGCCGGTAAGGTAAAAATGCGCACCGGCCAGGCGCGGAAATTGCCTGGCGACGATAGCCGCACGCACGCACTGCGCTGGGCAAAGCTGCAGCATCAAGGCAATCAGCTACGTAAGTTTCTTGACGATCATACGCTTGGCGATCTAGGGGGGCATCGAGCGGACGCGGCGACATTTGCACGGGCATTGAGCGTGCGGCTAGTGAAGTTTGCAGGTGAGCAAGAGTAAAACGAAGGTGATCCCGTGCCGGTGTGATCCGGACAAGCGATTGCGTCGGTTGAGTTTGGACGAGATCCAGCCGTTTCAGAGGTCACTAAAGAAGCTGGAGGCTGCACAACATGTTAAACTTGCACGTTCGCTGCAAGAGTTAGGCTTCAGTTTTCCAGAGTTTGTCTGGCATCACCCTGACGGACGCTGGCTATGTATCGACGGACATCAGCGGCTGATTGTGCTGGCTGCAGAAGGTTGGATGGTTGATGGTGGTATCCCAGTAGTCGAGATTGAGGCAGTTGACGAGCAGGAGGCGGCGAAGAAGTTACTCGTTGCATCGAGTACCTACGGCAAGGTGCAGCTACAAGGGGTGTATGAGTTCAGTGAGGCGCACGGGCTTGTGTTGCCGGAGTTCGAGTTGCTGGACTTGCCGGACTTTGACTTAAGTACCTACATCGATATGTTTTACCCATCTGATCCGGGCATGGACGGATACTTGTCGTCTGATTCTGACGAGAGCGATGGGTTGGTGAGTATCGAGTTGCGTGGCAAACCAGAAGTGTTTACAGCAACAACAGTAGACGAACTTCACAAGTTTGCGCAGCGCCATGGACTTAATGTGATCGGTGACGATTCTTCTCGACCGGATCGCCGGTATTGGGGGTCATGGAAGAAAGGTGATGTTGTCAAGCCGGAATAGGCTGCTGCGGGTTGGCTATCGCACCTTCGGGCGGACATCGCTTAACTACGGTATGCATTTGTGTATGGAGCGCGCCAAGCGGCTTCATGACATTGAGTGGGTATCGGTCTCAAAGTACAACGCCAAAACCTGCGATGTAATTCTGATCTCCTTCTTCTGGTGGGCGCATTTCTATGATTGGGCAAAGTTTATCGTCGATGCCAATATCGACCCGCGTCACGCGCGTAAGCCACTGATCATTATCGGGGGTTTCCAGGCCTACAACTTCATTTCTCTTGGTAGTTTGTTCCACTGGGCATGCATCGGCGACGGTGAGTGGTTCATGTCTGACGCCTTGGCTTTGGTTCGTAATGACCGCGAAAATGAAATCGAGCGGCTTGATGGCGCCTATTGGCCAGGGAAAGAGACGTCGACGCTATGGCGTTCCGATCCATTCAGCGCCACGGCGATGCAGGAACCAGGACAACACATAACGCGAATTGAGATTGCACGTGGCTGCAAATACAAGTGCGCTTTCTGTGCGCTGACTTACCTCAAGCCGTACCGCGAATCATCGATCGAGGATACGAAAGCACTGATTGCGGCAGCGGAAACCAAGAGGGTCGCGCTGTTTGCGCCGGAACGTCTGGCCCACTCGGGTTATGATGATATTGACTGTTACGTCAACGACCTCGGCAAAAAGAACGCTGCAAGTGATTTGCGCTGGGACAACCTGCAGGGCAAGGCCGGGTACAAGGGAACCATTCTCTTTGGCTTGGAAGGTATGTCCGAACGGCTGCGGTTTGGGATCGGCAAGCATATTACCGACGACGACCTTGTAGAGGGATACCAGAAACTTGTGCAGGAGTCAGAGCATGGGAAGCGTGGCATCCGCTTCTACATCATCGTTGGGTTGCCAGGAGAGACGGCAGAGGATTATGAGGCGTGGACGTCCGTGTTGGCGCGGTTGAATGAGACGCCTGAAGCAAAGGGCATGACGCTGACGCCATTCGTCAATACTTTCATGACGCAACCACATTCGCCTCTGCAATGGGCAGCGGCTGCCGATATCTGGACCAACTATGGCAAGAAGTTTGCCAAGGCGCTATGGCCGCACGGCCACGACGATGCCAAGCGTTGGCGTATGACGATCGCTTTTACGCCGCGCATATGGGGCGGCACAAGTCGACTAAAGGCACAGTTGGCCATCCGTGGCGATGAGCGGGTAGCCGACGTGCTGCTAGAGTTGGCTACGAACCCGCTGTTAAAGGCTCAGGTGGCACGTCCGGGCATGGCTGGGACTACCAATTTTTTGCGGTTCCTTGAGCGACATGTTGGGTATAATGAGGACTACTTGTGCGGCCACCTCAATCCGGACGATGATTACCCGTGGCAGAAGATTCGGACTTATGTGCCAACAGAAACACTCAAACGTAGATGGTTTGCCTATCAGCGTCGTGTGGGTATGATCGGACATGACGAGTATCTGCGGATCAAGGCTGCGCGGCGCTTCGACGACGACAAGTCAGAAGTTGGTGCTCCATTGTTCGCTGAGGTAGCTTCGTGAAATTGTTCTGTAACTCTAACAGTAATAACGACTTGACCTATGCCTATCAAAGGTAAACGTAACGTTGCCGACATTACCTTGCGACAAGCGATGATTGCCTGTCGTGGGAACTTATCGGCTGTCTGTAAAATGTTGAAGCTAAGTCGATCTGGAGTACAGCAGCGAGTCATGTCTTCGCCGAGCTTGCGCGATTTGCGGGATCAGCTGGTGGCCGAGCATGGTAGCGCCAAACGCGGTAAGGGGTTTGCCAGGGTGGAGCAGCAGAAAGCGACTCTGGAGCAGATTGAGCAGGCGCTGCGAAGTACTTCTGGTGGAGTAGCCTTGGCGGCCAAGTCCCTGGGTATGTCCTACCAGGGTCTGCATTTACGTATCCAGTCAGGCCCGGAATCGGAAGCGTTGCAGGGTGTGTTAGAGGAGATCCGACAGACGATTCTAAGCGAAGCAATGATCTCTTGGCGGGTACTTATTCGTGGCGAAGAGCTTCCTGGAAAGAAAACGCCGAGTTGGCCAGCGGTGGATAAGGCCTTGCGTGTGTATGGCGGTCTGATTGAGCGTCATGAGGTGACTGGTCTCAATGGCGGTCCGCTCAAGTATGCTGATGTTGACGCAGCCAAGAAGCGAGCCGCTGCTGAGCTGCGTATATGGCGAGAGACTGAAGCCGCGTAAACGACCCCCGACTGAAGTCGGAGGCTTCCTTGAGGGGGTTCTATGATTGTCAAGGCGGAGAAGAAGACCGGGAAGAAACGTCTGCCGAAGTCGCTCCAGGCTGCTACTATGGAGCAATGGCGGAAGCAGCCTTCCAAGTGGGTGCACGAACACATCGACATTGAGCCGGCCAAGTATCGCAGTCGCGATGCGCTAGTTGAATGGCTCGCAACACAGCCACTCGATACGCATCAATGGTGTAGGCGTCAGCTTGCTACTGGAAAGTTGACGTTGGATTCGCAGCGTTCCTATCAAGATGAATTTCTAGATCAGATGGCGCAGCCTGGATGGTACGCTTTGCGTTGCGCTAACGGTGTCGCAAAGACGGCGACGGCGGCGCTGTTCGTCCTGTGGTTCATGGACGTGTTTCCTCCTGACGGACCAGGTGGCACTAAGGTTGTGACGACGGCCGGTTCGTTTGGCCAGCTCAAGACACAGTTATGGTCGGAGATTCATACCTGGGCAGCGCGAGCGTTGTATTTGCAAGACGACAAGGCCGATTGCATTTCCGTACGTGCCGATTCGCTGTTGAAAACTTCCATCGAAAAGGAACCCAATTGGACGGTCATTGCGCGAGCGGCAGATCGGGCGGACACCTTTGAGGGCGTGCATGCAGACAATCTGCTGATCTTGGTGGATGAGGCGAAGGCGGTGAAGGAGGAAATCTTCGGAGCCTTCAGGCGGATTTTGCGCGGTGGCGGTGAGAAGACCGGGCAATACTGGTTTGTGTTTCTGTCGTCTCCTGGTTCGCAGCAGGGAACATTCTGGGAGATGACGGATGGCAATCTTGCGCATCGAGTAATGACGGCCGGCCTCTCGGCTTATGAGAGTAGTCGTATCAGCCTGGACACGATTGCGCAAGATGCTGAGGACCTGGGCGAGGACTCGCCACTGTTCATCAGTATGGACCTTGGCGTTGCTCCGGAGGAGAGCGAGTTTACGCTGATCCTGCTATCATGGGCGCAGGCAGCGGTAGGCCGAGAAGTGGATGGGCCGACGCCGCGCGTGCTTGGAGTAGACGTAGCTCGCTTCGGTACGAATGAATCGTGTGGCGTTTTGCTGGAAGGTCGCAAGGCAAGCATCGTGTTTTCGCACGTTGGCCAGGATCTCGGGCAGACGCTGGGGCGGATTGCCGAGGTGTGCGATCGGGTCCGAGTGGATGCGATTGTTACGGACGATACGGGGCTAGGTGGCGGGATCACCGATGGCATGAAGCGGTCGTCTCGGTATCAGGGTGTAAAGATTATCCCGGTGAACTTCGGCTCGAAGAAGGAGCTTGCGCGTCCGGATCGTTACGCAAACATGAAGGCCGAAATGATGTTTATGCTGCGCGCTGAACTCAAGGCCGGATACGAGGCCATAGATGATCCGAAAGTCGGTCTGTCATTGCCGAATGACAAGAAGTTGCTTGGGCAGCTAACGCGGCATCGTATGCTGTTCGATGATCGCCAGATCTACTCTGTCGAGTACGAGGCTACTGGTCAAGCTGCGGCCGGTGGGATTGGCCAATCTCCGGACCGGGCGCATGCGCTGGCACTGGCGAACTACGGACGTGGTCGATTGGCACGACGTCAGCAAGTGGAGGCCGGAGGGACGAAGTTACGTGAGCTCAATCTTGCTGACGCGAAACATATAGGTATCGCCGCGTCCGTGCTGAGGGAGGATTTTTGAATGGGGGGCGGGCCACAGAAATGAAGATCCTGGTCACGTGCACGCCGGACCCGGAGTTACCCGCTTCCGACGGATGAAATTGACGAGGCTCCTGCGGTTCCAGGGGGGGGTCCCCTCAAGACCCTGCCCCCAGAGCGGTCGAGATAGAAAAAGTACTTCATGCTATTTCTCGGCACTGTACATCGAGGATATTTGCCGTCATATGGTACCGACGGGTGCCGATGCAAAGGACACATCCGAAGGGGCGACGTGTCATTTTTTCTACTACAACTTCGGCTGGAAGGGCCAGGGTGATCGGTCGCCTGTAGTCGTCGATGGCCTCGCGGGACCGCTCGTCCATCCACCGGTCGTACAGCCGGCCCAGTAGGGGGGCTAGGTCGGCGCATATTGTCTGGATGTCGGGGGGTGCGATGCGAGCGTCCACGGAGTCTCTCCTGGCTATGAGGGTTCGCGCGTCCTGGGCTATCTTCTTCATGCCTCTAATATACCACATGGCGGAATAAAGTCAAGAGAGAAACAGCTTGGGCCGGGAAAATAGTTTTATCTATTTTTGGGCCTTCCGCGCCTCTCATTGGGATTGACCATCGCGCGCAGATCGGCTACGTCTGGAGCTGTGAATCGCCATGCGCGACCGTCGAAGGTGCCGATTTCGTCTCGCAGGGCGGCTTTGCGGACCCAACGGCTGCCGCGTCCTACTAGCGCGGCTGCATGTGCGGTGGAATATGTCGGTTCGATCATGGCTGCGGCCCTACTCCTACTAGGCGTTCTAGTAGATCCTCATAGTCGGAGATTAGGCTTACGAGCTTGTCAAGTAGAGCGCGCTCGTCTGGGATTACTACGATCATCGCCTTCATCGCCTTGCGGGCGGCCCTGAGTGCGTCGAGGACTGCTTCGAGCTGATCGTACAGTGCTTCGGCCCTGTCGAGGGCGGCAGCGTCAAGGTTTCGGTACTGCTCGGCCTCACGGCGGAAATCGTTAAGTCTCATTCTTCGATCCTCCGGCAGCGTAAGCTAAGGCGGCACGTAGGCACGTACGCGCCAGGATCAGGGCGTACTCGCTTTCGGGGTCGCGTGATTGCTCGATGTAGGCGTCTACTAGGTATAGCAGGTCGCTGGCCTGCCGCTCTGGAGGGCGGTCGTCGTGTGCGATGTGGTCCGACCAATTGCCTTGTTGGTCGAGGGCCTCGGCTGCGAGGCGTAGTGCATTGTGCATCTGGTAGGTCATGGCTGCGGCCTCATCATCTCTGCCGTGCGCCGAAAGAATCGGTCCGATTTTATCCAGGGTCATAGACTAAGTCCTCCTTATGGTAATTCTCCAACCTGACGACGGTATTTGATGGCGAGTTTTTCGGCGAACATCCATTGCTTGTCCGATAGGCGGCCGTGCTGCTGTAGTGCCTGAGCGAGGGAGTGACCGAAGTCATTGTCGACCTTCGAGAAGCCAACGCCATTGATTGCCCTGGCGTGGTCCGGGTCCAGATTGGCCAGGACGAGGAGGGCTTGTTTGACGGCATCTTCCCTGGCATTGCATGGCCCGCGGAACTTCCCACAAACTTCTATCTGTCGACCGTCGGCTTGGCCGTTCAGGCTGGTAGCGACTACGGCCCGAGCCTGAGCATTGGCGGCGTCAATGCGTGCCTGTTCCGCTGTCGCTGCGACCCTTGCCTCAGCAGCAATCTTGGCGGCAGCCTGCGCGTGCGCGGCCAGCTCCTCAGCGGGTGAAGATCCTCGGTAGTCGGCCTCGACGGCCGACGCCTCGACGCTGGCCTCGATGATGTCCTGCTTGACGGTCAGCAGCTCGGTGACTCGATGGTCCAAGGCATGGTCGGCGATGATGCGGTGGATGATGACGCCGCGATCTTGCCCGATGCGGCAGACCCGGTCCTCGGCTTGGCTGTTCAGCGCCGGGGTCCATGCCAGGTCGACCATGACGAGGTGGTGGGCGCGGGTCAGCGTCACGCCGGTACCCATGGCGCCGATGGTGCCGGCGAGCCCCCGCAGGCGGCCCGCTTGGAATGCCTCTACGAGCCGCCCGCGCTCGTCTGCGGGGGTTTCGCCGGTCACCAGTCCCCAGCCCTCGCGGGCGCCTATCGCCTCGACAGGCGCCTTGTGGGCCGAGAATACTACCAGCGGCTCCTCCTGCTCTTCGAAGCTTTCGACGATCTCTTGTAGGGCTCCGATCTTCGCTGTCGCCAGCATAGCCCGGGCGCGGGACATCAGTTCGAAGGCGGCACCGGCGATACGCGACTCCTCGACTTCCTTGGTGACTTGCTGTAGATCGATGCCTTTTCCCCGGAGCACTTCTACGACCTCGTCGCACAGCGATACGACATCCGGGGCCAGGCCGTTGACGACGATGTCGCGTCGGGTCTTGACGGGCAGGTCTGGCAGCACGTCGACGCGATGGCGTCTCAGGGATACCTTGCGAATCGCGTCTGGGACGGAGTCGTCGGCGCGGCCCCACTCGTAGCCGAAGCGTGACTTTGACCCATTGAAAGCGCGCACGAAGGCCGGCCAGGAGCCGAAGGCGGTTTCGGCCAGGTGCGCAGCTTGCAGGACTGCCCACAGCTCCGGCGGTCTGTTGAGTAGGGGGGTACCTGATAATAGCCAGACGCGGCCGTCGTGATCGGCGGCCGTTGCGGCAACAGCGCGGAAGCGGCGAGTCCGAAGAGCGCGTGGGGATTTCAGCAGGTGACATTCATCCGCGATTACCGTTACCTCGCAATCCGGCACCGGGATCTCATCCGGGTCCGGCAGCGTGCCGTAGGTGCAGATCAGCACCGTCCCGGGTCGTGGCCAGCGCCAGAGGTCGCGCGAGTCGATTGTCTCTACCGATAGATCCGGGCGCCAGCGGCGGGCCTCAGCGACCCAAGACAGCTTGACCGATGCCGGTGCGACTACCAGCACGGCGGCTTTGTCTGGGGCTGCCATGAGGGCTTGCGGAGTCTTGCCACAGTTATGGACGACGATTCCGTTGGCGACGAAGTTGCGATGCGGGTCTGCCATTACTATGTCGTAGACGCGGCGTTCGCCGGCAGGTTCGATGCTTATCACTGTATCTACGTGTTCGTAGACCTGTCCAGCCCTATTTGCGCGCGGGTGATCCTGATAGCCACAAGTGCGGACATAGCCGTCATTGTCGATGGTGCGTCCTTTCTTGCGTGGATGGCTGCGCTTGTGCCGGTAGACGCACATACGACAGGTGCCGCGGAAGCGCGCGCGCTGGTAGGTCACCAATCCTTCAGTTGTGCCACATTGGGGGCATACCGACTGGCCATTGGTGAGTACTTGATGTCCGGGGCGAAGAGTCGACGCAGGCCGGTAGCCGAACGGCGTAGCGATTTCATGATCTGCCGTTAGGCATAGCTCTTTGCCTAGCGCGAGCGTCACTCGCAAAGTCTGGCGTACTCCCTTATCCACCACTGCAATGATACGATGCTGTCGTAGCTCGTCGTTACATAGAGCACGGCAGTAGGTTGGGATGGATAGGTCCCACTTGCCAGCGAACCCATTATGGTGCTGACATAGAGACCGGAGGGTCATGCGGAAGCCTCTGCGAGCACGATTCACAGCGACGATAGCGTCACCGTCTACGCAACCCATCTCGTCAGCCAGCAAGGCCCGCTTGCGCGGTGCCAGCCACTCTACCCCAGTCCGCTGGTAGGGATAGAGGCGTAGCCCGGTGGGTGCTAGCAGTCGGTCCGCGGCCGCCAGTCTGGCTTGCCCGGCCGTCAGTAGGCGGGTAGCCTCGTCAGCTTCTGCGGACAGGCGATCGGCGATCTGCGAGTCGAGGTCGACCTGCAGCTCCGCCGCGCGCAGGGCGGCGACGATGGACAGTACGGCCTCGACGGCGGCGCGGTTGGTCTTGTTGGCGGGGACGTAGCGGGCGCCGTGCGCAGCGCAGATGTCGCGGTAGGTGGCGAACCGTTCGCCGCCGAGATACTCAGTCAGACGCAAGGCGACCGTCTGGCCGTCGGGGTCCAGGGATAGGCGGATCATCTGGCGTAGCGCTCTTGGGCCGCAGTGGTATAGGTGTCTGTCACGGCCTCAATCCTCTTCTGGGAACAGGATCGTCACCACGGGCTCGCCATCGTCCCCTGGTCTTAGATGGACCTTGAGGGTGACAATGGTCTTGTTGCCGCGGCGCGGAACGCGCCTGAGCTGATATTGACAGATGCCCGCGCGACCATTGCGCCAGTCGCCGTACCACTTGCCTTCCAGACCAAGTTTCGCCATCCACACCACGTCCCACAGCCGCCCCTGTTCGTCCTGGCATCGGCGCCGCTCTGTCGTGCGGTCGGCGTCAGTCCACTGGACGCAGTCAATCCAGGCGGCACGGGTGATGGCGACGGGGCAGCGGAATCCAGCCTCGTGGGCGGTTGCACTCACGTCTACCAGCATGCCGTCTGCGATGGCCTGGGCGCGGGTGTAGCCGGAGATCGGCGGGCCGAAGATCTTTGCCTCGGCCGCAGCGAGGTCGATATTGTCCAGGGAGATTGGCGGCCCGAAGATCTTTGCCTCGGCCGCAGCGAGGGCGGCGTCGTCCAGGTCGCGGAACTGCTCGGCATCGTGGCGGAAGTCGTTGAGTTGCATCACGCATCCTTCTCGGTAATGAGCTTCAAGTCGTTCGCGGTGCGTCACTGTGCATCCTTGGTGTCACCCACCGATTGACCCACATGGTAGCAGGGCGGCCAGGGAGGTCTCCGCATCTGGGACACTCGCCCGTTAGATAGCCCTCTCCCTCGAGACCGCATCTCTCGCAGCGGGAAATGCAGATTTGCACTCTAGTCCTCAGTGTCTTCATAGGAAAAACTTTCCTTGGTTTGGGTTTCGGTGCGCCTACCGTGCTTGCCCAGGTGATTACGTGTGCTCACGATCTCAGCTCCTCCATGTCCTACCCTTCGTAGGAGGTCATGGTCTCAGTTCCCCTTGCGCCCAGGTGAGGACAGCGGTCTTGTTGTACTCCATGAGGCCCCCGAGGATGCCGAGGGGCACGGTTAGCCGCGCGTGCTGGATGCGTGCTTTCTTGAGGTGGCCACCGCACAACAGGGCGCCCGCACAAGTCCAGGCGCCGCGCCGGTTGCATCCAGGTACTTCGCAGCGAGGGGCCGCAGCTAGCTGTGCCTTGCGGGCCGCACGGTGCTCGCGATGGGCGGCAGTGATACAGTCGGTGCACCGGCCCGGCGCCTTGCCGTCAACCCCCTGGCGGCCGTCGGCGTAAAATGGGTGCTGTGGCTGCACGTAGTGATCGGGCCCGGTCTTGCCGCACCATGCGCAGGTATACTCGCCGCGTGGCTGGTCCTGTATCCCAGCGGTTGAGCGCCTTTGTGCTTGGGGGGTTCATGCGGTCTGGGCTGCCCCATGGGGATGCTGGACGTGTCATTGTGCTTTTCCTGCCCGCTCAGCGGGTGGGGGTGGCCATCACAGGTCCTCGCCACGGTAGTAGGCGTAGGTCGGGATCTCCGACAGGGGATGCTCTCCGTCTTCCGTGTCCGGGTCCGCATGGTACCACACTACCTTGCGGCTGGCTGCGGCGACCTTGCTGACGGCAAGGACCTTGCCAGACACCTTCTGCTCCCATCCGGTGTCACCGTCTGTGAATCTGATCGGTCTGATCGGGTTGTCCATCGTCTTCGTCTCCAGGTGAGTGCCCGCTCAGCGGGCCGTGGGGGTGGCAGTTCTTTCCTGGTCTATAATATACCACATAGCGGCATAAAGTCAAGGGCCCCATAGGGTCGCGTGAAAATAATTTTTGCCCTGTGGAAATCATCTATTTAGCCCGCCGCTATCCCTGGAGACCCACCTCTGACCCCAAAATGGACGGTCCCCGATGGCGACGACGATTACCCTGGATAGCAAGAGCGACGACCTCGTAATCCTTGGACCGGATGGCCGGCGTGCAAGTATCAGTCCAGCCACTCGCAGCGGTCTGACCAAGGAGATTGGTGCGGGCGGACCATCTATTCTAGCTGGTACGATCGTCGACGACGAGGAGCACAACAAGAAACTACGCGGCCTCGACGGCGTGAAGGTGTTCGACAAGATGCGTCGGTCAGATGCCCAAGTGGCTGCTGTGCTTGGAGCGTTGCAGCTGCCGATCCTGTCCGCTGAGGCGGTAATTGATCGGCCGGAAGGCGATGAAGCTAAGGCAGAGCGGATAACTGACGAGCACCTCGACTTCGCGCGTGAGACGATGTTTGGACGGATCGACTTTCCCGATGCTCTCCGGCATGCATTGTCGGCGATGTGGTCTGGTTATTCTTGGTTCGAGAAGACCTACACTGCTGCAGCTGGCAAACTCTGGCTCGATCGTCTATCGCCACGGATGGCCAATACTCTATGGCGCTGGGAGATCGATGACAGTGGCGCTCTTATTGGCGTTACGCAGAGAGTGCGCCGCTCGACGCAACAGATTGAGGTTACGATCCCGCGCAACAAGGTCGCGTTGTTCACGATGTCGAAGGAGTCGGGAGACTTCGGAGGTATCTCTCTGCTGCGTCCGGCCTACAAGTCGTACGCGATCAAAGACGCGCTCTACAAGTTGGAGGCGATCCGCTTCGAGCGCTTCGCGATTGGCGTGCCGGTGATCACGCTGCCAGACGAATACAACGACGATATGTTGACGATGGCCAAGGAGATCGCCAAGAATTGGCGCGGCGCCGAGCAGTCATTTGCGATTCTGGTTGGCGCAATGAAGCTTGAGCTTGCGCAGCTATCTGGATCGCAATCGCTCGACATTCAACCGGCGATTCGGCATCACAACGAAGAGATCGCCAAGTCCGTGCTGGCGCAGTTCATCAATCTCGGTACAACGGATTCCGGGTCTCGCGCTCTCGGTGAATCGATGATGGAGTTTTTCTACGACGCGATCGAAGGCCATGCACGCAGTTTCGCGAGTCAGTTTAACCGTGAAATTCTGTGGCCGACGATGGATCTCAACTTCGACGGTCAGCCGCGTCCCGAGCTGCGTTTCGAGGATATTGGCTCGGCAAGCCTATCGCAAATGGCTACTGGTCTGCAGCAGTTGACGTCCTATGTGCAGCCGGATGTAGATACGGAAAACTTCATCCGACGTCGGTTCGGCCTACCACAGCGGGCTGAGAAGACGCAGTCAGTCCAACCCGTAGACGAGCCTATAGTTGAGTCCGTAGAAGATGATGTACCAGAAGACGACGAGTTGACACAGAAGCCGAAGGTGCACTCTCATGCGCATGTCGTGCACCTGTCAGACTCCGGATTTTGGCGCGAGTTGCGCGAACCGGAAACCTTCGTACAACTTCGTTTCATCGATGCGCGTCTCGACGACGGCAAAGACAAAATCATCGAAGTGTTGCTGGAGTTCCGAGAAGAGATCGGTAAAGACCTTGCTGCGCAGATCAAACGCCAGTGGTCTGAAGGACCGTCCGGCCTGGCGCAAATCGAAGTCGACGCGAAAGTAATCGAGCAGGCTGTCGACGCGCTTGAGCCAGAGCTAACCGAGCTGTTCGAGTTTGGTCAAGCGCAAGTCGAAAGCGAGCTGAAACGCCAGGCGAAGAAGAAGGGCATCGAACTCAAGCGCAAGCGCGGCAACGTGCGCACGGCGACAATTCTACGGGATCAAGCCAGGCGCCTGCAGCTGCGCGACGAAGGTCTGACGCTTACCGAGATCGACGAGCTCATGCGTTTCCGGTCTGGTCAACTTGTGACCAGACTATCGCGCAAAACACAAGACGCTGCACTAGCTATGGCTGGCGATCGTTGGCGCACGCAGGGTGGAGTAGAGCCCACCGGTGCGGTCCTTGACGACATCATGGAAGAAGTGTTTTCGTCAGTCGAACGCGAAGCAACAATAGTAGCTAACCTTACAGCCTCAGAGACACTAAATCTAGGCCGAGACTTCGAGTTCAGGCGCTGGCAAGAGCAAATCGAGACAATCCAATACTCCTCGGTGCTAGATGATAATAGCTGTCAGAATTGCCGTGCTGCTGACGGTGAAGAGATGGATTATGGCAGCGAACAATATTATGACATGACGCCACCGCTGAACTCAGCGCAATTCGGCGCTTGTGAAGGCGGCGGGAACTGTCGCTGTATCTTCGTAGGTCTCATCGCTTAAGTGCGACTCCGGTCGGTGCGACGGGCGGCGTCCTATCCTCCTGGTCTCACTGGACTTGCGCGTGCTTTTTCGAGCACCTCGACCGTACGAGTGTTAAGCGTGTCCGTCTCGTGACGTTCGCGTCGCGCAAGCTGTGTCAACTCAACAACTTGCGTCTTGCGAGCGCCCTCTCGGACTGGTTGCGCCACCGCACCTCTCGCGGCAGACGCCGGCCCGTGAGCTGGGCCACGGGAGGCTTGTTCAGCCTCCCAAATCGCGCGACGGTAGTGTCCGGCGTAGATCGGTACCGCGAAACTGTAATGCAAAACACATGCAGGAAAGCTACTCGCAAATGCGGGTAACTTATGGTCCCGCCGCTATCTCTTTATGAGATGCCGGCAATCCGCTCCAACCTCATTTGGCTCCTGTCCCACGTCGAGCTCGAGGCCAACGGCAAGCCCGTTGAGTGCCTGTGGTGCGTGCCCACGGGTACAACCTTTCACGTCCAGCATATCGGTGAGCTGATCGTTACGCCGGATATGTTAGCCGCGGCTGTGGCTAATTTCCAGGCTAGGGACCGTGTGCCGCCAAGGGTGCCTATTCAGGTCAATCATGCTGGTTTCTCAGGTAATATCCAGGAAGCCAAAGCGGTAGGTTGGATTGTCGATCTTGCTGTCGCGCAAACAAATGAGCGCGTAAGTCTGATGTTTACGCCACACTGGTCTGACGAGGCGAAGGAAGTCATCGAAGCAGGTGGTTTCCGGTACGTTTCCGTCGGTATGCAAATGGCTGCAATAGATGCAGTGACCGGCGAAAGCATTGGTCCGCGCCTGGTGGAGGTGAGCTTGACCGGATCTCCAGCAATTCCAGATCTGCACCCGATTGAGTTGGCCTTGGACTTGGAGTCTAAGGTAAAGACTACTGCCGTCCGTCTGGCTGCTGATATGGACGGCGAGATGGACATGCTTGACTGTGCTCGGCAGATCGCTACGGCGTTTTTCGCTGCCTACCCGGACACTGACGGCTGTATGTGGATGATCGAGGCCGTGTTTTACGAGGCCAAGCAGATGGTTGTCGAGGAATGTCTGCGTCAGGTTACTGGCGATGGCGTCGGTAATATGGAACGGCTGTGGCAATTGTCGTTCACGATGGACGATGAATCTCATGCCGTGACTTTTGCACCGCGCGAGGAGTGGGAGCGGGTCAAGCATCAGTTTGTGCCGGTTGAGATGCCAGAAGATAAGATGCCGGAGGAGATGCCGAAGGAAATGAAGGCGTCTACCAAAAACGCCGCCGCTATCTCTTCTACGGGCAATGGAAACCCACCGGAAGCCGGGGGGGCAGCCAAGGAGAAGCACATGGAACTGACGAAGATCGTCGAGATGTTGGGCCTATCCGAGGGCGCTGATGAGGCTGCTGTGCAGGCTGAGGTCGCCCGGTTACGTGGAGTAGAGCAAGCGTCCAAGGATGCGCAGAAGCTCGCCGACGAGGCTGGCAAACAGCTGTCGGAGCGCGACCGGAAGATTGTCACTCTCAGCGAGAAGGCCGACGCCTCCGCAGAGCAGGTGACTCAGATGTCGGTCAGGATCAAGGGCCTGGAGGATGAGAAGAATCTCCGTGAGGCCGAGTCCGCCATCGACAAGGGCCTGCAGTCCGGGAAGCTTACGGCCTCCGAGGTCGACGGTGCCGACGCGCCCATGCGCATGTTGGCCATGTCCAACCGCGGCACCTTCCAGGCGATCCTCGACAAGCGGCCGGCGTCAAACCTCACCAAGGAGCTGTCCCTGGCCGGCGAACAGACGACCGAGGTCAACCAGGACGAGTTCTGGCAGCTGGTGCGCGCCAAGCGCGACACCGATCCGGAGTTGAAGTCGGCGGACGCGCAGGCGATCGTGCTGCGCGAGCGTCCGGAGTTCCAGGTGCTCATCCAGGCCGCCCACGAGTTCGTGACTGCCCAGCGCAGCAAGGGGAAGTAACCGATGGCATCGAGCAACCTGCTTCTGAGCCGCACGTTCAACCTCAGCAGCGACCACAATCACCTGTCGGCCAACACTACGGGCTACTTTCTGGCCGTGCGCATCTCCGATGCCGACAACCAGGTGGGTCGTGTGCAGACCGCCGGAGCCCGTGTCCTGGGGATCTCTCAGGAGCCAGCCAAGAAGGGCAAGGGCGTCGCCGTCGGTATGGACGGCATCAGCAAGTGGCGCCTCGGCAACACCGTGACGCGTGGCGATCTGTTGTCCGCTGATGCGACCGCTCGAGGGGTCCGCTACCTCGGGTCCACTTCAAAACACGTCGCTGCCATCGCCCTGCAGTCGGGCGGCACTGGTGACGTCATCGAATGCAAGATCGGCGGCATTGGGTTCGCGCCGACGGCAACCGTTGCTTCCCTGTAGGAGATCTGAGAAATGGCAGAGCCCGTCTTAGGTCAGACATTCATCGAGCAGGCGCTTACCGATGCTGCGATCGGCTATCGCAACAAGAAGTTCATCGCCCAGCTGGTAGCTCCACGGGTCAAGGCGCCCAAGGATTCCGGGAAGATCTTCGTCTTTGACAAGGCCGCTTGGTTCCGCGACGGGGCCGATGTCGATCGTCGTCCCGGAACGAAAGCTCCAAGGGATGGCTACACCGTCTCAACGCTTGCCTACTCGCTCAACGAGATGGCCCAGGCGCACCCGATTCCTGACCGCACTGCGCAGAGTTCCGACGCCGTGATTCGGAATTACGATCGCGGCATCAACTTCTGCCTTGACCGGATCAATCTCCGTCTCGAGCGGCATGCGGCAGCGGCCATTCACGTCACTGGCGTCTGGGGCACCGACGATACTACGGCTACGGACTGGGATGATTTTTCCAACGGCGATCCGGCCCTCAACATTCTCACGGCGAAGCGGACTGTCGAGGTGGCTATCGGCCAGCCGGCAAACACCCTCGTAGTGGGTCGCATCGTAGACGACTCGCTGCGTATCCATCCTGATGGACTCGATCGGTTCAAGCATACACAGACTGGCGTGATGTCTGACGCGCAGATTGCTGAGTGGCTCGGGATCGAGCGCTACATCGTCGGTACGGCTTCGCGCAACACGGCCGACGAAGGCGCTACGGCTGTCATGGCTCCCATCTGGGATGATGATGCGCTGGTGTGCTACGTCACCTCTGCTCCGGAGATTGACGAGCCGTCGGCGTGCTACACCCTAACGCAGGGCGAGATGGAGGTGCCGATCGAGACCAAGCGCTACCGCGAAGAGGCGGAGGCGCAGGACGTGGTCGAGGCGATGCTGAGGGCGCAGGTGCTCGTCACTGCCTCCGACGCTGGCTACTTCTTCAGCGACATCGTGTAACAGGAGGGCGAGATGCCCCGTCCGAACTATCCACAGAGGGGCCAGGGCCCGGCTGGTGGGCTGGCTGATGGCGCGGTGGGCACGTCGGAGATTGCCGACGCCGCCATTGTCTCGCCGAAGGTTGGGACTGCAGCGATTGGTCCTACTGGAATTGCGGCTAGTGCGGTAACGACTGTCAAGATCAATGATGCGGCAGTTGTCAGTCCGAAGTTGGGTACGGCCTCTGTTGGTCCCACAGCGATTGCGTCAGGTGCGGTAGTCGGTCCCAAGCTTGGTGCTGACTCTGCTGGCCTGACTGCCGTTGCCGATCCGATCCGGCGCCGCACGATGACAATCATGTGCGGAGCCGCAATCACGGGCGCGACGAACTACCCGATCCTTCGAGGTGGAGCTGAGGTACCACAGATCACGGGTTGTTACGTCAACGCCGGGACGGCAATGTATCACGCCGCCGGCGAGGCCGATACGTGGATTTTCCAGGTCCGCAATACAACGCGCGCCTTGAGCCTCGTCAAGAACAATGCTTCGCTTTCCGGCGTTACCTTGGCGATCACGGCGTGGAAGACGCTGCCGATGAACAACGGCAACTCCACAGTGTCCAGCGGTAACTCGCTTCAGCTGCAGCTGACTGAGTCAGGCACGGCGCAGACGATTGACCGTCTCGTGTGTCTGATCGAATGGCAGCCGACGGTGAATACGTAACATGCCGAGACCGATTTATTCGCAGCGCGGTGGTCCTGGGCGTGGGCTCCAGGATGGCGCTATCGACACAACGGAGATGGCTGCTGGTGCCATCACGCAGTCGAAGCTTGGCGCCGACTCCGTAGGTCTGACGGCCGTCTCCGATCCCATCCGTAGGCGCACTATGACGGTGCGTCTTGGTGTCAACCTGGCGGCTGGCGACAATTGGCCGATCATGCGGGCCGGTGCCGAGGCTCCGCAGATTACAGGCTGTTACGTCAACTGCGGTGTGCAGATGTACCACGCCGCTGGCGAGGCTGATACGTGGACGTTCACGCTGCGGAACGTCACGAAGAACCTCAGCCTCGCGCGCACTGGGGCCTCACTCTCCAACGTCACGCTTACGGCGACGGCTTGGAGAAACATTCCACTGCATCTCGGCAACTCGACGCTGATCTCTGGAGACAGTCTGCAGTTCCAGTTGACAGAGTCGGGTACGGCGCAGACTATTGACCAGCTGATGGTCATGGTTGAATGGCAGCCGACTGCAAACGTATAGGCCGGGGGAGTAAGGGGACTATCATGCTCGTGAAGTGGACCAAGTCAATCCCGGGCGGCGAGAAGCGCGGCTTCGTCGAGGGCCGGGAGTTCGACTGGCCGATGCAGATCATCTCCAAGCTGCGCGCCGACTACGGGCAGGATTGCCTGGTCATGGTCGGCACCTTGGCAGACCGCAACGCGCGGCAGAAGTCGCGCAATGAGCGCAAGGAAGGCATGAAGCTGTCGCGGCAGGAGCGGCTGGGGGTGCGGCAGGAGCGGGTGGAGTTTGTGGAAACGCAGGAGCCGCTACGCGAGTCGCCACGGCGGCGTCCTGGTCGACCGCGGAAGATGCGAGCGGAAGAG
>ERZ1292632.831-Hain-H43-01um-R2-831-length-33229-cov-6_pt1 | contig 33229 bp, 37 predicted proteins | sample MGYA00564407_ERZ1292632 | MGnify/ENA primary metagenome ERZ1292632 (study PRJEB36523, sample SAMEA6512637) | groundwater metagenome | collected 2019-01-08 | study: AquaDiva: Metagenomics assemblies of 32 groundwater samples | reverse complement strand
GCGTCAACTGGTACATGACAACTTGATAAGCTACACCAACCGTCCACCTCGCTTCTATGCCAGTTCTACTACTACCACAACTACATGGCATTTTGCAACTGAGGGCAATTTGCGACTCCTGGGCTGGCCAGGACGGTCTCGGATCGCCTCACCAGGCCGTTGTTGGCTGTTTCTGAGCAGCAATCGTGTCACAATGACATGGTCGGTGCCAAATCTCTCTTAGAGTCGGCCCAGGTGTTAGCCTGATCTCGGTAGCATGTAGCATTATGGTAGGTATTGCAGGGGCTTGGCGGGATTTGCCCCGACCCCCCACCCCTTGGCCAGCCCGCCGGGGTATAATTAACCCATTCCCTGGTCGAGGTCTAGTGTGGGTGTGTTGTGGTGTAGTGGTAGCGATCTGAGGCGTTGGGAAGTGGCAGTGAAACGGAGTGGAAAGGGACTGTGAAAGAAAGTGGTTGACTGTGGTGGTGGGGGTATGGTATGGTAGGGTACATGGCAAACGAGCCTGGAGTGGTGGAGTCGTGCTACGGTGGGGTACCTGGGGAGAAGGGCCGGGTGATCCTGGAGCCGATGGTGGCATTGCCGCCGACAGACAGGTTGGTACCTGGGTTGGGGATGGTACACACGCCACCGCTTGGGGGGAAGTGGGAGGCTGAACCGCCTGGGGCGAAGGCGGTGCTGGACGGGATAGCAAGCGGGAAGGGGTGGACGGGAATCAGTCGGGAGGGGCTGGCGAACCTGGAGGCGGTGGACGGGGGTGGTGGGAAGAAAGAGCAGGTGGGGACGAAGGAAGACGAGCGGGTGGAACGGTGGGCGGCGGTGGAGGACGAAGAGAGGCGGACGGGGAAGTGGGTATGGCGAGGGAAGGGGAGTTGGCTCCCGCTGAAGGGGTGGCGGGCGCGGCTGAAGACGGTAGGTTTGTGGACGCGGTACAAGCGGGCGGAGACGAGCCTAGCGCTGTCGTATGGGAAGTCCAAGATACTGAAGCCGGCACTGAAGGCGAGGGTGGACTTACGGGCGGAGTGGTTGGGGAAGCTGGAGGCGGCGGAGTCGGAAGTGAGTCGAGGGCAGGTGTTGCCGATTCATGGGGGCGGATTTGATTTAGGGGAGTTCAAGCCGGAGGGGGAGTGGACGGCTGATCTCGGGGAATGGATGGTGTACGCGGCGAACTGGTGCGGGTTTGCGGAAGTAGACCGGAAGAGGGCGCCGGCCCCTGGGGCGGAAGTGTGGCGGATTGCGGTGCGGACGAACCCGAAGTTGCGGGAGGAGTTGCTTTCGACGTTGCTGCGGACGGCGGTGGCGGGGAGTGTGAAGGCTGGGGTGGCGAAGGTAGAGAAGGCGGTTGACACGGGGCTGGAGGCGTTGACGGAGTTCGAAGCGCGGGCGGGGGAGAAGGCATGATAGAGGCGAAATACCAGGAGGAGTTGCAAGCTGCGGATGCTGGGTCGAGAGGACGCGGCCGGCTGGGTATCTGGCGTGGAGAAGGGGGCATGACGAAGCGGCGGAAGTGGGCGAAATACGAGTCTCCTTGCACGAAAATGAGCAAGTCGGAGATAGTGCGCCGGATGCGGATTGCCTACCGTAGGCTTAAACTATCGGCGAAGTTGGTGTTGGACGATAATCCGCGGTTGGTGTCTAAAGCGTGAGGTCTGATATTCGGCCGAACTGGGTGCGCAGGGTGCTGGCGTGGGTGGTGTTGGGCTGGCGATGGAGGCGGGTGAATGGCTGAAGGCGGGTTGCAGACGGCATCGCAACGAGTTCCGCGAACCCTCGCGGAGAACCTGGCCTATCGGCGGAAGGTGTTGGAGCTCGGGGCTTCGAGCGAGAGCGCGCGGAGAGAACTGCGCTTGACCTGCAAGAAAGACCTACTGTTCTGGTGCAACGTATTCGGCTGGACGTATGACCCGCGGGAGTCATCGCCGCATATTCCGTTCATCGCCTGGCCGTTCCAGGAAGTGCTGCTGCAACAGTTGGATGCGGCTATCACGACGGGCGACGTGTGTATCCGAAAGTCGCGGGACATGGGCGTAAGCTGGTGTACGCTCATGGTGTTTTTGCGGCGTACGCAATTCGAGCTTGGGCAGACGTTCGGAGTGGTGTCGCGGAATGCGGATTATGTGGACGCGAAGGCCGATCCGAAGAGTCTGTTCTGGAAGCTGGACTACCTGCTCGAACGGCAGCCGCAATGGTTGCGGGGGACGTGGGTGCGGAATCTGATGCACCTGGTGTGCAAGGAGACCGGGTCGGGGATTCATGGTGAATCCACAACCGGAAAGGTGGCGCGCGGGGCGCGCTTGACTGCGCTCCTGCTCGACGAGTTCTCCGCGTTTGAAATACCGGACGGATACGCGGCGCTCGCCAGCACGGAAGCCGCCACCAAGTGCAGAATCATCAACGGAACGCCACAGGGTTCCGTGGGAGCGTACCGCGATGTAGCGAATGGCAATCTGGCCCCCGGCATCGAGAAGATTACGGTCCACTGGACTCAACACCCGTTGAAAGCCAAGGGGCTGTACAAGTCGAAAGACGGAGTGCTCGAAATCCTGGACAAAACGTACAGGTTTCCAACGGACTACAAGTTTGTCCTGGACGGCAAGACCCGCAGCCCGGAATACGATCTGGCCGAAAGCCGCAGCCCGGTCGCGTTCTTCATGGCTCAGGAATGGGATATTTCTTTCGCGGGTTCGCAGGCCGGCTTCTTTACGTCGGGCAGCGGCGAGAAGCGGCTGGCCGAACTGGAAACCAGTACGGGGCGGCCGCCGGATGCCGTGGGCGAACTGGAGTACCACACGGAGTCGTTGACGCCCGTGAACTTCATCCCGATGCTCGACGGGCGACTGAGTCTGTGGGTGCAGTTGCACGACGGGAAGCCGCTGCCGGGCAAACAGTACGTCATGGGTTGCGACGTGGCCGCGGGCACAGGCGCGTCCAACTCCGTGATCTCGGTGGTGGATTCGGCGAATGGGGAGAAGGTCGCGGAGTGGGTGTCCGCCAACACGGACAGCCATGAAATGGCTCGGGTCACCGTGGCCCTGGCGCGCTGGTTCAACGAGGCGTACCTGGTGTGGGAAGCTATCGGGCCGGGCTACGGATACGGGAAGGTGATTTTGGATGAAGGCTACCGGAACATCTACTTCCGGCGGGAAGAAGTAACGGTGGTCAAGCGAATCACACAACAGCCGGGCGTGTGGCCGACTCCCAAGGTCAAGTATGCGCTGTTGGAATCGTACCGGCAGGCGTTGTGGGATGGTATGTTCATCAATCGGTCGCGGGATGCAATCCGGGAATGCCGGGAGTACATCTACCTGTCCGATGGGCGGATTGTCCATTCCCGGTCGCTGGCGACGCTGGACCCCAGCGGTGCCAAGGACAACCACGGGGATCGCGTGATCGCGGATGCGCTGGCGTGGTTGGGCTACCGGGATCGTCCGGGGCCGAAGGCGGGGCAAGCGGAGAGCACGACCGAGGGGACGTACCCGGTGAACTCGTTTGGGTGGCGGCAGGAACAGGAGCGGCAGGAAGCGCGCGCGTCAAAAACCGCGATGTGCTTCTGAGCAGGGGCGCGGGCAAACGTCCGGCTGACGTGCCGGGGTTCATTACCCTGGAAGCGGGGTTCAACTCCCCGGCCCGCTACCAAACAGGCGGCGAAAGCCCCCGGAAAGGAACACGATGGCAGAGACTCCAAAACCCACACCCGCGGACATCTCGCGCGCGCTGGAGGTCGTCGGGCAACTCGAACTCGAACTCGCGTTACATGCGGTCTGCACCTGCGGCAAGCCCATTGCCAGGTACAAGGGTACGTCAGGGCCTGGCAAAGAAAAATGCATAAGGCTCTTGACAGGGATGGACCCGACAAGTATCTGTCAGACGTTGAAGGCGGGCGAAAAGGTCCGTTGGCCCGACGATCCGCCTGACAGCCCTGGAGCGTAATGCGACTATGGCGCTGTGAGTTCAAGTTCTCGTACGACCCCTACCTGATAGCGCGGTGGTTCCGCGCCACGGATGCACAATCGGCTCGAATACTGGCCGCGGCCTGGCACGGCGCGCCCGTGGTGGTCATCGTTACGCCTGAACGGCAGGGAGGGTAATGGACCCCCGCCGGCCCGCAGATGTCAAAAAGCTCATGTCCGCCAAGGACGCCTCGGTGCGCGTCCTCGAACCGTTCCGTCAACAGCGGACGGGCCTCGTTACCCACATGGCGGGCAACCACTACGGCGACGCGGCTGTCAAAGAAGACCTGCCCATCAACGTCATCGCCCTGGTAAGCTCGATCTACCGGCGCAACCTCATTGGCGGGCAGCCGCGGGTGATGATCTCGACGCCCTTCCCGGACGCGCGGGTGATTGCCGCCAACTTCGAGGCGGCGGTCAATCAGGTGTTGAGGATTCTGGACCTGCGCCGGGAGTTGGATATGCTGGTCGTCAACGCGCTCTGCGGACTCGGGATTATGAAGGTCGGTTGGACCGGGGCCGGGGATACAGAAATCGAGAGCCAGAAGTACGAGTACGGGCGGGCCTACGCGAAGGCCGTGGACCTGGACGATTGGGTGCACGACACCCGCGCCCGGACACGCGCGGAAATGTCGTTCTGCGGCAACCGCTACCGCGTGCCGTTGTCGTTCGCTCAGGAATACGATGGATTCGACCCGGATGTCCGCAGTAAACTCGTGGCCGCCGACAAACAACGCGCGGGCCAGAATGAGGGGGACCGGGTTGAAGACCTGACGGACGCGCAACGCGATTGGAACGCGCAGGAGTATGAGGCGCACGTGAATCTATGGGATTTCTGGCTGCCCCGTGAATCGGTCATCGTTACGGTGTGCGAGGAACATCCCGACGCGGCGTTGCAGATAGTGCCCTGGACCGGCCCGAAGGAAGGCCCCTACCACCTGCTGACGTTCGCTCCGATTCCCAACAACCTGATGCCCGTGCCCCCGCTGGCTCACCTGAAAGACCTGCACGACCTGGTCAACAGTCTCGTGCGCAAGCTGGGGCGGCAGGCAGAACGGCAGCGGGTCGTGGGCCTGTTCCAGCGTGGAAAGCCTGAGGACGCCGAAACCATCTCGAAACTGGCGGACGGCGAGTGGGCGGGTGTGGACGCGCCGCAGGCCGCGAAGGAGATCCCCTACGGGGGGCCAGACCAAGCAACGATGGTGTTTGCAATGCAGATGCTCGAACGGGTCTCCTGGCAGGCGGGCAACGTGGATTCGATGGCGGGGCTGTCGGCTATGGCGGAAACGCTGGGGGCCGAAAAACTGCTCGCAAACAACTCCTCGCAGTTGCTCCGGGCCATGCAAGATGAAGTCGAGCTGGCGGCCCATGAAATCATTCGCGCGGTCGCCTGGTGGACCTGGACGGACCGCTTCGCGGACATTCCCATTACCCGCACCGTGGCGAACTCGGATGTCATGTTCTCGACGCGCTTCGGACGGGACGATCGCGTGGGCGAGTTCCTGGACTACAACATAGACCTGCAACTGTCCTCGCTGCGGGATATGTCCCCGTCCGAGCGGCTGTCCATGCTCGATCAAACCATGATGCAGGTGCTGCTGCCGTCCGTCCCGTTCATGGAGCCGGCCGGAATGACCCCGGACATTGAGAAGTACCTGCGGCTGCGCGCGCGGTACACGAACATGCCCGAACTGGTGGAGTTGGTGCAGTTCTCTCGTCCGCCGGAGCCGACACAGCCGGGGCCGATGTTGGGAGAGAACTCGGGCATGATGGGGCGGATTGACCGACTCAAGCCGGCAATGACAGAGCGCGTCGAGCGGCGCGTGGGCGTACAGCGGCCGAACAACAGCGCGTCCGGGATGATGATGGCCAGCCTGATGGCTGGGAAGGGAGCTTGAAGCCAATGCCGTTTCAGAGCAAGAGACAGGCGCGCTGGATGTTCAAGCACCATCCGAAGATGGCGAAGGAGTGGGCCAAGAAGACGGACTTCGCGGCGCTGCCAGAGACGATGGCCCAGGGCAAAGAGCGGGACGAAATTATGGGGCTGATGAAGTCCATGCGCGGCAAAAGCATGATCCCCGGCATGGATGATGAGAAGGCGAAACCGATGGCCATGCAGCCGAAAGGACACAAGGGTATGTAATGCCGATCTACTGCTTCACCTGCCCGAAGTGCGGGCGCGCGACAGACGTAACGCGGCCGGTGTCCCGGTGTGCGGTCCCGGAGCCGTGCGCGTGCGGCGGGAAAGCAGTTCGTGATATCGTGCGGGAGCATCGGGGCGTGGCCCATTTTGCAGGCGGTTGGCCGTTGCACAGCGACGCGCTGGCCGTGGCCCCCTGGCAGATCAAAGACGCTGAAAAGTACAACGACGAAGTGCTGAAAGTGCCGGCCTCTTACGACAAGGAGGGGCGGCTGGTGTTCACTGACAAAGACCATCGGAAACGGTACGTGGAAGCCATGCCTGGCAACCACTGGGATTTGGCTGGCGGGTACGGAGATCCCCGCCCCAGAAGCGCGAGAGGAGTAGCGGTATGAGTGACGAGGTGATTGGCGGCGGCAATACAGGGACGGCCACAGAGACGGAAGCGCCGGCCGCGGCGGAAACCGCGTTGCCCGAGGGCAGCCCAGACGAAAGCCTGGCTGGCGGAGAGAGTGCGACAGAGGCCCCGCCGGCGGATGGCGCGCCGGTGGACGGCGCGGAACCCCCGCCCGAAGAGGGCACAGAGACACCCGAAACGGAGACGGAAGCCCCGGCGGCCCCGGCTCCGGAAAGCATCATTGCCGCGGCGCGCGCGGGACTGGAGGAAGCGGACATTCTCGGCTTCCAGACCGATGCGGAACTGCGGCGGGCGATTGCGCTGGTGGAGAAACACAAGCGCGTGCCCGAACAGGAGAATATTCCCGGCGCTCAGGACGCCGAAGAGGCCCAGCCCGATGTGGAAATCCCGGACCTGGACCCGAAGACGAACGAACCAGAGGCGGTAGCCTGGAGTACCGCCATCAAGAAAGCCGTGCAGCAGCAGCGCCAGCAGGTCACACGCGAGTTGAAGTCCCTGCGGCAGGCCGTGCACGAAGTACGGGCGCGCGAAGCGGTCAGTTGGTTTGAGAATCAACTGGCAGGGCTGGACGCGACTGAAAGCATCTACGGCAAGGGGCCGATTTCCGAGTTGTCCGATACAGCGAAGCGGGGCAACCGAGAACGGCTGATGGAAAGCTGGATCAAGAGCGGAGCGCAACGCACGCAGGCGGCGGTGAAGGCCGCTCACCACGGCGCGTTTTATACCGCGATTGCGAAGGCGAAGAACGCACAGACGGCCACACACCTGAGGGAGCGCAAGGGGCAGATGACACTGCCGCCGGCGCAACGGCCCAAGGGCACGGGGCTGACCGGCCATGACGCGGTGATAGCGAATCTCAAAGCGCTCGCCGCGCGGGATGGCGTGAAACTGGTTTGATTGGAGGCTAAATGGCCACTTTGGAAGTAACCACGATTTCCGACATGATCGCGTCCACGTTGAACGCGCAGGACTACAAGATCACGGACCTGTCTACCACCACGCAGGAGTATTTCGCGTTGCCCCAACTGTTGAAGCCGGGCAAGACGCAGACTCAGGATGGCGGTACGCAGATTGACGTCAACATCATGCATTCCACCAACGGGCAGGCCAAGTTTGTCGCCCCGGGAGAAATTGACATCTACGCCTACAAGGACGTGCTGGCCAAGGGCCAGTGCCCCTGGCGGATGTTCAATACGAACTGGGTGTACGATACCCGGTTGCAGGACATGAACTCCGGCAAGGTGGAGCAAATCTTGAAGTGGATCGAGGTGCAGAGCCTCGCCGGAATGAAGGCCCTGGCAGTGCTGATGGAAGACGCCTTCTGGAGCAAGCCCGCCACGAGTTCCGATGTCAAAACGATTTGGGGCGTCGGGAATTATGCGGTGAAGAACGCCTCGCAGGGCTTCAACGGGGGCAATCCCTCGGGCTTCACCACGGGCTGCATCTTCGACAGCACGGTGCGTACGAACTGGGCGAACTACACCGACCAGTATGCGGCAATCAGCAAGCCGGACTTGGTGACGAAGATGCGGCGCGGCGCGCTGATGACGCGGTTCATCAATCCGATCCCGGATGGGCAGCTACGGTCTCCGGCGTTGCAGCGGGCGTACTACGCCTGCCAGGACGTGTACATTGCGTTCGGTACGCTGGCGGAAGATCAGAATGATGCGCTGGGCAACGATATCGCTAGCAAGGAAGGCCGCGTGCTGTTCATGGGTCACCCGGTGGCGTGGGTTCCGGAACTGGATGGCGACGCTCAGGACCCCATCTATCAGTTGGACTGGAGCACCTTGGGGTTCACGTTCCTCAAAGGCCAGGCCATGAATCGCAAGAAGCCGCGGATCAATCCGTTGCAGCATCTCGAACTCGTCGTGGACGTGGATGGGGTGGGCAACCTGACGTGCAACGATCGCCGCCGGCTGGCCGTGTTCGCCACCGCGTAACGGAAACTGGAGCCGAAAGGAAAAGGAGAAACGAATGCATCGCAGCTTGTACAAAAAGGCCTCCGACACCGACCGGGCGTACAGCCCCGGCGTGTGGGCGGATTGCACGGTCCTGGACTACATCCTCCGTGGCACGGGGCATGTCCTGGAAGAGCGGTTTCTGTTGCCCGCCTCGGTTGCCGCGTCTGGCGCGTGGCAGGGGCAGATGCCGTGGGAAATCTACTCCTCGGCGGCCGGGCCAACGTTGACCGCGGTGGACGGTGGGGGCCTCACGATCTCCTCGGATGACGACAACGAGCAGGTTGCATTCAGCAGCCTGAACGGCGCGCCGTTTCTGATTGCCGCTGGCGAGGGGCGGTTGTGGTTCGAGGCGCGTATCAAGGTCTCCACGATTGCCAATACGAAGTTCGGTTTCTTCATGGGCCTGGCCGAAGCCGGCGCGGCGGCGGCCAATCAACCCCTGGCGGCTGATGGCACATTGGCCGATATCAACTTGGTCGGCTTCCACCACCTGGAGGCAGACGGGGACATGCTGGACACCGTCTACAAGGCCGATGGGCAGGTGGCGCAGACCAAACAGGCGGACGCGATTACGCTGGTCGCGGACACGTACATCAAACCGGCGATGTACTTTGACGGCACGATCCTGCGGTTCTTCTCAAACGGCGTGGAACTGTCGGGCAACGTGACGGCGGCTCAGATCGCCGCAGCCACGTTCCCGAACGACAAGTACCTCGCGCCGTGCTTTGGGATCAGTAATGCCGCGGGTGGAAGCCCCGGTACGGCCACCATCGAGCGTATCCGGGTAGTGCAGGAACTGCTGTAAGGAAAGCGACACGGGGGGCGTGGCAATCGGGCCGCGCCCCCTACGGAGATTGAATGGCGGAAAGCGGTCTAAGCCTTGGGTATGCGGACTTCTGCACGGAGACGGGATACTATCTCGGCTACGGGCGGGATTCCATCGCCGCGCCGACCAAGTGGAGTGCGGACGAACAGACGGACATTGACCGCGTGGTGCAGGACGGCTACCGGCAGTTCCTCGCGGCTCAGGGCGGGGAACGGCCCCATGAATGGTCGTTCCTGCGAATCATCACCAGCCTGGATACCGCGGCGGGTACGTACAATCAGACCTTGCCGGACAACTGTGGCGGCGATATTGGGGACGAACTGTACTTCGACGTGACGGAAAGCTACAGCGCCCCGGCGCGGAAAGTGTCCGTCGAAACGATCCTGGAGTTCCGGTCGGGACAGAGCACCGCGGCCACGGGCGCGCCTAAGTTCTTCGCAACGAGAATGTTGACCGGGGCGGCCGGGGCCACCGGCCAGCGGTACGAGGTCATTTTCTATCCGACGCCGGATGCAATCTACACGATGCACTTCCGGCACACGATTCTCTCGGCCAACCTGACGGTGGCCGCGCCCTACCCGCTGGGCGGAATGAGGCACGGGGCAACGATCCAGGCGTCCTGTCTGGCGGTGGCGGAATTGAGGATGAACGACGAGAAGGGGCCGCGCTGGGCGGATTACGTGCGGCAACTGGAGGGCAGTGTCCGAGTGGATGAACGCACGCCGGGCCGGTTGTGGCTCGGATACGTGGGCGGTAATCGGCGCGCAGACCTGTGGCCGCGCGCGATTCCACCCCAGACCACCTACAACGGGAGCACGTACCCGTAGGAGCCGGTAATGCCGATGGTGCCGTATACGAAGTGCCTGGCTGCGAACACGACGGCGGCGTCGTTTGCCGCGCGCATTCCAACGGCCACGATGCCCGCGGATGGCGAGAGCGCACTGTTGGATTCGCGGGTGTTTACGCCCATAGAACGGGACTCGACTGTAAGGATAATGCCCTTTGCCGCGGGCGCGGATGACGGGACTTGCCAAGTCCGAATCATCGGCTGGGGGCGTACCGAGGGCAGCGGGGCGCTCTGGATGCCGGTCATCATCTGCACGGCGACGTGTACGCTGTGTACGGCGGTGGGAGTGGCGGGCAAGGACGTGGTGGCGACTGACCGGTTCTGCGATGCCATTGTCCCGGTGGCTACAACCGGCGGCATTGCGGTAACGCCGGGCGTGACGGCGAATACGCCTGCGGTGTTGATCGTGGACATTTCCGGCTACCAGAAATACGAACTCCAGTTCAACATCAACGCATCGGCCACGAACGTCAACGCGCTCGTGGCGGAATTCAACTGAGGAGGACGAATGGCTGCACCCTGTGGGTTCTCGGCGTTCTATAAGCTGCTGCTCCAGCAATGGGTCACCTTGTTTGGCGCGTCGGGCAGCAACGTGGCGTTGAAGAACGCGGCGAACACGTTCACTGCGGGTCCGCAGGTGTTGAACGCCGGGCTGACCCTGACGGAACAGAGCGCGGCAACGGGGGCGGCGGGGAAGACGGTGCTGTATGCGGACTCGACAAGCCACCGGTTGACGGCGAAGGAAGCGGACAACACGGCTCAGGCGGTGCTGCTGTCCGGGGATGTGGTCAACGCGGACCTTGCGGCGGGCGCGGCAATCGTGGATACCAAGCTCGCCACGATAGCGACGGCGGGGAAGGTGTCCGATTCGGCGCTCTCGGCGAACGTCGCGCTGGAAAACGCGGCCAATGTGTTCACGGCTGCGCAGACGATGCCGACGCTGCAACTGGCGAAGGCCGCGGTGCGTGACACCTTGACGTTGACTCCGAGCGCCACGGCGGGGGATCACACGGCGGACGGGACGTATATCACGTTCACCGTGAGCAGCACGGCGGGGATGACGGCCACGACTACGGTGGTGGTTGTCGCGTCCTTCACGCACGCGGATTACAACGGGACGTACCGGGTCTACGATGTTCCGAGTGCAACGACGTTCCGCGTGGCGAAGGCGACCGCAGAAGCGTGCTCGGTGGTTGGCACGATCACGCACGCGCCGCGCGTGGAAGACTCCGGCGGCGTGGCGCATTGGAGTCAGGCCGCTGCACCTACGGGTCCGCTGGCCGGCGACACGTGGTGGGAGACTGACACCGGGATAGACTGGTACGCCTACAGTGACAGCGGGACGATGCGTTGGCTGTCGCGGCAACTGTTCCAGGTGCCGATGCTATTCAACGGAATCTCCGCAAACGCGGGTCTGTTCGGGACATTTGGCCCCGATATTGACCTCTCCGCAGATGTATTCATTGTCAGCGGGACCCTACAAAGCGGCGGCGGCGGAACGCACGACGCAGACAATCATTGGCTATTGTTGATTATCACGTCTAATTCCGCCGGTGTGGAAACGAATCGGTCTGGACTCGTGACGACTGGACAGACGACTGCGAATTATCGCTACGGCGCGACGTTCAACAGCTACATCCAAACGAACGCGGCGGCTCCCAATGACATTCAGTTGTGGTACCTGGTCGCGGCAAAAGTCGGAACGCCCGCGAACTTCTACGGCAGCGCGGTGTTCGCTTACCGCTTGGCACACAGATAAGGAGACGGGAAGAATGACGACGATTACAGTGGCGCAGGCGAACGAGCAGGGAGCCTTTCAGTACCTCAAGATCGGCGAATGGTTCGGTTACAACGCCAGCACATGGGTCAAGACCAGCCAGACGACGGCGCTGGCCGTGGTTGAGCAGAGCATCGGCGACATCGGGCCGGACGTAGTGGTGCAGCCATACGTGCAGGTGGACATCAAGGTAGCGTGACAATGGCGACGCCGGTTGTCTGTGTGACCTGGATGGATACCGTCGGCTGGCGGCGCGGTTGGGCGGACCCGGAGATCGTCGAGAAGCTGGAGCCGGTGGTGTGTCAGAGCATCGGATTTCTGGTTGGGGAGAGCACGCACGCGGTGAAGATTAGCGACACAGTGGCGAGCAACGGGCAATGCCAGGCTCCGCAGGCGATAGCGCGGCGCTGCATTCTGGAGTGCAGAGAGCTTCGGGTTCCGCGTGGCCAGACGCGGCCCTGGCACAACCGGCGGAAGAACGACCGCAAACAGAAACTGAGGATGCGTGATGCTGACTGACGGGGATAAGGCCATCATCCAAGAGACGGCGTGGGCCGTGGGCAAGGAGATCGCCGCGGAGATCAAGCGCGATACGCAGGTACAGTTGCGCCTGCACGCGGCCGAGTGCCCGGTGGCCAAGAAGCTGGAGAAGCAGTCGAATCAGGTGTTGGGTGGATGGAAGACGCTGACCATTGTGGGCAGCGCACTCTTGGCGCTGGCGGCGCTGGCGCTACAACTACGTTAGTGAAAGGATGTGATGGGATGAAACCTGGATACAAGACGACGGAGTTCTGGTTGAGCAGCCTGGCGACCGTCATCGGCATCCTAGCTGCCAGCGGCGTCATCGTGGAAGGTTCGCAACTGAACCAGATCGTGGGCCTGGCGGCGAGCGTGCTCGCGTCCCTCGGCTACTCGATTAGCCGCGGGATGGCCAAGGGCGGCGGGCAGTGAACCTGCTGGCGGCGTTCATCGGGACGGTGCTCGGCAAGATGCTGAAGGAGTGCGGCCCGGAACTGATAAGGAGCATGATTGATGCGCTGGAAGACAAGGCTGTTGTGGCTCGTGGCAACCCTGAGCTTGAGCGGGTGTGGAACGACAACGATCCTGGTTCCGCCGGGGGTAACGTGCACGCTGGCGAAGGAGTACCGGAACGTCCCGGCGTTCGTCCCTGACGCGAAAGGGGAGTTGAAAAAGACGGTCGTGCAGCGTGTGCCTGCGGGGGTGCTGTTCAAGATTCCGAAGGAGGAATTGCAGAATGGCCCCAAGGGAGATCAAGGCGTTGTGCCGGCCGTGCGGGACAGTGACGGCGCACAAGCTGGAGACGGGCGGCGGTAAGGCGCTCTACGTGTGCCAGGCGTGCTGGCACGCGATAGACGTGGGTTGGTTGTTGGGACGGCTGGAGAAAGAAGACAACAAGGGCGGTGAAGACCGCAAGCACCTGGACAGCCAGGGCTAGAGAGGTGGGGTAAAGGCCCCCCAGAAAGAACGAATGAACAGATCAGCTTTGCCTACAGCTTTGGAATTGGTGACGCATCCGGCTTCGGCCGCGACGGCGCGTAGTCTGTTGCCTCTCGAAAACAGTGGCGGTGCATTCCTGGCTTATGGTACTTCCGTACCGAACGCGGTGGCGGGATACGTGAAAGGCGGCCTGTTCATTGACACGGCGGTCGGGCTATACGTCAACACCGGCTCGGCCACGTCCTGCACCTTCACTGCGCTGGTGACGGCGCTGACGGTCACGCTGGACGGCGCGTTTGACGCCGGGAAGACGATTGACGGCGCGACGAGCGCGGCCAACGCCTTCCAGGTCGGCGATGGGACAGACGATATCCGCATCTACGTCAACGCGGCCAACGACTGCCGGATTGACACCGAGGACGGCGCGGCGCTGTCTCTGCGGCCGGCGGGCAACCTGACGCTGGTGCCGGCTGGCGGAACCACGGCGATTACGGGGGCCGTGACCGTAAGCACCACGCTGAACGTGACGGGCACAACCACGCTGGGCGTCCTGGCTGCGGGCGCAAGCACGCTGGACAGCCTGACGGTGACTGGCGCTGCGAGCATCGGATCGCTGAGTCTGAACGCCGTGGCCCCGGCCGGTGCTGGGACGACGTTGGCGCTGGACGGCGCAACTACCGGTGGTGTGACCATCGGCGCAACGAGCACGGGCAACATCGCCCTACAGCGGAACATCACGACAGCAGCCAGCCGGTCCTTGACGATGACCGGTGTGGACGGCAGCAACATCCTGGTCGTGACGGCGGGCGACGTGGCGGTGAGCAACGGTTCGCTGTCCGTGACGGATACGGATAACGCAGCCGGTGTGGTCATTGTCAACAACACGATCACCACGGCGTCCCTGGTGACGATTGACAGCACCAGCCTGACGACCGGCGACGTAGTGGCTATCACGGCGGACGGCGTGACGAGCGGCAACCTGCTGCATCTGGTGACATCATCCGCGGGGTTCACGGGCAAGTTCATCGTGTGCGAAACCGCACCTGCGGCGGCTGACGGCTTTAGCGTCGGGCTGGCGGGCGCAGTGGTCATTGGCGGGACCGCCTCGACAGACGAACTGACCATTACGGCGGGCGACTTGCAGATCACGGCGGGCGACATTGACCTGGACTTGGGCTTCATCACTGTGGACAACACGGCCGATGAATCCAACTACTTCAAGCGGAACTTCAACGGCGCAGGCACAGCGGCCGTGCTGGAAATCGAGAGCACGCACGCCAGCAGCACGAAGGAAGCGTTGCTGATTGACCACAACGGGACCGGCGCGTCGCTGGCCGTGGTAGTGGACCATGAGGGCACTGCTGACTGCATCACGATTACCAGCTTGGCGGCGTCCGCCAGTCTCATCAAGGCCACTGCTGAGGCGGCCACGGGCACAGTCCTGGAGATCATTGGGGCAGCGTCGAGCACGGTAGCGGCGCTGAGCTTTGCCAATTCCGGGACGGGGGCCACGGGGTTCCTGGGCGCGGCTGGGGTGGGCATGTTGCAGATCACATGCGACGGCAACTTGGCGAGTGATACGGCTTCCTGTCTGCTCATCACCTACAGCGGTGCGGGCGCGGCTACGGGGCTGGGCACGGCGCTGAGGATCATTGACACCGGCGCGACGGCGACGAGCGTGGCGGTTTACATTTCGGCCGCGACTGGCGAGGCGCTGAACGTGGCGGTTGGGCAGGCGACGTTTGCGGAAACGGTGAACCTGGGCACGGGCCTGACGTTCACGACTACCGGGGCGGTCATCTCGGAAGACGCGACGAACACGAACTGGAACGCGGGGGCGGCTAACGAGACGTTGAACTTCGGCCCGACAACGGCCCTGGATGTGGTGTTTCACGGGTCGGGCGCGGCTGGCGAGGATTGCACGTGGGATTCCAGCGCGAGTGCACTGGAGTTCTCCGGTGGATCGGCATTGGTGCTGCCGCAGGGAGCCACCTCTGGCGGAACAGGACGCCAAGAGGTGACGGGTTCGATCTTCTACGAAACCGATGCCAAGAAACTGTGGGTGTACGATGGCGTGGGTTGGGTAGGTGTCGTGTTGGCGTAAGATGCACGGTAACGGGGGCGGTCAATGGGGCCGCCCCCACAACATAGGAAGGGAGATAGTAGCATGACGTTGACCTACGGGAAGTTGCTCGCTGCGTTCATTGTCCTACGGAAAATCGGTGCGCCAGTTCCACCGGCCCCGCCCTACATGCTTAAATCGTGTGCGCGCGTGGCAATCGCGCGGAACATGAGACGCATCATGGAAGCGTGCAAGGATAGCGCGGAAGAGGAGGATCGGATCACGGCGCGGCAGGTGGCGGCGGCACAAACCAAAGACGAAGTGGCGCTGGCCAAAGCGGTGAAGGAAAAAGAGGAGTTGCGAGCACAGGAGATCGAGGTCCTCATTAGTAAGCTGACCGTCGAGAACCTGAACCTGGACGTGAACCAGATCAGCACGGATGACCTGCTGGCCCTGGAACCCATCTGTCCGGGCCTGCTGGACGATGGTGGAGCTACCCCGAAAGCGTGAATGAGGGCCAATGCCGAAGAAGCGGACTGTCAACCTGACCTTTCCCGTCGGCGGACTGCATCGGGCATGGGCGTTCCAAACACAGCCGCCCTACACGACCCCGGATTGTCTGAACGTGATACCACGGGAAGCAATCCGGGGTCGGGGGCGCGGGGGCAGTAGGCCGGGGGCCTCGCGGGCGTACTACACGCAGCTTGGCGGCGGCAATCCCATACGGCTCCTCAATACGGTTGGATACATCGCCACCAACGGATTGACCTTCTGGCACGATACCTTCAACGGCGCGAACCTGGGCGCGTGGACGGCCGCAACGTGGATTGACGCCAGCCTGCCCAGTGTGCTGCCGGATGATTACGCGGACGTGGCGTACAACACTTCCCGCGGGGCAGTGCGCAGCGCGGCCAACGTTACAGACTTCAACACGACGCTGCCCTACACTCTCGGCATCTTCATTGCGCCCTACGCCGGGAAACACCAGGGCAAGTACCAGATTTTCGGGGGCATGACCAACGGGGGGTTGACGGCCACCACCAACGGCTTCGTCGTGGAGTTGGTCATGGAGGATGCCACGGGCGCGTACAGCGGTACGATCAAAACCTACGCCGGGGGCGCGCTCATCAACACGTACAACCTGACGAGCGGAAGCACAAGCAGCGTGGATGCGGGCTGGTTCACGGTGTTGTGCACGCCCGGCGGCGGCGAAGTCTCAAGCATCACGGTCTACTGGCAGGGAGTCGCCATCAAAACGCAGAGCATCGCGGGCGACTTGGCGGGGTCGGGCCACGCCTTCGGCTTCGGGATGAACTGCACGCAGGCCAGCGGCATCTGCCTCGTAGATGAGTTCCGGCTGGAATACTACCCCAACACCAACGCGCAGGTATTGCAGCAACCCTTGGTGGCGTCGGCCAACGGCCTGCTCTACCGGGATTCGTGGCAGAACACGCTGGCGGCAGTGACCACAACCCTGACGCTGGCGAGTGACCGGCAGATCATGTCCGGCGAGCGGCTGCAACTGCTGTACATCGCAGATCACGGCAACCCGCGGCAAACTCAAAGCTCCTCCGGGGCGGGCGTGGTGGGGGCTGGGCCGATACTGGATGATGCTGGGGTGACAGACTGGACGACGTTGGGAATTGACACGGACGATGATGTGGTGGTCATCACGGATGTCACGGGCGCGGCGGGCGGATTCGTGGCCGGGACGTACACGATTTCCACCGTGCACGCCACGAACGGATTGACGTTGACGGGCGGGGCGGCGGGCACGTGCGCCACCTGCAACTACCGAGTGGAACGCGGGCCGAAGATTTACGACCCGGCGTTGGCCACGTTGACGTTGTGGCGGGCAACGGCGAGCCTGGGGCAGGTGCCGACCGGCTGCCCGCTGCTGGCGGTGTACAATGACCGGCTGGTGCTGGCGGGAGACCCCGCGAGCGGCGGGCGCGGGTGGTACATGAGCCGCGCCGGCGCGCCGCTGGATTGGGACTTTGGGGCGGCGAGTACGGACGGGGCGCGGGCGATACCGGGCAGCCAGATAGATTCCGGGCAACTGTCCGAGGCTTTGACGTGCCTGGCAGCCCATGCCAGCGACTACCTGCTGTTCGGGTGTGCGAACACGCTCTGGATGTTGCGGGGCGACCCGGCCTACGGCGGGCGAATAACCAACCTCAGCCGCAACGTGGGCGTGGTTGGGCCGCGGGCTTGGTGCTTCGCGCCTTCGGGGGAGTTCGTGTTCTTGTCCCATAACGGCCTGTACGCCCTGGCCCCCGGCGCGTCGTCCTTCCCCCAGAGCATCAGTTGGGAGCGGATGCCGCGGGAGTTGCAGAACCTCGACACGCAACAGTACACCGTCAGTATGTCCTGGGATGCCCGGTTGCGCGGCGTGTGGGTGTTCCTGACACCCACGACGGCCACACAGGAGTTGCACTGGTTCCTGGATTGGGAGACGCGGGGGTTCTTCCCTATGCGGCTGCCGGGGACGATGGACCCCGGTACAGCCCTGAACTACATTTCGGCCAGCGCCCCGGAAAGCGCGATGCTGATGGGCTGCCGGGACGGCTACGTGCGCCGCTTCCGGGAGGATCAGGAGACAGACGAAACGACGGCCATTACGAACTACGTCAACATCGGGCCGTACCCGGTGTCTCCGCCGGGCCTGGACGGGTTGACGAACTCACTGGTAGCGGTGATGGGGGAGGACGGCGGCGACGTGACGGGGTCCATCTACGTTGGAAAGACGCCGGAAGCCGCGGTGAATGCCAGCGCGTATGGGTCCAAGACGTGGACGGAAGGGCTGAACTACACGTTTCGGCCGCGGGCGCGCGGGGCCGCGATGATCGTGCGGATTGCGGGCAGTGGAACCAGGCGCTGGGCGATGGAGCGGGTTACGGCGGAGTGTGAGGTCCTCGGCATCCAGAGGAAGGCGTGATGGCACAGTTGCCGGTACACATTGGCGTGGACAGCCCGGACGAACTCCGGCAGACGTTCCAGGCGTTCCGCCAGAGCTATCTGGGCCATGCGCACGACGCCGCGGACATCACGAGTGGGCTGCTGGCCGTGGCGCGCGGCGGCACTGCGATTGGCAGCTACGCGATTGGCGACCTGCTGTACGCAAGCGGGGCAACTACGCTGGCCAAGCTGGCGGACGTGGCGGCAGGCAACGTGCTGTTGGCCGGGGGCGTGGGTGTGGCCCCGGCGTATGGCAAGGTGGGGTTGACGACTCACATTTCGGGCACGCTGGCGGTTGGCAACGGCGGCACAGGCTTGACGGGCGGCACGTCGGGCGGGGTTCCATATTTCAGCGGGACGGCCACGCTGGCGTCCTCGGCGCTCTTGACGGCCAGCGCGATCCTTCTGGGCGGAGGCGCGGGGGCGGCCCCGTCCGCCTTGGGCAGCCTGGGCACGACAACGACAGTCTTGCATGGCAACGCGGCGGGCGCGCCTACGTGGGGCGCGGTAGCCTTGGGCACGGATGTAAGCGGCACTTTGCCCGTGGCGAACGGCGGGGTGGGCAACCATCCGGCCGATGGGCGGCTGACAATCAGTTCCGGGGTGCCGGTGCCGATGGGGGACGTGACAAGTGGAACACTGTACTACACGCCCTACGTCGGCAACCGGATCAGCCTGTACGTCTCGGGGGCGTGGGTTCCTCACACGTTCACGCAGTTGTCGTGGACGATAGACATAGACGCCGCGCCGTGGATACGGGACGTGTTTGTGTACTCCGATGGCGGGGCGGCGACGCTAGAAGTGCTGCCGTGGACGGGCAGCCCCGAAGGCCGGGCGACGGCGCTGGCGTATCAGGATGGCGTGTTGGTCAAGAACGGAGATCCCACGTGGCGGTACGTGGGCACGGTGCGGGCCAGCGCGGTGGACACCGTGGACGATTCCGCGGCGAATCGGTACGTGTGGAACTACTACCACCGCGTAGCGCGGCGGCTGGGGCGCACGGGATCGGCGTCGCACAACTACAACACGGCCTCGTGGCGCGCGTGGAACAACAACCTCAATACAGCGGTGGCGGAGTTTGTGGTTGGGTATCTTGAAGAACCCATCGAGGCCCAACTGAACGGGGACTTCATCGCGGCGGTGGCCGGCGAAGCGCCGGCGCTGGGCATCGGGCTGAACGTCAGCAGCGCCACGTCCTTCGGGCAGATCACCAACCCGTACACGTCCACCTTCTGGTCAACTACTGCGGGCACAGCCTATCCGGCACTGGGGTACAACTACATCGCGGCGATTGAGTACGGGCAGGCCAGTAATCCTGGATTTTCGAGTTTCTCTTTGACGGGGGTGGTGTGGGCATGAGACCCTTGCATGAACGGCGGCAGGTGTTGGTAGTTCCCGAAGACGCGCTGCCGAAAGGCTGGCCGCAGGGATGGCGCTTTCCCGCTCCTCCGTGGCCCCCTGGCTGGCCGCGGACAGAGCCGGAGTTGCCGGAACTGCGGCCGTACTTCAACGGGAACAGCATAACGGTCATCTGCGCGGACAAGTTTGGCCAGGATACGGACGCCTGGGTTGGCGAGATGGTGGAGATTGTGCCATTCGGCGGGACGGTCAAAGTGTTCATGGACCAACCCGCAACTGAAAAGGTGCTGTCTCCGATACGGGAGATCGCGCCGGGCAAGTGGGGCGTGGCCCTGCACCTGGAGCCACAGGACGGCACGACGGACCTGTGTGTCAGTCTGATGGGCGTCGAGAACTTCCGCGTGATAACGGTAGGTGTGCAATGAGATACGCGCCGGGGCCGGAAGAGGATGGTACGATGTTCGCCATTGTGGCGTCATTGGTGGGGGGTGTGATTGTGGGCATGGCGCTCATGGAAGTCCTGGCGAGGTGCTGGTGAGCTACGCCTACACGGCAGAACAGCCCGCGGCCGTTGCGGATACGACCCCGGACGGCTGGCCGCTGTACTGGCCGATTGACCTGTCGGGGATCGTCTGGCCCCCCGGCTGGCCGGTGGCGGCGAGCGGGTACACGCTGCCGGTGGCGGCCCCGGCGACGATCACCGTCGGCGCTCCGAGCGCGATTGAGGCTACCACGCTGGCGGGCGGGCTGGATACGGACGGGCTGTTGAACCATATCGTCCAGGTGTCCGCGGCGATTGGGTCAACGGTGGTGCAGGTGAAGAAGCTGCCGGGGGACGCCTACGCCAACTCGATACTGTACCAAGTGAGCAACTACAGCGGCTCGGAGTACGGGCTGTTGCAGAACATCTACTTTGACTTGGACGCGGGGGACGTGGGCGGGACGTTGACGGTGACGTGCACGGTGGTCAGTGTGACGCCGAACGTGACAGGGACAGACACAGCGACGGTGGCCGCTGCGCCTGTGGGAGTGGCTCCCAGCATCACGGGTCATCCGGTGAATGTGACGGATGCCAAGGTGTGGACGGTGGCGGGCTGGACGTTGCCGAGCAAGAATTTCACGGTGACTGCTACTGGCACAGCGCCCCTGACGTATCAATGGCGCAGAAACGGAAGCAGCATTGTGGGCGCAACTGGCAGCGTCTACACCTTCAATATGGACTGGAGCGACGATGGCGACAGCTTCGATTGCGTCGTGACCAACGCCTTCGGGACGGCAACGAGCAACACAGCGACGGCGACGGTGACAAGCGCCAGCATTCCGTGGAACCGATGGATTACGTACTCCAGGAACGAATACTCAGCGGCCTATCCGGCGGCGGGCGCGTACTCCCTGCCCAATACCGGCTACGTCGGCAAGTTCTGGTCGGGGGCGCTAATGGGACGCCATCGCACGTTCAAGCAAAGCAGTCCCGCGGCGTTCATTCCTAACAAAACCATCGTATCGGCCAGTCTGAATCAAGGTAATGGATCGCTGGATGAAAGTCTGGAGGCGCTGGGGACAATCAAGTGCTACCTGGCAACCGGCGCGGGAACGGTCTATGCTTCATACAACACGGCAGGTTTAACGTTGCTGGGTACATCGAATGCGGTAGCGGGCGCGTTTGCGATTACCCTAAACGCGGCGGCATTGAATCTGAATCTGGGAGCAGAGTTGCGAGTGTTGTTGGTGGGCACGACGGAAGACGCGGGCGGCGGGGCTGGTAGTGGCGGTCCCAACACGGGCGCAATCGTCCTGGCTGGCACGTCATTGTTGACGTTGAACTACTGAGGAGGCATGAATGCGGATTGTACCAACGATGGGACAGGCCGAACGGGACCGGATCAACGTGAAGCGCGGCGGAAGCGCCGGGCTGCCCTACCTGATCGGCAAGGGCGAAGCCGCGGCCACGGCTGCGGCGTCCTACAGCGCCAGCAAGGGCGGGGGCACGGCCGCCGGCGGCTCCGCGGGCGTCAACGTGGACAACCCCACGGCCGCGGCAGTCGGGAAAATCTATCCGGTGTCGTCCAAAGTGCCGGGTACGATTGGGGGGTTCGATCTCCAGAACATCCTCAAATCCTACAACGAAGGGTTCACGTCTGCGAAGACCGCCAACGAACAGCGGTACAACGACATTCTGACAGGCTACAAGGACTTAGGGGGCAGCATCCAGGGGAAGATGGGCGCGGATTACGAGAGCGCGCTGGCGGCGTTGCAGGGCGACAAGTCGCGGGTGCTCTCGGATATGTCCGAGGGGTATGGGCGCACGAAGGCGCTGCTGGCGGGCATGGGCGCGCAGGAGTCGTCCGATATCCGGGAATCGTATGGCGCTCAGAAGGAGAACGCGCTGCAACGCCTGCGGGAACAAGGCATGGATGGGACGATAGTAGCGCCGTCCGTGCTGACGGGCATTACGCGCGAGGAGCGCGCCGACCAGGGGCGGCTGGGCGAGCGATTGCGCCGAGAACAGGTCGGGGCGGAACAGTTCTGGATTCCGACACTGGGGGCGGAACAGAACCGGTACAACACCATGCGGTACAACCTCCAGAACCAGTTCCAGGGCGGCGGGACTGAGGCGGCGCTGGGGCTGGGGCGGGACACGTTGGGCTTCAAGGAGCGCCGGGAGGACGAATACCCGGACTTGGGGGCCTACAGCAACATCCTGTTCAAGCTGGGCGAGTCGGGCGGCGCGGGCGGGATGGGCGGGGCGGGCGGCTACGGCGCGTCGAGCGGCCTGGGACGAAGCGGGAAGACGGTCACTCCTTACGTAGGGGCTTTGTCTACGCCGATGACGCGGTTCAATGATAGCGGCCCCTGGGGTGCACCGCGGCCAATGAGCGCGAAGGAACTGGAAGAGTACCGGCGGATGGGCACGCTTGGCGGTGGCTACAAGGTCTGGGGATAGGAGACGGGAATGTCAATCCGAGTCAAGCATGGCACGAACGTCCCGCTCCTCCAGGGCGCGGCAGTTGCCGGGCAGGGCGAGTACGGCAAGTACCTGAACCAGCTTGCACAGCGGGATGCTGAAATACAGTACCGTCGTGAACAGATGCAGATGCAGGCGGACGAAGCGGAGCGTGACCGGGCACTGCGCGGGGCGCTGGCGGAGTTCCAGGCACAGAAGCAGTTTGAGTTGGCGGACATGCAGGCGGAACTGGAGGGCAAGCGTTGGGAAGCGCAGGACACACGGGAAGCGGCGCGGTTGAAGGCTCAGGCGGAACTGGAGGGCAAGCGGTGGGAAGCGCAAGGCACGCGGGAAGATGCGCGGTGGAAGAGTCAGGCGGACCGCGAGGATGCCCGCTGGAAGGCCGCGGAAGAGCGGGAGAAAGCGCGCCAGGAAGCCGAGTTCGACCGGGCCAACTACCAGATGGGCTACACGCCCGCTCAAGAGAAGGCGCTGGCTCAGTTGCAGGCGCAACAGGACGCGATAACGAGCGACTCCACGATTTCCGACGAGGACGCCAGCGGGATGCTCGCAGACATCGAGAACAAGCGGTCGAAAATCCAGCCGGGCCGGATTCCGAAGCGGGGCCAGCCGCCGAAACCAATCTACTCGGACGACAAGCGGCTGTACTGGAACAGCCAGCGGTGGGAACCGGTGCCGGATACGGAAGGCAAGGCCGGGGCCAAGGAACAGGCGGAATACGACAAGACGTACCGGCAGATTCTACTGGAGCAACTGAAAAGCAATGCGGATGCCACCACTGGCAATCCTAAGAAACCCGAAGCGGAGGTTGTACGGCGGGCCAGGGAGATCACGGACCTGATGTTCGGGCGGACAGAGGAGGCGGCTGCGCGGGAGCGGAGTTTTGCAGACCCGGCGTTTGGGCCGGAAGTACCACTGGCCCCGCCCGCCCCGCCAATGCCAGGCGGCAGAGCTTTTGCTGCACCTGCAAACGCAGGCCCGGCCGTTCTGCCGCCACCACCTATTGAGGGCGCGGTGGGTGCGACGGCCCCGCCGCCGATGCCCGCGGAACTACCGCCACAGGCCGCGGCTCCGGCGCAACGGCCCGCTGGCACTCCGCAGGTGTTGCCGCTGGCAGCGTTGGTACAGGCGGGCGCAAAGGCAGGGTGGACGCCCGATATGGTGGAAGCGGCTCAGATCGCGATCGCGCAGGCGGTCAACCAAGGGTTCAAACAGGGCGCGCCTCCGTCGTCTGCACAGTTGCGGGAGATTGCGGTAGACGCGGCCATGACGGCCCGCCGGGAATAGGGGGACTTCTGATGCCAGACTTCGTGGACACCCTGATCGCAAGCACCGTGGCGGAAGTTGCTCCACCACCCCTGGACCAGCCGGGCGACGACTTCCTGGGTTCGTTGGTACAGAGTGGTGTGAGCCTGGGGCTGGAGGTATTCGAGGCTCAGGGCGGGCCGCGGCAGAAGGAAATCGAGCACCAGTTCCGGGAGTACAAGCGGACAGGCGGCGTGCTTGGCGCGTCTACGGGCGTTGCCCCGGAATCCTGGGGCACAGCGCGGCAGACCGCGGGTGCGGTTCTGGGGGCCGCGCCTCAGATCGGCGGGGATGTGTTGGGATTGGGACTGCGGGCCGGGGAACTGGCGGGTGTTATGCCGGCCGGCTCAGCAGACGTGATGAACCGGGAAAGCGGGTTCCTCGCTCAGGATTTGGAGAAAGCGTACCCCAAGGCGTGGGGCGGTTCGAAGCAGTTGCGGGGGGCTGTGCGGTCGGTCATCCCCACGATCATCGCTGCACAACTTGGTGGTACTCCGGCGGCGATTGGATACGCCGCGGCGACAGAAGCCAACCAAGCATACACGGATGCGCTGGACGCGGGGTTGGATGAAACGGCCGCCAAGAAGTACACCCTTCGGGCGGCTGCAATCGAGGGGGGCGTTGCCGGTATCTTTCAAAAGCTGGGGCTGGGGGGCTTGGAATCGCGGGCGGCTGCGCGGGAGTTCACCAAGCTGGGGATGCGGCAGAGCTTGAAGGCGCTGGGGAAGGATGTCATGCAGGAAGTGCCCGAAGAACTCATCACTGAGGGATTGCACGCCGCCAATGAGTCACTGTCTGACGTGCGGCCTGAGAGTCTGACCAAGGAAGCCCTGCTAGAGCGCGCCGGTGATACGATCATGCAGACGGTCTTCGGCGTCGGCATGGTGCACGGTACGCAACAGATAGCGGCGCGGATTGGGGAACAGCCGGGCGGCGTAGATCGCGTGCAGGCGGCGTTGACCCAGATTGCCGGGCAGGACGGGGCTGCCGCGGATATCGTCCAGACGGGCCGCACAAGCCGGAAGCCATTTGAGAAGTGGGGCGTGACAGGGCTGTCTGGGCCAGAACGTTCGCAGATCATGGACGAACTGGTGAGACAGGCGGCAACGCCAGTGCAGGAGAGCCGGGGGCCGGAAGTGGCGGGCGAACTGCAGCGCTTGCCGGAAGTCCCCCCGCCGGACGTGGAACGCCCGCTGCAGGCGTTGACCGCGCAAGCCCTGCCGGTGACGAACCAAGAGGAACAGACTGAGAAGTGGACGACTGAACTGGCCGCGCAAACACCAGAGACGGCCCCGCCCCCAGTACCGTTGACGAATCGTTCCCCCGCGGCGGTGGCTGAAGCCATTGAGATCATTCGGACGGCGGACCCATTGCCCGGAATCCGGGCAATGGCGGCGGAACTTGGTCGGCGTCCAACACGGGCTGAAATTCGGTCTCTTGTACCTGGAGCCAGCAAGGCGGCAACGAGCGTCCTCCTGGACATGGTCGAACCACCGGCGCAAATTTCGACACCCCCGGCGGAAACGGTAACAGAACCCCCTGGGCCGATGCAGACTGGACGGCCCCAGGAGGTAGAGCAGCCTACCCCAGCCCAGCCTACGCCCACGGAGCCTGTGGCTGGCGCAATAAACCGGGTTATTTCTGAGCCAGCGCAAGCCGAACCTCTGCCCCCGGTAAAGAGGCGGTTTGGGGCCAAGATCGCGCCACAGGCCGCCAAACCTCAGGATATCGGAGTGCCGTCCAAGGCTGCTACCGAGGCCCTCGCCGAAGCTGGCCGCCAGCCCGAAGAGGAGAGTATGGGCAGCTTGGCAGGGAACCTATTGACAAGTTGGACACCACAGAACCTCGTGGACAAGACTCCGACCGTACCTGTGGCACTGCCACCGAACCTGGCCTTTCCCGACAAGCAGAGTGAAGTCCGCTGGTGGGGGGCGCATGGCATCAAGGCCAAGACGCTGGCCCAGCGGTGGGCCTCGACGAAAGAGAAGACCTTTCGCCTGTTCCGCAAAGTGCCCGCCCTGCCAGAAAACATCCACGACTACGCTCCCGCCCGCGACTTGCAGCGACTCCACAAGGAGACCGACGACAACGCCAAGGAAGGCGCGGCCCTGCGGGTGATCGCCGATACCATCGGCCTGGTAACAGACCCGAACTTGCCCGCCAAGGAAGGCGAGAAGCGGGCGGCAATCGAGCGGACGCTGTACGACCTGACCATCGGCCTGCGGGACAAGGTGCAGTCCATCAAGGACGGCGCGTACCGGCCGATGCACGGGGACCCCAGCCCGGAGGCGGTAGAGGACCACCTGCGGCGCGTGGAAGCAGACTTGCCGAACCACCCGAAGGTGCAAAAGGCGCTGGCTACCCGCAAAGCCAACATGACGGAACTGATGGACCAGCAAATCGCGGTTGGAAACCTGGATGAATCCTGGCGTGGACGCGAGGAAAACTACCGCCACCTGTGGGTAATGAAGTATACCGCAGAAGATCAGGCGAGTTCCAGCAAGGGATTCCCCTCCAGAAAGCCCTTCTATCTGAAGGAGCGGATGAAGCCGGAAATGGGGAAGCCGGCGGATTGGGGGGCGGAGTACGACGCGAACACGCTGGCGATTGAGTTTGACGCGCGCTACTACGAAGAGGCCGAACGTCAGATTCGGACGCGCAAGTTCTTCAACAAGACGATGGAACTCTACGACCTGAAACAGAACGCCAAAGTCATCAAGGGCGAAGAGTATGCGGAGTGGACTCCGCCGGCGGGCTTCACGTTCACGCATGTTGGCTCGGAAGCGGACGCGGCTCTGGCCGCGGAAATCGAGCGCACGATCAACGCCAACCTGCCCCCGGAGTTGAAGCCCTATATCAAGTGGACGCTGGCCCGGAAGTCCTACATGATCCCGAAGCGGCTGGCGCAAGCCCTGAACGAAATGGGGACGCCGCGCTGGGCGATGCCCAAGTGGTGGCAGACGGGCACGCGCTATATGCAGGGGTTGCTGACCTCTCATGGCCCCGGCGCTCCCATCTACCACGGCAGGAATGAGTTTGGCGACCTTGGCAATTATACTCGTGGGGTCACGGCGGTAGAGGGTGCACGGTACACCCTGGCGGCAAAAACGGAAGCCTGGGATTACTACATCCGCAAGAAGCCCGTGCGCAGCGAACGGCTGGCGCTGGCGATGGACCTGGGCGTAATAGGCGCGTCCTTCGAGGTGGCGGAACTGCAGGACCTCAAGACCATGCCCCTGCTGGAGCGGTTCGCTCCGGGGATGGAGAAGAACGTTGCGGGCAAGGCGTGGAACGCCACCAAGCGGGGCTTCACCGCGTTTGCCAAGTTCCGGGAATCGGTGTTGCGGCTGGCCGCGTTCAACTACGCCTTGGATACACTGAATCGGACGGGTACGTTGCCCCACTACGGCCGCAGTAACGAAGCGGAGTTTCAGGCCGTGCGCAAGGCGCTGGGCAATGCGCACGCCGCGGCCAAGTGGTCACGCGAAGCCCTGGGCGATTACCGCAACTTGAACGTGCTGAATCAGTACCTGCGGCAGATCATGCCCTTCTGGGCCTTCCAGGCGATCAGCATGGGAGAGCCGCGCGCGATAGCGAACTCGGGCATCGCCGCAGGCCGGGCACTGAAGAAGGGCGACGTGCTCCCGGCCGCGGGCATAGCGGCGCGCACATTTTGGATGTATGCCGTGTTACAGGCGGCAAACAAGTGGTTGTGGCCGGACAAGGAGAAGGACCTGTCCCGTGATGACCGAGCGTCGCTGCATGTGCCGCTGTGGCGCTGGACAGACGGCTCCGTGGCCGTGATACGGAACATCGGGACGATGGGCGAGTTCTTCGAGTGGTTTGGGATCAACTCGATCATCTCGGATTGGGACCGGTACAAACGCGGTGAAAAGGGGTGGAAGGATGCCCTGTTACAGGCCCCAGAGGACACTCTGAACAAGCTGTTCGGGCAGTTGCATTTTGCAAAGGCGGGCTTTGAAATACTATCGGAAAAGCGGTACTTTCCGAGTGTGCTTAGGCCCCGGTATCAGGCGCGTGACGAAGCCCTGTTCAGCGCAATCAAGGGGCAGGATATCTGGCGGTGGACGAAGGGGAAAGTAGGCGGCGGGGGCGAACGCGACAGGCCCCATTCGTGGGAACGGTTCTTCGGCGTCGGCGTCTCGGACCCCCGGCAGAACGCGATGTCCGAAGTCTACGCGGCCCGCGATGCCTTCCTGAGCAAGCACGGGCTGCCCATACCGGAGCCGCCGGAGAAGGAATCGTCCATTCGCACCATGAAGGAAGCGGCAATCCTGAATGACAAGACGGCCTTCGAACAGGCCAAAACGGCGTACTTGAAACAGCCGGGCAAGACGCGCAAGAAGTTCGTCGAGGCGGTGCAGCGGATGGACCCTCTGCACGGGCTGTCCATGAACAAGGACCTGCGCCAGCAATTCCTGCGCGAGATATCGCCAGAGGACCGGGAGTACCTGACGCTGGCCACGGACGCCACGAACCGAATCACGGAGCGGATGATTGGCTGGTGGCCGGGCGGGACTTACTGAGCGTGCCGAATCGCGTTGCTGCCGATCATCCAGGCACGACTAGGATCGCCCACTACTCCAGCCCTGGTCTCCGCGTCCACCGCTGGGGAGATAGCATCGCACAGCGACTTACACGCGGACAACAGTTCATCGCCGCTTTCAGCTTAAAGAGCTTGGCTTCCTTCTCCAGCGTGTCGTGCACTTCAATCCACATTGTCAATCTCCAATGTCACGTTACAAATCACACGCGGCCCGCAGCCAACTCAATCCCGGCGCGCCGCAGCCAGAAGCTCACTTAGCTCCATCGCTTGCCCTCCGAATCGCCGCGCACACTTCGGCAAGGGACTCTCGGACGACGATGGGCGCAGATAGATCGCGAGTGCGCTTTATCCGGGTACCGTTGTCAGTCCACCAAAAGGACTCAATATCGTTGTACCGAAATACCAACGGCTGATTGTTAACGCCCATAAGGTGCAAACAAACGAATCCCGGCGGCGCCTCTACAACCTCCGGCGCGGCCTTCTGTGCCTTCGTCAGCCGCTTGTGCATTTGGTGGCCCTCCTAATCGCGGCGCATACTTCGGCACGGGACTCTTTCACGAGAACGGATGGCAAGTTCAGCGAGGTTAGCCAGAGCCGTGTAGCGCCGTCCTTGTCTCCTAACTGGACCCCTTCGATCAAACTGACCTGGACCGTAAACAGGGTGTCGTTTTCGTGCAGGTGGAACTGGACGAATCCGGGCGGCGCGGCGGCAACCGCGGGCGCGGCCGGCGCGTCCTCCTCCTCCTGCTGGACGACCGATAGCTGGCGCGAGTGTGGCCAATGTGATAGGCCGTCCCGCATTGTCACGGCGTGACAGTAATGTGAGAACCGTATCGCGTTAAGGTTGTCGGTTGAAAACTGGGGCGAGCCGTTCTGAAATCGGTTGAAGTGCCCCATGAAATGACCCTGTTCGTCTTGCTGCTTAATGATCCATGACTTTGCCATGTGTGTCTCCTTTCGTCTCCCGATGCGGCGCACCGCCTTTCTCCGCAAGAGCGTCGCACTTCGCCCAACCCTCCGTTACTCCCTCATCTGGATCAAAGCTGTCTGCTGGCAAACTCGCGAACAGCGCGCTGCACGCCGCGCACGTGTGGAGCGTATAGGCAACCCCTTCGTGGACGCAGGCACACGACTCCACGCGCGAACCGCGCGGAATGTCCTTACGGCATCCGTGGCACTTATGCGCGCGGCGCGTCGTAACCGTTCCCTGTCTCAACATCTCCGACATGCCTTGCTCCTTTCAATTCGGGCGCGTACCGGCGCGCCCAATCTCACCGCGTCTCTCCGTATTTCCGCCACGCCTCGGCTTGATCGTCCGCGTGAAAGTGCCGCTTGCCCGCGGCTGTATTTACTAGCTCTTCCTCGCTCCAGCCGGCGTCTCTCATTTCCCGTTCCCACGCCACGACACACAGCGCCGCGATGATGCGGGGGTCGTTTTCGAGTGCGCGCCACACTCCACGGTGGTAACGTTTCAGCCACATCCCGGCTACGGGGTCAGGCCCCAGCCTCGTCTCAAGCTCATGCACGCACAAGTCGCCGTCCTTCGGTATCTTGCTCGGCTTCAACGACGGCGGGATTTCGAGTGTCACTTGCGGTGGCATCCGCTCCTCCTCTGCCGTGCGCAATACATCCAGGGCGTGCTTTCGTGCCTCGCCTAGTGTTCGCTCGCTCACTTCGCACCGCCTGTCTCTGCGAGCACGGCATCAATCGCCGCGCCCAATCTCACTTGCACACCTGCTGCAAAATCTGTTCCACGCGCCCGACAAGTATCACCAGCGAGAGCGTCTGGATGATGAGTAACGTGATAATGGTGACCGAGGCAACAACGAATATATGCAACCATCCGCTGCTGTCCGGCCCGCGGCTTTCTCCGGTTGGTGCTTGGCGGGTCACTTCGCACCACCTTTCTTAGCCAACAACGCTCCGGCAAGACAGGCGCAAGTCCACGCGAGCATCACGTAATTGTGTTGCCAGCCGTGTGCCGGTGTCGTTAGGAGAAGCGTTGCGATGCCTACCGACGCGCCGCCGTAGAAGACTCCACGAACCATGTATAAACGTTCCCTGAGCCGTCTCACTTCGCACCGCCTTTCTCCGCGCCCAACCCCAATCTCACTTCCACAAGTACGCCGCAATTTCCGCGACGTACCACAACAACCCCAACAGGGCCGCCGTCTGCACTACGCACATCGCCACGCAGATCGCGGAATGGACCCCCTGTCGCCGCAGAATGGCGCTCCTGTCCCCTTCGTGTTTTTCCGCCGCCTGCCACAGCCTCATTACCTCGGCCTTGTATTCATCGTCAGTCATGCCTTACTCCTTTCAAGTTGGGCGCGGGCCGGAGTCGCGGTGGAGTCCGTTTCCGGCAAGCACCTGGGTTATCCCGTCTCCCTAAGCCCCCTTCATGCCTGCGTGTTGCCACGCCGCCGCGCCCCAGTGCACTGGACCACCTTCGCCATCATGTCCCTCTCGCAGTCCCAAATCACCCCGCCGCCCTGCGCCCGCGCGGCCTCTTCCGCCTCAGTCAACGTGTGAGCCGTATCGAGTATGACAGCATCATCTTCCACGTCGTGTGTGCTCGCTCGCAAGTCCAGAATTAGGTATCGCAGATCGCGCGGCTTATTTCTGTTTGCCATCTCCTCCTTCATTGCGCACCGCCTTTCTTAACCAGCGCGTCCCTGGCTATTTGTGTCAGCCGATGCCTTCGCCATGTGGGCCGATCTTTCCATTTGCCGTTGCCACTATCAGTATCCCCCATTCGCGTCGTCAGCCTCGGCCGGCACGTACTGCCCCGTGTTCCGGTCGTACTGTATCCAGGTCGTGCCTACGTTCCCCGTGATTCGGTCCTTAGCCAGTACCACTTCCGTCCGGCGGTCTTTGCCGCCGTAGTACGCGGGCCGGTGCAAGAAAATCACATGGTCAGCATCCTCTTCCCAACTCCCGCAGCCCTTCAAGTCTTTCAGGTCCGGCCGCTTGTCCGTGTTCATCATCGCGTTTCGTGACACCTGTACGCAGGCCACGATGCACGTCTTCAACTTCCCGGCCAGCGCTTGGAGTCCCCGGCTTACGTTTTTCAGTTGCAGGTATTCTGATTCTCCGGGCGCGTGCAACCGGCCCGCCAGGTCAATCACCAGCAACGGCAGCCCATGCGTTCGTTGGTGTGCTGCGGCCAGGGCTGCCACTTCCGGCACAGTACCCCCCGCCAGGTGCACGACAGACACGCCCTGCAACAACCGCCGGCCGATCACGTCCCGGACGCGGGCCTGCTGTTCGCTTCCGAGTTTCCGGGACAGCAAGAGCGAGGGGTGAATCCCGGCCACGCTCGCCAACGAAGTACGCGCCACGGCATCGGGCAGCATCTCGTTGGAGACGATCAGCGGCACTCCCGCAGCCGGGTTCAAGCGCCGCACGCCGAGGGCAATCGCGTACGCGAAGGTGCTCTTGCCCATGCTGGCGCGCCCGGCCAGCACGACATACGTGCCCGCCTGCATCCCGCCCAGCCGTTCATCCAGGGCATTGCCCGCAATCCCGGTGGCCAGCCCCCACGTGTCGCGGGTCTCACCACTCAGGGCGTCCGCTGCCACTGGGACGGCCAGGCCGTGCAGATCAAACGATTCGGCCAAGCCGCCCAGCCGCCAATGTTCTATTCGGGCAATCTCCGAGTGCAGCATGTCGAGTTGCTCATCTGTGGGCGTGTTGATGTCCTGCATCCGCCGCAATCGCACTGCTAAGTCCTGCATCGCACGCTGCTCTGAGAGTGATTTTAGGACGCCACAGTAGCCTTCGACGTTGGCGGCGGATGGACATTTGACAATTAGGCGTCCGATGGTATCCCGCCCGCCACAGGCGTCCAACTGTTGCCGCTGTGTGGCCTCTGCAACGACCGTCAGTTCGTCGAGTGCTTGACCATCGGCCAGCATGTCGCACATGATCGCAAAGAGGGCGCGGTGGGGATGGTGGTAGAAGTCAGTCGTGCGCAGTTCTGCGGCGGCAATGGTGGCGGCCTCATGGTCTATGAGCATCGCGCCCAGCGCGCCAATTTCGGCATCGTGATCGTAGGGAGGCTCGTCATTCATGCGGCACCGCCACTGGCGCGGCCAACGCCTTTAGGGCCTGGCCCGCCATTTCCACGTAGCTGTCGAATTCGGCTCTCGCCCCGCTCTTGCCCTTCATGCAGCCCACGGCGAACGCGACTACGTCATTCGGCCGGGGGGTTCGCGTGCAGGCGTACCACAAGGCCCCCAGCCCGTGTGCGCTCCACTGATTCCCGCACTTCTTGTAGATCATCCTGCCCGCGCGCGTGACTTCCGCCTCCTCAACCCAGAATAGTTGCCGTTCGCGCAGCGCCTGAAACACGCGGCCGTCGGGGTTCTTGATTGGTTCTGGCGCGGCCTCTGGCTCCGGTTCTGCATCTGGAACGGGTGACCAGTCCGCCTCCCAATCCGGCGGAGTATGTTCGGAAGGAGCCGCGGGGGCGGGCGGGGGCGTGGGGGCCTCTTCCGGTACAGTGCGATGACTCGTTTCAGGCTCGGGCACTATGATGAGCGTCGGGGGCTTTTCCCCCGGCATGACGATCTCTTCCAGCCAGTGCACCTGCGGGGACAGGCAGCGCCGAATCGTCTCTCCCATCGCGTCT
>ERZ1292632.829-Hain-H43-01um-R2-829-length-33261-cov-7_pt1 | contig 33261 bp, 51 predicted proteins | sample MGYA00564407_ERZ1292632 | MGnify/ENA primary metagenome ERZ1292632 (study PRJEB36523, sample SAMEA6512637) | groundwater metagenome | collected 2019-01-08 | study: AquaDiva: Metagenomics assemblies of 32 groundwater samples | reverse complement strand
TGGCGGTGGTGGTGGCGGTGGTCGTTCAATAAATGCGGGGGATGCCGGCGGTGGTGGTGGCGGTGGTGGGGCTGGCGCAGCCGGCGGTATCATTTGTCTTTTTGCTAAAAAAATAATCACTGTAAATGGAAATGTTTATGCTGAAGCAAAAGGTGGCAGTGGTGGTAACGGTGGTGCAGGGGGTAATTCTACTGGGAATAATGGCGGAGGAGGTTCTGGTGCTGGCGGAGGTGGAGGTGGGGCAGGTGGTATAATTATTATTTTTTATCGTATAAAAACAGGAACTGGTACAACTGATGTTTCAGCAGGAACTGCAGGGGTAGGTGGAGCATTAGGAACAAAGCATGGAACAGGAACTGATGGAACTGCAGGGTATGCAGGAACTGATGGAACTGCAGGCATTACTTATATAATACAACCATAAAATTATATGGACGAAAAAGAAAAAAAAGAAAATATAGTGAATGATAAAATCAGGATAAGTCTGATTGATACCATCAAAGCAGAGGAAGAAAAAGAAGAGAAACAAATCGACATACAAATTCTCTTATTGGATTTATTTGATGATATTCTTGAAGACAGAAAAGAGCAAATGACTCCCGAGCAAATAGGAAAAATAGTACGTTTACGGTCGAAAATAGAAATAGAATTGAAAGAATTTTAATATGGACGAAAAAGAAATAGTAAAAAAAGAGCAATCCCATGAGATATCCATAGCTTTAATTCAGAGAGATATTGAATATATTAAAGGTTCTATGAATAAAATCGAAACAAACATTATACTGTTTGATCGAAATTTTGCTCATAAAGATGAACTTAAATACATAGAAGAAAGTATTAATACTATTCATCAAGAGATTAAAGATGCACTAGATAAAAAGGTCGATCATTCAGATTTTGATCCAATAAAAAAAACACTATCTAGAATTAACTGGCTGATTATATCAGCCATAGTTGTCGCATTATTAAATTTAATTGCAAAACAATAATATGGAATATGTACAACAAACAGGACTTTTAATCAAACCAGTTGCACCTGAGAATTACGTCATGGGTGGGTATACTAAACTCTCGGCAGTAACCCGAGTAGCTTCGGGTGATTGGAGTAATCAACTACCAACACGAGAAAAACAATACGCCTTTTTCTTTGATACGATGAGCTGTACTACATTCTCAGCCTTAAATCAATGTGAAATGCAGGGATACTGGCTTATAGATAATGACCATATTTCCACCGAAGATTTACTGTGGCTCCATGAAAATGGATACTTCGACGAGAACGGCCTACTTAATTTTAGCGACCGATTCACCGCGATAATGTCCGGGACAACAGAAAGAGGAAATGACTTTGTTTCTGTTTGGGAAAGTATTAGAAAAAATGGCCTACTACCAGAGAGTAATTTTTCATTCAACGCTAATAGTTTTGGTGAATACCATGATCGGACAAAGATCACTGAGGCTATGAAGACTAAAGCTAAAAAATTATTAGAGATTTTTGAGTTTAAATATGAGTGGGTCTTCTACCATAACAGCGAATCATTTACACAAGAGGAACTGGAGAAAATAAAAGTAGCGCTTACTCAAGCACCACTACATATTGGCATTGCGATACCAGCGACGCATGCGATAACTCTCTATTCCAATGACAGAGATGTATTCGACCACTATGAACCGTTTGCGTATAAATATAACGGCTCGATTCATTTTGGTATGAAAGGATATATGAGCTTAAAGGAGAAAAAAAAAATGTATACATATACAAAAACACTCAAGCTCGGCGACAAAGGTATTTTAGTTAAAGAACTTCAAAACGCACTAAACTCTATCGGATATAATTGCGGTCTTGCTGATGGTGAATTGGGGAAAAAAACAGATATCGCTATTAAGCTTTTTCAAAAAGAAAATAGCTTAGTTGCGGATGGTTGGTTTGGACCAAAGAGCGCGACAAAGCTGGCAGAAATCCAAAAAAAAAATTAAATTTTGAAGAATTTATGCTTAAACCAAAAGTACAAAGACTGGCAGATAGTTTTATACAAGCATGTAACGAGCAGGGAATTGAGATAATAATCATAGAGGGGTATCGCTCGATCAAACGGCAAAATGAACTGTATGAAAAAGGTAGAACAACACCCGGGCCGATAGTCACGAATGCAAAAGGTGGGCAAAGCCTGCACAATTATGGGGTCGCATTTGATATATGTTTTCTGGTCAACGGAAACCGGACATATTCAGGTGATTGGGAAAAGGTCGGTAAGATAGGAGAATCTCTAGGTTTAGAGTGGGGAGGGAACTGGATATCGTTCCGTGATCGTCCACACTTCCAATATATGGCGGGGTACACATTATTAAGTTTTATTAACAAGCGAATCGATGAAAGTCGCTTTGCGTAAAAGAAAAAATATATGGAAAACACAAGTAAGAGATGGGCATTAAATACAATTGATTGGAAAAAAATCGGTGTAGGTGCGGGTGTCGCTGTGGGTGGTGCTTTATTTACATACTTTCAGCAATTTATCACTGATGTAGACTTTGGAGTATATGGGCCGATAGTTATGGCTGTAAACTCTGTGGTAGTAAACGTAGTCCGCAAGTGGATTGCAGATAACACTCTCTAAAAAATAAAAAGATAAAAAAATAAGTACCCCCAAGCAAAAGCAAGGGGGTACAATTTGTATGGGTCACTACTCCATACGATGTCCTAGAGGTAGCGATACTGTCGGACTTCCCATTTCTGGGAGATTGTTACTCGCGAGTGTGAATCGCGGGAGTTTGACGCTTTTTGCGGAGCATTTCACCATAGATGGTGATGCAGACAAAGTTGCAGAAAAATTTACCGTGCATGTTGTGCATGTGAAGCTCAGGCTTCCGTATGCCACAACAAGGACAGGAGACTACTTTGAAATCAGCAGGATTTATTTCCCGCTCAAAAATTAAAGTCTTCATGTTTCCTTTCTAGTATATTCGACTGTTAATGTAACTCCGACACTAAACAACCAAACACCTATTAAATACCATTTCAGTATTACAATAAGCTCGATCGGAGATAAAGTTATTATCAATCCGATAATAAAACCAATCAAACCTAAATGATGAAGTTTCATATAAGTCGATAGACTGCAACAAAACCTTTTCGATCTCGTGTTTCCTTACACGAAACCTCGAAGGCAATATCTTCTGGTGGTTCATTTCTAAACCAGACCTTTAGGGTATGACGTTTAGAACGCATATTCCGATTAACAACACGTTCCACATGTGTTCGTGAATTAACAGGGACAAACGAAGTTGTCCAATTCTTTCCGCCTGTTTGCGGATAAATCCTTGAATTTTTCATTGTTGCCTCCATTCTTTTGGTTTTAATTCCCATGGATTGAATTGAATGATACACATCAAACTACAGAAATATCCATAGTTGCGATACCACATTCTACACAGCAGATTTTGATGTCCGCAATGTTCGCAATGACATAAATACATAATCAGTTTGAAGTTATTATTTCTTCTCGTGAAGGTAACTGTTCGACAGAAATGCGTTTTACTTCATCTCCGTCAATTTTCAAGATGAGGTCAAGAATAATTGTCTTTTTCCCTTCTAGTGTTAATTCAACTTCAATTTGAATCTTATCCAAAGATTGAATTTTTGCCATAGTGATATGGGTAGATGTTTGTATTGAACCGTAACTAATGAGCCATCAATGTAATGGAAACAAGCATCACATTCAGGGCAACGAAAGACTCTGCGATGGTTTCTCTTTGAGGAGAATGGAACTCTGTATAGTTTTGGGTGTGTACACATATTTTGTTGTCGATGAACCGACTTTATATAATTTTACTTCTTTGAATTTGAAAAGGCAAATAAATTACCTTTGTTTATTTTTTTGTATTGGGCATAAATATAAAACTAAAAATGTTAAAGCAAACATGAAAATACCTGTTAAAAAGTAATCCACTGCTATCTGTGTAGCTACAAGGTCTATAGGAGGATAATCCATAATATATAGATGAGGAACTCCATTGATTATCAATAAACTTGTTCCCCATAGACATATAGCTAGTATAAGTAAAAATGCCATAGATAGTAGATAGTATATATCAATAATATTATTTATACTAAATAGTTATCCCCAGATTTCAGTAGACATTAAGCAAGCACCTTGGTAGAATATATGCATGGATAATTCAGTTAAAAAGTTTCTTACTAAAAACGGTAAAAAGGGAGGAAAAAAAACAAAGAAAAAATACGGAGCTGGATATTATAGTAAGATCGGAAAAATGGGGGTATTAGCAAAAAAGAATAAGCGATAGACGGGATTGCACTTTGACAAATAAATATTAAAATGTTTGTTGACAAGAAGTTGGGGAGCCATGTGTCGTGGATTAGCACCTGGAGAGGACGACTTGGTAATTACTGGGGCCATCCTTGAAAGATTGCTTATATCCTCAACTTCTTGTCCGCAAAATGGTCGAAAAGGACATAAATTATTATTATTAATTTAAAACACAAACATGAAACGTATTTGGTTCAAACATATTTTATGTAGTTTAATAACTCTAGCACTTATTGATTCTGGTATTGTGTTGCTACTGATGGTAGCAATAATAAGTGGAGATACAGGTGTTCAGCATATCCCATTCTGGGATGCGCAAATAAAGTTCGTCGTAAATTTAATCAATTATTAAAATAAAAACAACCCTTTCGGGTCGTTTTATACACTTCGCTAGAAGTTACTTAAAGTGTATCAAGCGAAACGGAAACGGTCTAGTGGATAACTAAAATATGGAATTAAGAAAAGCCACAAGGCAAAAAGCAAAGCTTCGAGTCGGAGTATCCGGCCCAAGCGGATCAGGTAAAACATTTAGCGCACTTCTATTGGCCAAGAGCCTATCAAGTGCTATGGATAAAGTAGCGATTATTGACACGGAAAACGGATCAGCAGACCTATATTCTCATGTGGGAGAATTTAATGTGATAACACTACAAGCACCATACAGTCCAGAGCGATACATCGAGGCTATTAGTGAATGTGCAAAGGCTGGAATGGAGGTGGTCATAATCGACTCAGCTACCCACGAATGGGACGGCAAGGGCGGAATACTGGAGAGCAACGAATTGCTCGGCCAGACAAAGTTTAGAGGCAACTCATGGGCGGCATGGAGCGTATCTACGCCAAGACACCAGAAATTTATTGAGGCGATCACGACATCAACGATGCACATGATCACAACCGCGAGAGCGAAGACTGATACCGTGCAGACTGAGGACAAAAAGGTAAAGAAAATCGGGCTAAAAGAAATTCAGCGCGAGGGTTTTGAGTATGAGCTAACAGTAAACTTCACGCTTGACCGAGAGGGCCACTACGCCACGACTTCAAAGGACCGCACCGGGATATTTATTCACAAAGACCCTTTTGTTATAACCGAGGAAACCGGCAAACTGCTCAAGGATTGGTCAGAGAAAGGTATCGAGCCAATCACCCCACCAGACCCAAAAATCAAGGAGAATAAGGGTAAGATAATGACATTACTTAGAATGCTCGGAGAGAAAATGCCAGAGGATAAGACTCAGGTCAAGGCGTACATAGAAAAAGTGGTAAAGGAAAAAACTAATCTCGAACTCACAGATGTAAATCTAGGCGAGATAGTAAGCAGGTTAGAGATATTGGTTACAGAGAAAAAGGAAGCTGAAAAGCCAAAGCCAAAAGATAGCGAACCAACGGTCGATGATTCATACAAACAAGCTAAAGAAGCATAAATTTATGGCTAATATTATAGACAAAATTAGGGCGAAAGGCGAGCAACTTTCCGCTATCCGGTCAAAGATAAATGACCTAGAGGAAGCTATGTCGAAAGCGCTCAGCACCCTAAAAGAAGAAAGGGATGGACTAAATATCGAACTGCTTGAGCTACTGACAGCGAATGAGCTCACCTCTATAAAGACCAGCTCGGGTGAGAGTTTCATCCGGGCTAAACGTAAGGGATATCAGTTTGACGAATTTAGAATGCTTCCATGGGCTACCGAACGAGGATTGGTTAAAATCGATAGCTTGCGATTGAAACAAGCATTTGCTCAATCAAAACCAGATGAGCTACCAGAGGGAGTTACGATGGTCGAGAATGAATACATAAGTGTAAGAAAACCAAAGGCTGAAACCGAAACAAAGGGGGAAGCTAGTGGTGAATAAAATGACCGAAGATGAATCACTAGAACGAGAGGCAGAGTTTGAGCAACAAGAAAAGATTAGACAAGACATGGAGATGGATAGAAGCGATTTATATGATAACGAAGAAAAAAACTAACATGGAAAACACATCACCAAAATCAAAAACGACAACATTCCTACTGGCTTTCTTTTTAGGAAGCTTTGGAGTGCATAGGTTCTATGTAGGGAAACCACTGACAGGACTCCTCCAAATGTTTACACTTGGGGGATTCTTTATCTGGGTATGGATCGACATTATCATCATATTGGCCGGAGCATTTAAAGATGCAGACGGTCGCACCATCACACGATGGAATAAAAATTAAAATGTATCAAAATCGCGTAGAGGTTATCGGGAACCTAACAAGAAAACCCGAATTAAAGCAAACAGGTAGTGTAGTGCTAGTTGGTCTAAACATCGCGGTGAACAGCACATGGATAGATAAAACTACCAACGAGAAAAAAGAGAGCGTGGAATACATAAGCGTGACAGTGTTCGGAAAGCAGGCGGAGAACTGCGCACAATGGCTCGAGAAAGGCCAAAAGGTGTACGTCGAGGGTAAGATCAAGAACCGAGTCGAGGAAACACCGGACGGTAAGCGCTACCACACCGGGATAGTGGCTGAAAGGGTCCAGTTTGGCAGTAAACCAGTGGCCAAAGAGGTAGGAGATACTACTTACGAAAATAACTCCGCAAACAAGACCGTAGCCCCAGCCAAGCAGGTAAATGTGCAAAGCTCTATCGAATATCCTACGGAAAAGATTGATCCAGCAGATATTCCCTTCTAAAAAAGTAGGAGGGCGATATTTGGGGGGAGTTTTAGAGGATGCTACTGAATACATAAATAGGTAGAGCGTCGACTAATTAACGCATAATACATCCTCTATCTCCTCAAATGTCGCTCTCAACTTTATTCACAGAGTTATTAACATACCGAAGTGGATTAAAAAAGTAAAAGGAATACAATTATCAACAATTAATAAAATAAAATTATACCTTGGCACAACGTAGAATGTTTAGTCTCCAAATAGTAGACAGCGATGCATTTTTAGAAATGCCGCAAACTTCACAACTGCTCTATTTTCACCTCTCAATGCGAGCCGACGATGATGGATTCGTTGGTAACCCAAGAAAGATTTTACGCATGGTCGGGGCTAACGAGGATGATTTCAAAATCCTACTCGCTAAGCGGTTCATATTGAGCTTTGAAAGCGGGGTGGTAGTAATCAAGCACTGGAAAATCCATAACTACATAGCAAAAGACAGATATAGAGAAAGTCAATACCGAGATGAAAAAAAGCTAATAACCACAAAGGATAATGGCTCGTATACAGAATGTATACAGAATGTCGACAAGTTGGATACGCAGGTTAGGTTAGGTAAGGATAGGATAGGTAAGGTAAAGAATGCGTCGACGAGCGGCGCGGTACCCCCTAAAAGCTCTAAAAATCCAATAGACGACCAAACACCGTATACCCTAGAGGAATTCATAAAGAGCATGGGGGAAAGCACTAATAGGCACATGCAAATTATTGGAGACTATGCAGACCAGCTAAAGCCAGCATATACGACTAAAGGACAATGGCATGTTTTCATTCAAAGGAACGTTAGATCAGCAAGGCTTCTATCGCCATACACAGATGACCAGATAGCAGAGGCTTTTAATCAGATTGAGCAAAATATTAAAAGCGATAAGAATCCAAAGGGTTACATAACCAAGTGGACATTGGAAACATTATTAGATTTTATGCATAAATAAATGTTTAAAAAAGCAAAACAAGAAGAAGAAAAACCAGTATCAAGATTCAGAGTCCTAACAGTCGAGCAGCTTAAACAGCTACGGGCAGCGATTGAAAGGGATGGGGGTGAAGAACAGTTTTTAATTAAAAAGGGGGCTATTAAAGTGAATCAGTATGGATATTGGGTGATCATGAAGTACGATGATGTGTTTGGTTTGGAGATCATACCGTACGTTGAATTAAGGACATTTTTGAATCAGCTTGCGGATTATGAGATGCGTATACATGAGGCTGAGGAAAGGGGATTGAATTTAAGTAAAAGGACGTGGAGTGTGGAAACCAATAAGATACGAGCTGAGATTCGAGCCAAGTTTAACTTATCACCAATCGAGGAAAGTACCCCCTCTAAAGAGGTACAAACGGCATGATAAAAAATAACACATGTCAAGGGCGATTCTACGAGCGCATGAGGCTCTGGGATACCAAGGAAAAAGTAATTATTATTTTTAACAGTCAAAAGCATAAAGATATCGAGGACCGGCTGGAAATGTACCACGGTCAAGATAAGGTTGATAATCATTTTAACTAGAAAGAATAACTTATGGAAGCACTTGCATTTAAATGGTTTGTGATAGGTTTTGTTTCGGCTGGTAGTATAAGTTTATTATGTTTAGTAATTTATAGTTGGTAAGTTATTTAATGAAACAAGAAAAATAAAATGAATAAAAAAAAATACAAAATAAAAGTAGAAAAGATAATTCAAAAAATAGCAAAGAGAGAAGGTTTTAACTTAGACTTGTTTTTTAAAATAGCAGCATCTAAGAAATATTCATTTGAAAGTACTCTATTCTTTTATGGATTGATGGAGCTAATCAAGAATGGCTTAACTGAAAAAGATTGGAAAGAGATTAAAAAAAAGAAATAACCTATGTCCAAACCTCCAAAAATATTTTTTTGCCCGAGCTGTGGACGGAGAGTAATTGAAACACCACACAAGCTATACGGAAAGCCAGCTTGTAAAACTTGTTACTCGAACTTCATGCGATATGAAGTTCCTATTATAAAAATAAACGAAAAACAAAAATGAAAACAGCAGAGGCGGTTACGCCAAAACATCCCGATAAACTTTGTGACAGAATCAGCGATGCAATACTCGACGCTTGCCTAGAGCAAGACCCGATGAGCCGGGTGGCCATCGAGACAATGGGAGGGCATGGAATTATAACTATCACCGGCGAGCTAACGACGAAAGCATTTGTCGACATGCGAAAGATAGCGCAGAGTGTCGCGGGTTCACAGTACGGCGTGCAAGTGAACGTAGTAAGTCAAAGCCTAGAGATCGGCCATGGCGTAGATAACGGCGGAGCTGGGGATCAGGGCATCATGGTGGGATACGCATGCAATGACAACGAGGCCATGATACCGCATGAAACATGGCTTGCTCGTAATTTATGTCAGACACTCTACTCTCAATTTCCTTATGATGGAAAAACACAAGTTACTCTCAATGACGAGAATCAGATCACTGCGGTCGTTGCGAGTTTTCAAAATGTTTCTCGTGCTAAATTGCATGATGCGGTGTGGGAATGGATAAAAAGAAATCAGATCACGATGTTAGAACCTAAGGTGCATATCAACGCGGCCGGGGACTGGAAAATTGGAGGTTTTGAAGCAGACACTGGACTCACCGGGCGCAAGCTCATGGTCGATAACTACGGTCCACAGATACCAATCGGTGGCGGATGTTTCTCAGGAAAGGACGCGACCAAGGTAGATCGAAGCGCTGCGTACATGGCGCGCTATATAGCCGTGCAATTAATAAAGAAAACCAACCGCAAGGAAGTGTTGGTCAAGCTGGCCTACGCGATCGGAGTAGCCGAGCCAGTTATGGCTATCGCAAAAATTGATGGGATCGAAATCAATCTAGCAGAGTACGGTTTTGACCTAACTCCAAAGGGTATAATCGATAGGCTAGGCTTGCGTAAGCCACAGTTTGCCAAGACCGCAGAGTGGGGTCACTTCGGTAATAATTTTTTATGGGATCGATAAACTGGTTCTTGGTCGCAAATACTTTTCTAACATTCGGAGCCGGAGTCTGGTATATCTCAAACTCAAAGCTCGAGCTGGGTCTATTACAAATAACTTTTACCGTCAGCAATATTATATTTTTGTGGATGGGAATGAAATGAAATATTTATCACTATTCTCAGGCATCGGGGGATTCGAGCTAGGAATACAAAAAGTATATGTGGCTACAACTAACGGAATCAAGAACGGAAAAGGCAAAGGTAATACGGCGCAAGATGATGAGGCTGGGCAGGGATTGGAGTCCACGCCGGGGAAAAATCCTAGAGCCAAGAAAAGACGACTTAGCAAACACGATCAGCACAGCGATAACGAGAGGAAATTTACTTGTGTGGGTTACTCCGAGATCGACAAATACGCCACGCAAATTTATCAAAAGCATTTCCCAGAACATAAAAACTATGGAGACATTACAAAAATCAACGAAAAAGAATTACCCGACTTTGACTTCCTATGCGGAGGCTTTCCGTGCCAATCTTTTTCAATCGCCGGAAAGCGCAGGGGTTTTACAGATACTCGAGGAACTCTCTTTTTCGACATCGCTAGAATCCTTAAGGCCAAGCAACCTAGCCTATTACTCCTTGAGAACGTCAAAGGGCTACTCTCTCACGACGAGGGGAGAACTTTCGCCACAATCATCGCCACGCTTGATGAGCTGGGGTATGACCTCCAATGGCAGGTGCTTAACAGCAAAAATCACGGAGTCCCACAAAACCGAGAGCGCGTCTTCATTGTCGGAAATCTTAGAGGAACACCCCGACCCAAAGTATTTCCTTTCACTGGAGAAACAGAAACAGCTACTGGCGATATCTTCGTTGACGAAAGCCAATGGCGCCGAGAGGGAAAGCTCAGAGAATACAAAGGAGTCAGTCCAACACTTAACACGAATGGGGGGGGCGGACATCTCCCACTGATACTGCAAAAAAGCCAAGACTGGCGAGAGAAAGGAACTCTTAGGAAATTCCGAAACGTTGCTCCGACTATCCGAGCAAACATGGGGGATAATCACCCCATGATAATGCAAAGAGGTAGAGGAAAAAATAAAGGTGGACTGCATGAAATATCTCCGACAGTTTCTAGTAATTCATTTCAAGACAACAACCACCTAATCACGGGGACAATCCGCCGCCTAACCCCAACCGAATGCGAAAGACTCCAAGGTTTCCCGGACGGCTGGACAGAGGGGCAAAGTGATACGCAGAGATATAAATGTTTAGGCAACGCGGTGACAGTTAATGTTATAAAAGCAATAGTACAAAAACTAATATGATTCAATACATACCAAAAACAAAAGAATGGTTTATGGAGCGAATTGGGAAGAAGATTTATAGAGACACGCAAGGTGAAAAACATTGTTGTGATACTTGTAAGTCCACAGTTGAAAAAGGAATGTTTATTTACGATGAGATGCACGCTGATTATCTTGCATGTACTGACGTTGATTTTGCGGCAGAGGGAATATATAGCAATTATAGAGATGAAAAATAATATGACACAGAATCAAAAAGAGATGGCAGCGATAATGTTCTCAGAAAAAGAAAATGGAACCTGGGTTGAAAATGGTTGCGACAAATGCGGTAAAGGAATGATAGGTCGGATATATAGATTCCAAAGAGAAAACAGACCGCAGGGGACGATGTGTATGACATGCTCTAAAAAAGAACTAAGAAAACAATTAAAAAATGACTGAAATTAAATTCACAATAAAAGGCAACCAAGAAAACCCAGATGGTAATCCGATCGGCTACCATCGCACCACACAGAGAGCGAAGTGGGCGCCAGAGCATCAGCGCTATGAGGCTTGGAAAGAACACGTCCAACAGGCATGTAATCGAAGTGGATATACTGACCAAAATAACCTAAACATTAAACCGATAAAGCTCACACCAAAACAGAAAGCAAGGGTCGACATAGAAATCGAGTATGCAAGCGAGGCACAGCCAGACAACGACAACGTATTTAAGGGAATCCTCGACGCGCTATTCGTAAATGATAAATATGTCACGGCCGGAAGTTTCGTCAGCAAGCAGTCGAAGACAAGGCAGGGGAAAGTAGAAGTCATTATTAAAATAATTTAAAAGTATGACTGAACACAAGAGAATTAAAAAAGCGAATCGTTTAAAAGACTACCAGAAAAAGAGAAACATTATCCGTAACGCCAAGGGTACGAAATATTTAGGACTCATGGCTGGCGATGGGGTGCTTCCAAGGTCGAAGAAATATCTAACTAAAAAATCCAATGGAAAAAATAGAACTAAGTAGGGAATGGTTGGAGAGGCTTATTCATATTGCAACAAATTGTCCATCTATTTTTTCAAAAGAATATTTACTCGGGTATATAAAATCTATTGAATCATTATTAAATAAACCAAAAGGAAATGTCCCAAAAGAAAGATAAAAAAATGCGTCAGTTTCTAAACCGGGAATACCGCGACGCCGCGCGCAAAGCCGGAGAGCAGCAGATCAACTATTTCAAATCGGTGCTTAAGCCACGGCCGAGGTGGGTGCCAAAGTTTTTATGGAAAGCTATGCTTAAATGTTTCATTCGAATACAATAAAATGAAAACCAACCTAACAATCGAGCAGGTAAATATCGGTGAACTACGGCCAGCCGAATACAACCCGCGCAAGTGGGACCAGAACGCGATCACCCAGCTAACCGAAAGCATAAAGAGTTTCGGATTGATCGACCCCATAATCGTGAATGGCGCAAAAGACCGCAAGGGAATAATTATCGGGGGGCATTTTAGATATCATGTGGCGCGAAGCCTAGGCTATACGCAGGTGCCGGTAGTCTATCTCGATATCCCAGACGTGAACCGGGAACAAGAGCTGAATCTGCGCCTAAATAAAAACCAAGGAGCCTTTGATCTAGACCTTTTAGTTAACATGGGCGAGGATTTATTGCTTAAGGTAGGCTTTCAGAGTCAGGAAATGGATAAAATGTTCGGTTTAGGGGATGAGGACGAGGACGAATTTGACCCAGATGAGGCATTAAGGGGTATTTCCCAGCCGAAATCCAAGCGAGGGGACATCTACGCACTAGGTAGGCATAAGCTCATGTGTGGCGATGCCACAAGCCCAGAGGATGTGAAGAAATTGATGCTAGACCTCAAGGCACAGATGGTATTCACCGATCCGCCGTACAATGTGGACTATGTGGGAAAGACAAAGGACTCTCTAAAAATAGAAAATGATAAAATGAATCCCGAGCAGTTTAAGGATTTTATAGGCAAAGCTATAAAAAACATAATAGATCACTGCGATGGTGTATTTTATATCTGCATGTCAAGTAAAGAGTTGGCTTCGTCTAAAGATGTGTTTGAACAAAACGGTGGTCACTGGCAAGGATTTATTATATGGGTTAAAAATACTTTTGTCCTTGGACGTAACGACTGGCAGAATCAGTACGAACCAATCCTTTACGGATGGAACAAGGGATTAGTAAACCACTACTTCGCAGGATTTCGAGATGAGGGCAACGTGTGGCAGAATCTCGAAACATTAAAACCAACATTTGACGGACAGAAAACTACAATCAAACTAGGCGACCATCACCTAGAAATATTTGGACAGGTGGACGGCCGGGTATGTAAGAAAAAAGACTGCGTGGATATTTGGCACGAAAAAAAGCCGAGCAAGTCGACAGAACACCCAACAATGAAACCAATTAAATTAGTAATCAAGGCGATCAAAGCATCAAGCAAGCGCGACGACATAGTGCTAGACCTTTTTGGTGGGTCGGGTAGCACTCTTATAGCAGCCGAGCAAGTCGACAGAACATGCCACATGATGGAGCTTGATGAAAAATATGTGGACGTAATAATTTCTCGCTGGGAAAAGCTCACCGGCGACACAGCCATTAAGCTGAACTAAAAAAATGCCAAGTTACTCCGACAAAATTCAGGAAGAACATAAAGAGTTGGTGAAAAATGCGCTGGCGCTCAAACCACGCGCGGGCGTGCACGTCATCGCCGATATGCTTAAAAAAGCTGGTCGGTCTTTGGACGCTAAATATGTCAACAAAATAAAAAGAAAAATCATTCAGGAACGCCAGCTAAGATTTAATGAAAAAAAAGTAAACGAAAGAATTTCCGAGATAGAAGAAAAAGCAAACATTGTTCAAGAAAAGCTCTGGGAAATATTACTTGGAAAATATACAAACGACTCAAATAAAGTAGCGGCTGCCAGAGCCATTGTCGAAACCGAAAAGAAACTATTTGAAAGCCAGATGGATGCCGGAATATTCGAAAGGAAAATAGGCGAGGTGGCGATAAGGCACAGCATTGACCCCAATGACCCAGCCATGATAGCGGTTATGAATGCGTTTAGGAATTATGGAATTATTAAAAAGACGGCCACGGTAATCGAACCAAAACAATTAGATGGACCAACAGCTAACTGAGCAGGAAATAGGTGCGCTAATGACCACCACAGAGGGTCGCCGGAAAATGGCGACTTTACTTCTTGGGTTCTGCTTGGTCTATCTACCCCACTACTTCACAAAAGAACCGGCGGACTTTCACCGCGAACTTATTGAGTTACTCGAAGATTGGTCGGAGCAATTTATTGCCATCGAGGGCTTTCGTGGATCAGCAAAAAGCTCGCTCGCGGGGCTGGCGTTAATTTTATGGGCGGCGCTCGAGGGTAAGGCCATGTTTATTCTACCAATCAACGAAACTGATGATGTGGTGAAGTTGACCATCGCAAACCTCCGTGAAGAATTGGAAAACAACCAAAGGATCAGAGAGGACTACGGCGACATGATAGTGAAATCGAAAGGCGGAGCATTCACGTCGTTCAACGAGAAAAATATCTTGCTCGCAAACGGATGCAGAATTATGGGACGCTCGAGAGGGCAGAAAATCCGAGGACTCAGGCATAAGCAATACCGACCAGACCTCGTGGTGGGCGACGACATCGAAGAAGTCGACAAGGTGCAGAAAAAAGAATACCGCGACAAAACCGAGGCGTGGATAAGAGGCACAATCATTCCGGCCATCGAAGAAGCCAAGGGACGCATCGTGATACTTGGAAATAAACTACACGTCGATGCAATCATGGAGCGCTTAAAGAATCATAAAAGTTTTACATATAAGGCCTACTCACTTTTTAGAGATGAGATAGAGGACTGGCAACACTGCACTTGGAAAGGGAAATACCCAACACCAGAATCACTAGCCGAGCAGAAACAAAAAGTGGGTATAACTATGTGGATGCGTGAATATCTTTTGAAAGTATTACCACCAGAGGGGCAGATCGTAAAATCCGAGTGGATCAAGCGATATAAAACACTACCAGAAAAAGTACACAAGACCGGAGTCGGAGTCGACCTCGCAATTTCACAAAAGCAGACGGCGGACTTCACGACAATGGTAGGCGGAGTGGCGACGATAGATCAGGGTTTGCCAAAGATTTATATTTTACCGAACCCGGTGAATAAACACCTAACATTTCACGAGACACTCCAGCAGATGCAATCACTGAAAGTGGCATACAAAATTTATTCACCGCCAATGTTTTTCATTGAGGATGTTGCGTATCAGAAAGCGGCTATACAGGAAGCAAGACGAAAACTTTTAATCGTAAAAGAGATGCGCGCCGGACAAGACAAGCGAGCGAGACTCGAATCTGTAGCGGCGTTCATTCAAAATGGAACGATACTATTTCCCGAAACTGGATGCGAGGATTTACTGACACAAATGTTATTCATGGGGGTGGAATCGCATGACGATTTATGTCTGGTTGGTGAAACATTGATAACTACAGACCAAGGACAGATACCGATTAAAAATATTAAGGCTGGTGACAAAGTACTTACACGGAAAGGTTATAAAAAAGTTTTATGGTCGGGAAAAACTGGAAGAAAAAAAGTGATAACCCGTTATGGATTAACAGGCACAGAAAATCATCCCGTAATAACAAAAGAGGGGGTAAAATCGTTGCGTTGCTTAAGTCTACATGATACATTGTATATATGGAGAGGGAAACTATCTTTTATGGAGGTAAAAAATATAATAGATATCCGAAATCAACAAAGCGATCACACCGAGTATATTTTTGGAGGCACGATAAATGGCAATCTAGTCCTGTGTCACTCCATCGCCAAATATGGATTGATAATTTTGGAGATATACCTACAGGAATGGTTGTTCACCATAAAGACGGTGATAGTCTCAATAATAAAAAATCTAATCTCGAAATCATGTCAGCAAAAAAACACATGTTACACCACATGTCGCAACCAGAGCGAGTTATTATGTCGAGAAAAAATATTTTTAAAGCACAAGACAAAGCGAAAGAATGGCATAAATCAGAAGCTGGCAGAAAATGGCACAGAGAACATGCAAAAAGAGTCTGGAAAAATCCAACCATTCACACTAGAAAATGCGAACGATGTAAAAAGACTTTTAAAGCTTTCCGAAAAACTACAAAAACATGCTCAAATGCTTGCCGACATTACATCTACATGGCAAGGAGAACAGGACGTTTATAATCTCATGGTTGAAGATGAGCATGAATTTTTCGCTAACGGTATATTGGTACATAATTGCGATGCATTCGTATATCTCATTCTTGGGATGATAGAGCAGGGCTTAAATAAAATGGAAATAGTCCAAATAGTATAAACACATGCTTAATAAAATAAGAGTATCGCGCGAAATATCTCCAGAATGGAACCGGCTCATGCAGGTAGCTGAGAAACTCGGCACAGGTAAAACGACCATCACATTTAATCAAGGTAGGCCGGTAATGATCGAGGTTTTAGTAAAAAAGATAAACCTTGACAAAGACGATGACTTTGATTCTAAATTAAAAGTTATCCCCATAATATAGTTTTAACACTTGTGCATTTTTTTTAGAGGAATATAATTTAATTAGTTTCCATCCCTGAGTGGCTGAATGTGAGTTTTTAAAAATTAGATTAAGTTTTGTGGCGAAACACAGAATTTCAATCGTGCAACTGACTTTTAAAGTTGGACTGCACGAACGAAATCCTGTGTTTTTTTGTATAAAAAAATATGTTTGAAAAAATCCTTAGCAAAATTGGTCTACAAAAAAGTAGCACTAAGAGCGTCAAGATAAGTGAATCTTATGGCGGCTCTGACCTTTTTGGTTTATGGAAAACAGGCCGAAAGATGAGCGCGGCTAAAGCAATGAATCTAAACACGGGCTGGGTGTACGCATGTGTGCGCGCGATCGCGGAGGGCTTGGCGAGTATTCAGATACAGCTTTTCAAGGTAGATAAAAAGGGAAATTACACCGAGATATTCGACCATGAAATACTAGACCTTTTAAATAAGCCAAATAAGCACATGACCGGGTACGAAGTAAAGTACCAGACCGGCGCTCATCTGGAGCTTGCTGGAAATGCCTATTGGTTCTTGGATGGAGTAGATGATGAGAATGATGTCCCAACTGCAATAATCCCATTAAGTCCAAAATATATAACCGTAATTCCCGGCGAAACATCCGACCAAATGGTAAAGGGCTATAAGTACACCATCGGTGCTACGGTAACAATCTACCAACCATATCAGATTTTAGTTATCAAAAACCCAGACCCAAATAATCCCTTGGAGGGCATAGGAACCGTGCAGGCATCCGAGCAATGGATTGAAAGCGACAATTATGCGACAGAAGTAAATAAAAAATACTTTGAAAATGGCGCAAGACTTTCAGGATTGCTGACAACCGAGCAAGACCTCGCGCCAGAAACGATGGAATATTTAAGTGAATCATTTAGAGCTATGTATAGCGGAGTTTCAAATGCTTACAAAGTCGGAATGCTACCCAATGGTGTTGAATATGAGGAAATGGGGCACAATCCAAAAGAGATGGACTTTGCAAATATGCAAAACGTCCTCCGTGATAAGATACTCGCGGCTTTTCGTGTGCCAAAAACTATTCTAGGTGTTGCAGAGAGTGAAACGAATCGCGCGACAGCAGAAACCGCTAAATATGTTTTTGCAGAGCGAACCCTAAAGCCAAAGATGCAACTTATTGTGGAATACTTAAATGAGTTTTTTGTACCACGTTTTGGAGATGATTTAATTTTAGGATTCGTTGATCCTGTACCAGAGAATCGTGAACAGTTAATTGCCGAAATGGCAGCAGCTCTAGGTAGCCAGCCTTCTATTTCAGTAAACGAGGCACGTGAGAGATATTTTAGCTATGCGCCGATCAATAATGGTGATAATGTTATGACCAGTTTCTCCCAAGTACCCCTTGGTAAGCCAGAAAAGAGTATTAGTGAGCTAATTGAAAAAGGTACTACGATTCGAAAGCATTACCGAGCGGCTAAAAAAGAGAAAATCTCGACAGATATCGTTGAAAAGACAATGGAAACAGTCCGAGGGATTTTAAAAGATATCCCAGAAACTACAAAGAACATAACCGAGCTAACAGACGAGCAATATGCGCCTGTTTATAAAGCGTTTTATAACCGTGTATCACCCTATGAAAAGAAAGTAAAGGGGGCTATTGAGGAGATAAACGCTGACCAGATTAAAGATGTACTCAAGAAACTCCCGGATGTGGTTAAATCAAAGGACACAAAAGGCCTTAAACTTTTCGATCTAGAGGAATGGATAGGTCTAACGGTCAGTTTAGTTAAGCCAATAATGCAAGATTTATTCGAAAAAGAGGCAAAGGAGGCATACAAACTTATAGGTTTGAAACCTGAGGATGTTTTGACACCGGGAGTTATAAGAGCTATAGATAAATCAATAGGATTAATGGCTGAATCATACAATCAAACGACACTAGATTTACTCAACGAAAAAATTACACAAGGCTTACAGGAAGGATTAAGTTTAAGTGAAGTCAAAGACCTTGTAAGTGAAGTTTATGAATTTAGTGATGATGTCCGCGCAGAAATGGTGGCTAAAACCGAAGTATTTAGGATTGGTAACAATGCAACCCGAGAGGCATGGGAGCAATCGGGTGTAGTACAGAGTTTGAAATGGTACACAGCCGAGGATGAATTAGTTTGTGAGTGGTGTGGGCCAATGAACGGCAAAGTAGTAGGCATCGATGAAAACTTTTTAGACAAAGGGGACACATTAACCGGATCAGAGGGAAAACCACTTGATATAGATTACACAGATATAACAGGTGGTAGTCTCCATCCGAATTGTCGATGTTATATCAGACCAGATGAAATAAATATAGATAAAAATAATGAGCTAGTAGTCGACGAACTTAACATAATTATAAAAGAACTAAAACAAAATGGATAAAGAAAAAGAAAGATTGGATAAAATTGAAAAAATAAAGAATCTTATTCGATCTAAGGAAACAAGAGAAACATCAGAAAAATTAGATAAACTTATTGTTTCAATAGAAAATCTTGTTGAAGCAGTCAAAGCAAGACCATCACCACAAATAATAACGCAGATGCCGGCTGAGGTGCACATGTCAAACTTTGAAAAGTCACCTAGTGAAGTAACTATAAAAAATTTGCCAGAATTTAAGAAGTTAGATATTGAGAATTTTCCTGAAGTTCAAAAGGTAGAAATTATTAATCATAAAGATATATTTACATCAATCAGGGTGAATAATCTACCTAATCCTGATAAGATTCCTGCTTGGATTCCATCAATATTAAAAGTTTTCTTTCAAACACTCAGTGATCTTTTAGGAAAAGTAGCATCGAAAGTATTTACAATAAAATTAGCAGAGGGCGAGAGAGAGATACCGCAGACAGTAGTTTTGCTCGGTAAAGATGGTAAATTTGCCGATTTAAATCCTATTATAAAAGTAACTGGAGGGTTTGGGGGAGGATCTTCAGCTCCAGTACAAGCAACCAATAATGGAGAGGGAACTATAACAGTCACAACAGCAGGCACAAGGGTGCAATTATCAGCCGATCAGCCTTGTAAAAGAGTATTTGTGCAGTCACATGAGACAAATGGCGAACTAGCAAGCGGATTAGTGGTAATAGGTGGGTCGGGAGTAGTTGCAGCTAGTATCGGACGAAAAGGTCTAGCTCTCTATCCTACAAATGGTCAATGGTTCGAGGTAAATAATATTAATCGGCTCTATGTCGATGCAGTCGATGATGGAGCAAAAGTACATTACTACTATGAAATTTAAATCTAAAATAATAGCATACGTTCTAATAGCAATCACACTTTTTGGTTTGTTTGGTTCTTTTGTGCAAGCACAAGCGCAAGAAATGTGGTATTTACAGTCTGGTAAACTACGTCCGAATGTAAACTCATGGGGACTGCGTGTACCATCGTTAAATAGTTCAGGTACAGATTGTTTACAAGTGGACAGCATTGGGGTTATATCTTCCACTGGTTCTGTTTGTGCTGGCTTATCTCCTCTCACCACTAAAGGTGACCTCTATACTTTTTCCACAGTAGATGCACGTCTAGGAGTAGGTACTAATGGTCAAGTCCTAAAAGCTAATTCTGCTAGTACTACTGGATTAGAATGGAGTTCAGATGTTGATACAGGCATTACACAACTCACAGGAGATATAACTGCTGGACCTGGTTCAAGCTCTCAAGTCGCTACTCTTGCTACTGTAAATGGTAATGTTGGTTCATTTGGCTCAGCTACTCAAGTAGGCACTTTCACTGTGAATGGAAAGGGTCTAATAACTGCCGCTTCAAACACAACAATCACACCAAACTTTACTAATGTTTTAGGAGGCACGGCAGGCTCTGTAATTTTTTCAAACGGTACTACTCTGGCTCAAGATAATGCAAATTTCTTCTGGGATGATACGAATAACAGATTAGGATTAGGGACAACTGCACCCGGCGCACAACTTCAAGTAAATGCAGGCTCTGCTTCAACTATTGGAACTATTATCAAAGCCGCAGCTTCTCAAACAGCTAATCTTACAGAATGGCAGAATAGTTCAGGAACGGCGTTATCAGTCATTGATGAGTTAGGGCATTTGGGGCTAGGAACATCAGCACCTTCTGCTAGTACCCTTCTTCACGTTTCTGGTACTGGACAATATGGAACTAAGTTTGAAAACACCACAACAACTTCTGCGGTTTCTGCGTATTTCACAAATACAACGAACGCTCTTTATATTGGTGTTGAAAGTTCTGCGGGTAGCGCTGTCGGCGCAGGTGTACCATACGCAGGTGTAATTAGTTCTTCTGAAGCGTATCCTTTAGTATTCTTAACCGATGCGACAGCAAGATTAACAATCGGCGCAACTGGTCTTGTCGGTATTGCTACTACAGCTCCTGCACACGTTCTACACATTAAGCCCGTCCTTACATCCCAAACAACAGGTGTCTACGGAATCTTAACTGACCACGACATCACCCAGACAGCTGATGTTTCCACCGTCTCATCAATCGCGGCAACATTTCGTCTCCGTGGTTCAGTCAACCAGACATCTACCTCAACTGGACATTCAGCTTCTGTGTTATCTGCTTTCAACAGCAACACAGCAACAGTTTCATTCTTCTCAGGTGAACGCATCGATGTAAGAAATCTTAGCACAGGCACTGTTACCCACATGCATGGTATCTATATTCCACCAATGGCTAATTCTGGCGGCGGGACAGTAACAAATACTTATGGCTTGCGAATATCTGATCAGACCGTTGGTACTAATAATTATGGTATTAGTTCTGCTGTTAGTTCTGGATCGAATAAATATAATATTTATGCTAGTGGTACAGCGCAGAATTACTTTGCAGGAGATGTAGGGATTGGGCAAACTTCTCCAACTGCTGTTCTTCATCTTAAAGCTGGTACAGCGACAGCAAGCACTGCACCGCTCAAATTCACAAGTGGAACTTTGAACACAACTGCTGAAGCTGGAGCAGTGGAATTTCTAACAGATGCTTTTTATGGAACCATAACAACAGGAGCAACTAGAAAAACTTTTGCTTTCTTGGAGAGTCCAACTTTTACAGGGACATTAACTGCTCCAACCATAGTTTCTTCTACAGTAGTTAGATTAAAAAATTACACAGTAGCCACTTTGCCAGCAGGAACGCAAGGAGACACAGCTTTTGTGACAGATGCTTTAGCTCCAACTTTCTTGGCAGCTGTTGTAGGTGGGGGAGCCGTCGTAACTCCTGTATTTTACAATGGAACTGTTTGGGTAAGTCATTAAAAACTAATAAAAATATAATGGATAAAAATATAAAAAATACTTTAATAGGGACTGGAATTGTAACTGTTTTGGCTATAGGAACGAGCTTTATTTCTTCTGAAAAAGTATTAGGTGATCAAGTTTATTCTAGGAAAAATGATAACACTCTTCAAGTTTCTAAAACAGAAAAAAAAGACATTGTGGCTAGTTATGATATTGATTTTCTCTATGAACAAAGAGAAACGATCCAAGCTCAGAAAGACAGAGATAATGCTTTAAGAGATGCAGAACTTAAAGAAGTAAATAAATTGATTGATGAAGCAGAAAAGTTGGGAATTAAAAAAAGAGATAAAGAAGAAAATAAAAACGATGTAGGGATAGAATAAAAAAAAATTATTAATAATTAAAAGAACATGAATAAAAATATAGTAACATCGTTTATAGTCGGAGTTTGTATAACAGTAGCTGTCCTCTCGGTGTGGCAGGTAATCCAAATAAATAAAAGGGTCACACAAAATGAGATAGTAATCCAGCAAGTGGTCGAATTTATAAACAAAAGTATTGAGACTCAAAAACAAAATCAAGTCTCTGTACCAGTAAAAAATTAATCACACAAGAAATGGACACATTTAAAAAATTAACCGAAGAAATAAAAGCATATCTTTCAACTAATAAAGAAATTGCTGACACAATAGAAAAAACCAAAAAGGCCGAGGACGCCGGTACTTTCGAGGTTATCATTTCCACCGCAGATCAGGACAGACAAGGTGAAATCGTTGAACAGAACGGATGGGATTTAAGACATTATTTAAAAAATCCTATTGTCCTCTGGGCGCACGACTATAGCTCACTCCCAATCGGAGTAGCTGACGATGTAAAAGTTGTAGAGGGTAAGCTCGTGGCCACAGGACGTTTTGCTTCGATGGAAGCTAATCCATTTGCACAGCAAGTTAGAAAGCTATACGATCAGGGTATTATAAAAACCACATCAGTTGGATTTATCGCTAAAAGAATGGAGGGCAACAAGATAATGGAAGCGGAATTGCTTGAATTTTCATTCGTACCAGTACCAGCTAACCCTTATGCAATATCAATGAGACAAGCGCAGACACTCGGAATAGATATCGTAATGTTACAGATGAAAGGGGTGACATTTAAAGACACCGATGAGCCTGCAAAGGCAGATGAAATAAAGGTCGAACCAGAGAAAAAGGAAACGCCTGTAGAAGTACCACCAACTCTTGCAGATGTAATGAAAGCATTAAAAGCGTTAGAAGAAAAAGTCGCTGCCTTATCCTCTAAAAAGGAAGAGGGTAACGAGGGGGAGGAACCAGAGGATGACGAATCCGAGGTCCCTAAAGATGAAGTAAACGCAGGGTCTGCGACAGAGGATATGGAAAAATGGCTTGGAAGCAAGTCAAAAACATCCGATCCTGAAGTTCGTAGGGTCTTGCGAATTATTAATAACGTAACCAGCGAAGCTCTTGCGAACTTTAATAAAAGCAAGACTCGCTAGAATAAAATCACTATGGACGAAACCAAAATGAAAGAAATAGAATCCGCTCTACGTGCGGTCGTCGACGAGTCTCTCGAAAAGAAACTCGGCGAAACAGTCTCTCCACTTGTTGCAAAAGAAGTGAAAGGAATCGTAGAAAGAATGAGAATCGAACGTTCTCTCTTTGGCTCAGACCGTTCTGGTTTGACCGAGGAACAAAAGAAATCATTTGTTAAGACTGCGCAAGCGGTTATCTTTGGTAAAACAAAGGCAAATGAGGAGCTTATTGAGGAAGTAGATAGTCGAGGTGGCTATCTAGTTCCAAAGGAAGTCGCAGCAGCGATTGTCCGTATTGCCGCTACTGTAGGTTTGGCGATGAGTCAAGCTACAAAGTGGACAATGAACACAGACGAGCTTGCTATCCCTGCTTATGACGGATCATTCCTAGAGGGTGCATACCTCGGAGTGAACGCGGCGGGAGATATCACTGCTATAACTTTCGATCAGGCTAACTTGATCGCTAAGAAATGGCAGCTTGCATTCGCAGTAGGTAACGACCTATTGTCCGATGCATCAGTCGATTTGGCTGATTGGCTCCTAGCATTAGCAGCGGAGGCTCTAGCAAACAGAGTTGATAAAGAAGTCTTTAATGGTGTAGGTACTCCATTCCAAGGTGTTCTTTCTCACTCTGGTGCTACTGTTGTAACGATGACATCTGGCAAGGAAACATTTGCAGAATTTGACCTTGTTGAGGCGTCAGACGTTATTGCAAACCTTGAAGAATCTCTACTCGATGGCGCAGCATTCTATATGCACCGCACTGTCTGGGCTAAGGTTCGCTCAAAGAATACAAACGACACCTATGTATTCGGCGGATTCAATCAGAATATTGCGACCGTTGAAAAAGAGGGTGGAAGAAAGCCAGCAGGTTATATCCTCGGCTACCCTGTTTATACAGTCAGACATTTGCCAGCTAACAGCGCGACTGCTGTAAGCACAAAGTTTGCAATCTTTGGAAATCTAAAGGCAGTTGCCTTTGGTGACAAGGGTGGTATGTCTATCGAAAAGTACAATTCAGGTACTTTCGGTGGTAAGGAAATCGCGCTTGCGGATCAATCAGCTATGGTTATCAAGCACCGCCATGCGGTCGTTGTAACCTTGCCTGCTGCATTTGTAGTCGTGAAGACGGCAGCGAGCTAGTATTTAACTTCTCTCGGCACTCTGCCCCTGTTCCTCGGGGGTAGCGATGCCGAGAGACAAAAAACATGAGTAATGAAAACGAAGTTAGGAAAAATTATAAAGTGTTAAGTCCGATCGCATGGGGTGGTGAGCGCCGAAGAAAAGGCGACACCGTTTCTATGTATCCATCGGAAGCCCTTAACATCGGTACCGATTACGTCGAAATAATCGACGACAAGGGTCCGGACTCCGCAGCTGTGACCACAGGCGATAGTAATGTCGAGGAGAAGGAAGTTGTCAAACCCGAAGTTAAAAAGGCAAAGAAGAAAAAATAATATGAAATCTGTATACGATAATATTAAAGTTTTAGCTTCCTTGGTGCCTGCTGTTAGAACAGCAGACGCTAATGGTTCAACTGTCGACGCACTCGGTTATAATTCAGGACAAGCTGTAATCGTAGCGGGAGATATTGATCTAACAACAGGAGATGAAACGTATGCACTCAAAGTGCAGCATTCATCAGATGATTCCACATGGGCAGACGTTTCAGGAGCAACAACTACTGTAACGGCTGATAACCAAGTGAAAGTCATTCGCCTAGATGGAATTGGAACATCTATCAACCGATATCTTCGTGTTGTTTTGGATGTTGGGGGTACTACTCCATCAATTCCATGTTCTGCGGTGATCAACCTCGGACGAGGATTTGCAGGCCCAGCTAACTAAATTTAATAGCTTGAGTCTCGATTCCGACCAATTTCCGCACACGCTGAAAATGGTCGGGGATGGGGACTTATAACAAAACCCCAAATAAAACCATGGCAGAAACAATTTACACATACGCACTCACAACCGTAGCCCGTTTGAAAGCGAGGCTAGGTATTACTGTATCGACACACGATGCTAATTTTTTACGCTATGCAAATGCCTTGACTGATTTTATTGAAATGCACTGTAATAGAAGATTCAAAAGCACGACCTATACCAGCGAGGTTTACTCCGCGCGCGCGCATAACGCTAGGTATGTACTTCTTAAACAAGCGCCAGTGACTAGTCTATCTGTTTTGCAATATTCAAACGGCACACCATCAGCAAAAGGGTGGACATCATACGGAGCCGATGACTATGAGCTTTGTGAGGATGGAAAAACAGGATTGGTACGTGTCTATGGTGCTATTCCATACGGCACAAACAAGATCAGGGCGACTTATGTGGCCGGATATCTTATTGATTTTGCGAATGCTGGCACGGCAACCCACACACTACCGGCAGATTTAACCGACGTAGCTGAGAGAATGATCGCTAAAGTTTTTAAAAGGCGAGAAAATGAGGGCAAGGAATCAGAATCATTCGATGGTGGAAATGTAGTCTGGGAAAAATATTTATCGGACGACGATAAGGTGATATTAGCAAAGTATAAGCGTGTGCCACAATTTTATTAATATGTCGGAATTAAGCATAAAAATTGAAGGATTAGACAAGCTCACCCGGGCGTTAGACAGATATCCAAGCATAGCAGAACCCATCTTACAGCGAGCCATTGAAGCCACAAGCGCCGTGTTCGCATCAAAAACACTCAAGGACAACCCGATACCGTGGCGAACCGGAAACCTTTTACACTCATTTAGATCAAAAACAAGTAAGTTAGAAAGCAGGTGGTACCCGACAGCCAGATATGCAATATTCGTCCACGAGGGAACCAGCCGAGGAATAAAGCCGAATAGATTTATGATAAGAGTGATGGATAATTCAAAAGAGCAGGTTAATAAATTATTTATACAGGCACTTGATTTAATTACTAGAGAAATAGCTAACGCAAAATAAAATGTCATTAATTTCAGATATAAAAACAAAAATAAAAGCGAAGTTGGATGCTCTGGTGACAGCGACAACTCTAGGTGAAGTGTTTGTGGATGACTTTAAGGCTACATCGATATTCGATAGAGATTATGGAGCTTACCCTGTAGCAGTCCTAACATCCCCATCGCTTGAAAATATTGCAGCCACAAACCGAGACAATTTACGCAAGCATATATTTCAAATATTGGTAATTATGAAAGGTGAAAATGTGGCAACTGCGTATGATGTCGAAAACTTGATGGAAACAATAGTCAACGAATTTGATAATGATCCAACATTAACAGGCACGGCAGATGGCGGAGTCGAACCATCAACGTCAATACCGGAGCCAGTAGTATCGAGAGGGAAAAGTTATATAGCATTCTCGATAACGATCAGAGCCAGCGCAATTAAAAGTTTAAGTTTCACTTAAAAATATGCAAAAAAAAGAAAGAAATAAAATGATAGGCGGGGACGACAAGCCAGAAGTGAAAAATAAAAGTGTCGAAGAATATCACTTTGCAGGCGGAGGTAAATATTATCCACAAACAATCAAAGCCGTATCGCGCGAGGAAGCCGAAACGGAATATGAGAAAACAAAAGTCGAGGTTAGTAATTAATAAATAATAATTTAAAAAAATATATGGCAAATGTAAAAGGAATAGGAAGATTAATACAGTTCGGAATCGCAAAGGAAACTACTCGCGGAACCGCAGAGGCAGCCGCGACGTATTATATCCCTTGGTCAGAACTAAGTATCGATGAAAAATATTATCTGATAAATAATGAGCAATCATACGGTGTAATAGAAGATTCAGTGTCCGCTACAATCATTAAGCAATGGGCAGAGGGAAGTTTTACAGCTCCAATCGGAGACAAGCACTTTCCATTGGTTCTGCTTTCAGCTCTAGGCGCTTTGAGTACGGCTGATAATGCAGATTCCGACGCAAGCATTAAAGACCACACAATCACAGTCGGCCAAAGCGCGCAGCACCAAGCACTCTCACTCTTCATTGACGATCCGCTAGGTCAGCAAGACTACAAATACGCTCTAGGTGTAGTCTCATCGCTCGAAATTCAGTACGAACTTGCGCAATTTTTGAGTTATACAGCTACCCTAAAAAGTAAAAAGGGTGCAACTGCGACGCTTACGCCATCAACAACGACTGAAAACAGATTCTTGCCAAAGCATGTGACATTCAAGGTGGCATCTGCACTATCCGGCTTGGACGCAGCGAGTGCAATAAGTATAAAATCTTTAAACTTAACCATAAATAACAATGTGGAAGATTATGATGTCCTCGGTTCAGTAGCTCCTAACGACTTCTTAAACAAGCAATTCACTATCGAGGGAACGCTCGAAGCGATCTACCAGAATGAGTCCGATTTTAAAACAGCCGCACTTGCTGGTACAGCACAGGCATTTAGAATTGACCTCGACAATACCGACGTAACTATCGGTAGCGCAGAAAATCCACGCATAAAAATCGATCTAGCAAAGGTTTACTTCACGGAATTGAGTAGGTCGATTGGATTGAATGATGTGGTAAAGCAGACTCTATCATTCAAGGCTCACTACTCCGCATCAGACTCAAAAATGGTTACTATCTTAGCAACAAACGCAGTCGCATCTTATTAATTTAATTAAATAACCAGTTTATGAACAGACCAAATCAGACAGTCATAACACCACAAGGTAAAAATCTAGTATTAAAAACTTTCCTAACAGCACGCGAGCGCAACGAACTCCGAGCCGTGTATTTGTCGGGTATGAAACTCGACACTGGAGCTGGAGCGCCATCGATAAAAGAAGTAGACGGCTTACTCATAGATAAATCAGAAAAGAAACTCATTGAAATTGCAGTAATTTCTTACGATGGAATAATAGAAAACATTGTATCATTATTGCTCGATCAAAGTCCAAAAGAGTATGACTTTGTGGTAGCTGAAGCAGGGAAATTAAACTCGACTTTAACCGAAGCGAAGTAGCTTATACGTGGGACCGCTACTTCGCAGGGATGTCGATAGAATCCAGTGATCAGATAACCGTAGCAATCATTTGTAGGGAGATGAAATGGACATACGATGAATACCTTGATACACCCACAGAGTTTATAGACACATTGATCGAAATGTTAAGAGCAGAAGCAAAAGCATCAAAGAAAAAATAAAATGGCAACATCCGAACTTTCAATATTAGTGCAGGTCAAAGATCAGGCATCCCAAGCCATGAAAGGAATTTCAGGGTCTTTGAAAGGGATGGAAAATGATTTTAAAACCCTTGCTTCTGTCGGTACTGTTGGATTTGCTGCTGTATCAAGTGTCATATATAAAACTCTCCAATCGTCGATGGAAGCAGAAGTTCAGATGGCAAATTTTAATACCACAATGAAAAGTTTAGTGGGAACTTCTGTCGAAGTGGCTACTGGTATAAGTAAAACAGTCACACAGTTTAAACTTACAGGAGCCGCTGCTGAAGAAGTTAAAATTGCTTTAAAAGAAAAAACTTTAGCTTTAGAGAAAGTAAAAAAAGAATATAACTCTGGTAAAATTACTTCACAGGAATATGCATTAGTAGTTGAAAAAACAAAAAATCAAATTAGTATATTAAATGAAAAACTCGGTGAAACTAAAAGTAGCACTGTAAATCTTACAAAAAATATAAAGATCACTAAAGAACAAGTCCAAGCTGCTAGCGAATCTTTTATAAAAGCTTCTGGTAGTGTTCGAAACCTTGGTTTTGATGATGAAGCTGCTGCAGTCTCGATGTCTAAATTTTTTCAAAGAACTGGGGATGTAACACAATCAATTAAATTAAATACGGTCGCGATGGATCTCGCGCGTACGAAACAGGTAGACTATAACACTGCGGTTGGTTTAGTTTCGCAAGTTCTGGCTGGGAATGGACGTGTGCTTAAACAGTACGGTATCGATATAAAAGATACCGCATCACCACTCGAAGCGATTGGGATACTTGCCGACAAAGTTAAGGGTCAGGCTGCATCATTCGCAGAAACAACACAAGGTAAGATTGAAGTTCTTAAGTATACGGTAGATGATTTAAGTCAAGCAATAGGTGACACCCTTAAATCTTCTTTAGCTGGAATAGTAGAGCAGGTGCAACCTATCATAGCAAAAATTCAACAATGGGTAGAAGTGAATCCTGAGTTAACAAAAAGAATAGTTTTAGCAGCAACAGCAATCACTGGATTAGTTGCTGTTATTGGATTATTGGGTATCGCAATGCCTGGGATAATTACTGGTTTTACATTATTAACAGGTCCAGTAGGACTTACAGTAATAGTAATATCAGCATTAGTTGCAGGATTTATACTTTTTAGAGAAAAAGTAACCGAAGTATTCAACACACTAGATGAAAAAACAGGAATAATAACATTCCTAAAAGATGCATGGCAGAGCATAGTGGACACATTTAATAATAATCTTTTACCAGCGCTAAAGGAATTATGGGAAGTGCTTTTACCATACAAACCTTTTATAGAAACACTGGCAAAAGTATTCGGAACTATTTTTGTCATTGCAATTCTGGGGGTAGTGAAAGCGATAGAGGGATGGATACTAATTTTCGTAGAATTGGTATCACAAGGTATAAAATTTATAACTTGGGTAACTGAAAAATTGACGCCAGTATTCACCGCTATTGGTGAAAAAATAATATGGGTTATTGAAAAAGTTGAAGCACTTATTGGTGCTTTTAGTAGGCTTAATATAGTGCAGGGGGCAAAGAACTTGATAGGTGGCGCGATAGGGGGAGCAAAAGATTTCATAGGAAATGTAATCGGCGGGGCTAAGGGACTGATCGGACTAGCAAGCGGGGGAATAGTAACAAGCCCAACCTTGGCCATGATCGGCGAGGGAGGTGAACCCGAGGCAGTTATCCCACTTTCTAAACTTTCTGGTATGGGTGGTGGCATAATTGTAAACATAAACGGTGGAACATACCTATCTGAAAGCGCAGCCGGGGAACTTGGAGATATGATTATTAACCAGCTTAAACTGAACATGAAAATCTAATGTCTGTAACAATAACAATCGAGGGAGTAGATCGAACAGCAAAGATAGACTGGCAGAGCGTGAACCTAGACCGCGCGCTCACAAGCCAGATCGACACTTTAAAGTTTCAGATCGTAAGACGAACAGGCGCGGACTACAAGCCAGCGCTCCTTGACGATGTGTTATTGGTAGAGGGTAGTGATACAATCTTTGGCGGACAAATTATCGAAATCAATGAAGTAGTAAAAGGAAATATTAATTTTGAAGTGGTAGAGGTGACTTGTAAGGACTATAGCTTTGACATGGACAAAAATCTTGTTGTAGCAACGTACACCTCGGAAACTGTAGACGATATTATAGCTGATATAAATACCAATTTCTTGCCAGCAGGTTATACAATAACAAATGTTAATGCTCCAATCGTGATCGGATTCATAGCATTTAATTACGAGTACCCATCCAAATGTTTCCAGCAACTTGCCGAGCTTATAAATTATGATTGGTATGTAGATTATGCTAAAAATATTCACTTTTTTGCGAAGTCCGATAAAATCGCGCCATTTAATTTAACCGATACCGGCGGAAAATATGTAACAGCATCTTTAAAAATAAAAAAGGACGTAAAAAATATACGCAATAGCATTATAGTGCGCGGTGGAACCTATGAGGGAGATGCGATCACAGAAAGTTTTGAAGCCGACGGCGATCAAACAACATTCTTTCAGGCATATCAATATTCTGGTATTACAGTGACCGTAAATGCTGTATCAAAAACCATAGGAATAGACTTTATTACTGATCCAACAACAGTTGATTGTCTATATAACTATAACGAAAAGGCGATAAAATTTCCTGATGCAAGTAAGCCAACAGCCGGTCAGATTGTGGCCGTAAGTGGCAACCCGAAAATCCCAGTAATTGTGAAAGTTCGCGATGCCAATAGTATCGCAACATACGGAGAGTTCCAATTTAAGGTGGTGGACAAATCAATCAATACTAAAGCTGGAGCAAGAGATAGGGCAAGGGCGGAAATCATCGCATGGGCAGAACAGATAAATGATGGCAACTTTAAGACCATAGAAACTGGCCTCGAAGTAGGGCAAGAGATCAATGTACAAAGTACTCTCCGAAATATAGACGAGGACTTTATAATAAATAAAATATCGAGCCGGATGCGAAGCCCTACAGAATTTGAACACACCGCGATTCTGATGACCACGCAGAAGTTTGGAATGATAGAGTTTTTACAAAAGCTCCTGATTCAGAAAGATAAAGAAATCGTGATTGACCAGAATGAAGTGGTGGACGAAGTAGAGTCGGCAAATGAGGAAATAGTAATTTCCGAAGTCCTTGCAAGCTCACTGGTTCATAACCCAACACCGGAAACAATCACTGTAGGTGAATCAGCCACAGTACAAGCCCTAAATTACGCGGTCGAGTTCGTGGTAGGGCCATACGATTTACCCACAGGATTTAAAAGACAATTTATATTAGATGCAAGTCCATTAGCATAATAATTAATAATATATGAACAATAAAGAAAAAGTATCATTAAAAGGAGTCTATACATTCACTATCCGGGACGCAAAAACTGGAGCTGTGAAACGCATTTATAAGTACGAAAATCTTATACCAACCGTCGGGAGAACAATGATCGCAAATAATTTGACGGCGGCATCACCAACTAATACACCGCGCGTAACGCACGTGGCGCTCGGATCAGGGACCAACGCACCGGCGAACGGCGACACCACATTGCAGACTGAGGTATATCGAAACGCAGCCGCATCGCGCACGAATGTAAACAATCTAGCCTATATAACCGGGTTCTTTAGCGCAGTAGAAACAAGTGGAACGTACCGAGAGGTGGCCTTGTTTTCAAATGGAACTGGATCAGCAAATAGTGGCGTACTCTTGTCGAGAGTCGCCGTGAACATTACTAAGACGACCAGCGAGACATTGACCATCGACTGGACTTTAACTATTTCTTAATATGAAAAATTGGATAGTAGGAGAACAACTTTTAGCAGATGATTTAAATGATGCTCTGGCGGCTACTGATTTTGGAGATGGTAGTGATGGTGATGCAACTATTGCTTCAGGAACAACGACATTAACGACAGATAAGTTTTATAATAATCTTACGATTCAGACTGGTGGTATTCTAATACCTAATGGGTTTAGAATTTTTGTTAAGGGGACACTTACTTTTGAAGGTACTGGTAAAATTAAAGCTAATGGTGGAAATGGAACCGTTGGAACTGCTGGTTCTTCGGGTGCTGCTGGTGCTGGTGGTGCTGGAGGGAGTGCTGCATCAACAGCAGGTTCTCTCCCTGCTGTCCTAGCTGGCGCAGCCGGCGGTGCTGGTAGAGCTGGAGCTGACTCTGGAACTGCTACTGCGGGTACAGCTGGAACTGATACTGCTAAATCTTTGGGTGTAGCTGGCGCAGCCGGCGGTGGTGGAACTAACGGAGGAACTTCTACTGCTGGTACAGGGCCATCTTCGGGCGCAGCCGGCGGTATTGCGGGAGTAAATACTGGAACAGTATTTAACAAATTAAATTCAATACAAAGTGCTTATTATTTAATTGATAATCAACCAACAATCACAACACTTACAGGTTCAGCTTCTT
>ERZ1292632.532-Hain-H43-01um-R2-532-length-41743-cov-21_pt1 | contig 33363 bp, 51 predicted proteins | sample MGYA00564407_ERZ1292632 | MGnify/ENA primary metagenome ERZ1292632 (study PRJEB36523, sample SAMEA6512637) | groundwater metagenome | collected 2019-01-08 | study: AquaDiva: Metagenomics assemblies of 32 groundwater samples | reverse complement strand
TTAATGAACACAAGCACCGCTATGGTGTATGGGCATCCAGAAATGTTGGTTACGGTTTTTGGCAACAAGCCTGTATCGTTACCATGACATAAGCGGAAATTAACCATTAACAGGGGCGGGGCTTTGGCTCTGCCCCAAATTCAAAATGGAGATTTTATTCTATGCAATTTTATAGAACGACAGGGATTTTAAATATTCCCGTTGGATGCAAATTAATTTTAGATGAAATTCAGATTAGGGATAGAGTAATGAATCTATCTGTGAAAGAAAAAGGGAAATGTGAAGTTAAAAGCCCTATTCAATTTAAGGCCGGAGAAATAATCGGGATTAAAGAACCAACCAAAATTATGTTAAAAGTTTTAAAAGAAATCGAAGAGAAAAAAAATGGGAATAAGAGCTGATATTCTCACCGATCTTGACACTATTTTTGATATAAATGATTTTGGTGAACAGGCCACGCTTGCGACGGGAACAATCATCAATGGAATAATTTATGAACCTTTCGATGATGCATTTGGAGTTGAAAATTATTCTCTGGCATTTATTGGAAAAACTTCTGATTTGTCAGCATTGGTTCATGGGAATACTCTAGTCATAAATGCAGTCACTTATTATGTGATAGGAATTGAAAATATAAGAATTGGAATGATTCTTTTAAAACTATCCAAGACTGCATAATGGAGGTAAAAATGAAATTGAGAAAATGGAAATTTTTATTTTTGGCAATAATTTTAGCAGTATGTTTTTTCGGAATAGCTTTAGCAGTAGATGAAAATATTACCGTTACGGATACGCCAATAGGTTTGACAGCCGCCAAATATGGAAATTTCACCCATGGAATATGTGTAGTTGAGACCGGTTCTATCAGATTCACTCTTGACGCAGTGACGACACCGACATCTGGAGGGGTTGGGATTCCTCTTCAAATTGGGGAGAATATAAATTTTTATTTGAGAGATCAAATCACGGGATTTAAAGCAGTTCGGGAAACATCAACCAGCGCAAAAATTGGTTGCAGTTACTGGTAGAAATGGAGATTTTATGAAACGATTCTTGACATTGATCGTAATTTTGATAGTGATTTTTTCACTACCTCTAATTTCAAAAGGAGAGGATTCAAAAGAAATACTTATTTTAAAGCGTGATCTTGCACAGGAGAGAATTACCAGAGTTCAAACTCAATTACTTTTGCTGCAACAGCAATTTAAGGAAGGTCAGGAATTATTCAAACAATTTACAAAAGAATTTGAAGATTTGGAAAAAGTGTTAAGAGAAATGGAATCGAAGAAGAAAGAAATCGATAAAAAAGGAAAGTAATGGTAGATAGTATTCGAACTCAAATCATTTCTAAAATTGACACTCGATTTAAAGCCATTCTGATTACCGGCGGATATGCGACGAATCTTGGATCAAATATTAATTGGTGGAAAGACCTTGAAAATAATCCATTTCAAAGCTCTGAGCTTCCGGCAGCAAATCTTAAGGATTCAATCTGTGATCCTGTTCCTCATACAATGGGAATTGATAGACACGAAATGGATATGGAATGCCAAACTTTTGCTGGCACTATCGGAGCAATTCGTTCTATTATCGCAGACATTGAAAAAGCCATATGCTCAGATCGAAAATGGACTAATTTGGCCTTTGATACTGAATTATTAACTGATGAAATTGATGTCATCCAATTGGAAAATAAGTTTTTTGGGGCAAATGTGCCCTTTATGGTATCTTTCTTGACATTGATGGGTAATCCATACGCTCAGTCATAATAATGGCATTTAAGGGTATTTGGCGCTTAAATGGAGGGTAAAAATGGGAGTTCTTAGGGATTGCAAGTTCTTCTGGGGAGGATATGATCTCACGGGAGATACGAATAAAATTGATCTCGTGGCTAATGCAGCCATGCTAGATAATACCGTTTTTGGGGATTCTGCTCTCTCAAGAGCGAAGGGTCTTGAAGATATTAAACTTGCTGCCCAGGGATTTCTTAATTTAGGAGCAGGTAAATTAGAAGAAGCATTACTGACTGACTTTACTCTTCAAGATGTTCCAGTAACAATCGGATTATTAACTGGTGCAGAAGGAGAAGCAGGGCATTTCTTTCTCGGAAACCATTCTAATTTTAAATCGGGCGGGGCCGTCGGCGATATGCTCCCTTATTCGGTGGATGTGATCGGAAGAGGGACGAAACTTTGCCGAGGGAATATTCTCCAAAATGGAATTGAAACGGTTACGGGAACCAGTACGCCATTTAATTTAGGTTTGGTAGCGTCGGGCAAAAAACTTTATGGGGTCCTCCATGTGGTCGCCGTATCAGGAACACTTCCAACACTGGATGTAATTATCCAAAGCGATGCTTTGGAAACATTCTTGTCACCTGCGACAAGGATCACTTTTATCCAAAAGACGGTAATTGGTTATCAATGGGCAACGCCAGTTGATGGACCTATCGCAGACGATATTTGGTGGAGAATTTCGTTTACAATTGGTGGAACAACCCCATCATTTACATTGATTTGTGCGATAGCAATCTTATAAAAGGAGGTCAAAAAAAATGGCTCAGAGCGTTTATCGGAATTGTCAATTGACTATTGCGACTGTGGATATGACAGCATTGGGGGCCGTAAAATCATGCGTACCAAATTTTGATTGGGTAATGCATGATGATACCGCTATGGGCGATACCGCCCTATCCAGATCAAAGGGTCTTCAGGATTGGTCTTTCGATATAGAATTATTCCAGGATTTCGTAGATGAAGGAGTAGATGAGAAAATCTACACAGCCTGGGCTGCTGGAACTTGCGCAATCATTTGGAGACCTGATACGGCAGCCGTGGGTGTGAACAATCCCCAATTCTCGGGGACGGGGATCATCCCGACATATCAACCTGTCGCAGATGGGGTTGTGGGAGCTAAGGCAGCAATTAAATTCAGAATACAATCACAGGGGGCTGCATTAACAAGAACCACAGCCTAGAGGTAGAATTGAATGTGTCTTGCATCTATTTATGGATGGAAAAATAATTCTACAGAGCAATTAAAATCATTTGAATTAAATAGAGAGGCTTTTTATGACATCGATCAAGGAATTGATGGAATCAAATATAGATGAAAGAACCATCAAGATAAAATATTTGGATGATTTTGAGATTGAGATCAGATATCTCCCAAGATCAGAAATGAGGAAAATTGGAGAAAAAGCGACCGAATGGTATTGGGATCAGAAAGATCATACTCGCAAGGAAAAAATGAATTCTGAGAAATTTTATAAGGATTTCATTCAAAAAGTTTTTGTGGGATGGAGTGGTCTTACGCTTGGAACACTTACAAAAATGCTTCCGATAAAAGTTGATGATCTGGAAACTGAAATTCCATATACGGAAGGGAATGCTTTTGAATTGATGAGGGAGGCTTATGATTTCGATATTTTCATCCAGAATGTAGTGGTTGATATCGAAAAATTTCAAATTGAGAAAAAAGAGCACGAAATAAAAAACTCCTTGAGTTCGCAAAATGGTTGAAACAAAAAGACCCTCTTGCGAACTGTGAAGAATGTCATAAAATACATAAAAAAAACGAAAAAGAGCCTCCCTGTGAGCAGCAATGCAAGCGACCCTTGATATTGGATGAAAACAGGGGGGCTTTTTCAATTTGGGAATTATGTCAAAAACAATTGGTGATGATTCCCATGGGGGGACCAATAAGTATCAGGATTGAGGCGATTATGGCAGGAATGGAAATCAGAAAAATAGATGAAAATGAAAAAGAAGAATGTGCGGAGAAAATTATTGCATTCGCAGAAGAATTTTATAAGAGAGATGATTGATGGCAACAGAAAAAACAGTTGAATTGAAATTTAAGGTTTCTGATGAGGGCAGCCTCAAGCTGGAGACTATTAAAACCAATCTTGGGAAAGTTACCTCTGAAGTCTCAAATATGGATAAATCCCTTCGTCTTATCAAATTGGATTCGATTATCAATCTTGCTGAAAGAGCTTATCAGGCTGCCAGAGAAATGTATAATTTCGGGAAAAGTATTGCCTCTGCCGCCAATGATATTGAAAGACAATCTAGAATAATGGGAATCAGTACCACGGAATATCAAAAACTTACTTATGCTGCTAAAATGAGTGATCTCGCAATTGAAACATTCACTACAGGCATAGGAATTTTTTCAAGCAAGCTCGAAGATGCAACCAAAGGGACTGGAGATGTAAGGAAATATCTTAGAGCTATGGGAATTGAGATTGAAAGTACAACATGGAAAACCATGACTCTTTCTGAGAAAATAGGTGAGATTGCGGAAAGCTTTAAGGGTTGGATCGATGGAGAGAAAAAGATTGCAATCGCCAGAGAATTATTTGGGCGTTCTGGGGCAGAATGGATAGAGATGCTAAATAAGGGGAAAGAAGGAATAGCCAATTATGGTGAAGAGCTTGTTAAAATGAAAGGTGTTTTAGGTGAAGTTACTCTCAAGGCTGGAAGTGCGGCAGAGAACGAATTTAAAAAACTTGATACTCAATTTAATAGTCTTAAAATCACTCTTAGTCCTTTGATTTTAAAATTTGCAGAATTGGCTACAAATATAGCTGAGGCTGCCGTAAATGCTTCTATTTTTAATAAAGAAGGAAAAGAAATGGAATTAAAAAATTTAGAAGCAGGATTGGCATATGGGATAAAAGAAGGAGTTTCTGTAAAATTCATCGAAAGTTACACAAAAAGAATTTTAGAATTAAAAAAAGAATTAGGGTTATTCTATGAAACTGCATTAGCTATTTCTCATGGTCCTGGTTATATTTCGACTTATGGAAAAACTCAACCTCCAACAATCCCAGTAGAAAATAAAGCGAGATTAGAAGCCGAAAAAAGAGCCAGAGAAGCTATTGCTGATGAAATTTATAAGATGTCAGATTTCTATCAATATGAAGAAAATGTGAGAAAAGGCTTGATTAGATCGCTTGATTTAGAAAAATCCAAGAGGGAAGAAATTCTTAAAATTCAAGAAAGACTTAATGATCTTGGAAGATCAGCTTTGAAAATTATGGAAGGGCTCGGAATTGTGGGTCCTGCTCATTTAAAAGACTGGATTAAAGAAATGACAAAGGATTTTGAGACAGTTTTAGGATCTGATCTCTTTTCAGAAAAAGAAATTGAGATGGCCAGAAAGGCATATATATCCTCATTTGAATGGGCAAAAGGCCCTGGAGGTTGGAAAGATATGTCCACAGAACTTGATGATGTCATTACAAAATTTGAAAGAATGACATCGCAAGATACTGAAGCGGCAAAATTAAAAATAGAACTATCAAAATTAGAAGATGAAGTTAAGAGATTAGCTTCTGTTGTTTCAGAACCAATGAAAATTGATTTTGATATTTCTCCGGCTAAAGGAGCACTTGACGATCTTTGGATAGATTTTAATACTATAAGAGAGGAAATGCTGAAACCTATTCCCGTGGTTATTAACATCACTGGTACAGGGTCTTCCGAGATGCCTATCATGGATAAAATTGATGAAATCTATGGTGGTTTTGAGGGGATGAGTGCTTACATATCGAATCTAAAATTTCAAATGAATCTTTCAGCGATTAATGCCCAGATCGAAGAATATCAGGGAATAATCAGAGGCGCAGCGATTAATGCTCCTTCTTTTTGGCGCATAGGTGAATATTCAAAATATATTCGAGGTACATATAATCCTGAGCTTAAACGTCTGGAAGAAGAGAAATCAATCCTGATGCAGGCTCAAGCTTATTCTAATACCCGAGGAGTATCGGCAGAGAGCGGTGGAGGAGTGTCAATCAATATCAATACAATGAACGTTTATGGGGCGACTTCTGAAGAGATGGTGGTAGACATGGATGAACAATTTGCAGACCTTTGGAAGAAAAATAGATCAGAATTAAAAGTAGCGATGACACAATAAAATGGTAAAATCACTCAACGCAAATCAGATAGATAAAACAATTAAAAGATGTTCTAAATGTAAAATTGAAAAAAATATATCTGAATTTTATGAATGTAATCAATGGATATGTAAGAATTGTCTTAATGAGAGAAGTAGAATATGGCAAAAAGAAAATCCAGAAACAGCAAAAAAATGGAAGAAAAAAAACTCTAAAAAAGTAAAAAAATATGATAAAAAATATTCAGATAATAATCGAGAAAAACGAAGGGCTAATACAAAAAGGTGTGAAATAAACCGCCGTAGAGAGAATAGAAAATGGCTATTAACCCATCTTGGTATAGAAAAAATTTCTTGTGAAAAATGTGGATATAGTGAAGTACCCCGCAGCAGAGCTGCGGGGCATCCAATTCTCTAAAAAACTTTCTTCCCCCTTGATGGGGGAGGATTAAGGTGGGGGTGATGATAAGATCATTTCCCCCTCACCCTAACCCTCTCCCCCCAGGGGAGAGGGGAGGCCATTCATCCCCCCAGCAGAGCTGGGGGGTATTCTGGCACATTTTGATAAATATTTTGAGGTTATTGAAGGTCATCATATCGATTCTACAAAAAAAGAAAATATTACTGATTCTTTTGGAAGATGGATAAAAAAATCATTGCCATTTTTTCAAAAAAAGATACTTGAAAATCATATTATTTTTTTATGTAATAGATGTCATAGAGAATTACATTTAAATGAGAAATTAAATGGTTAAAAATATAAACGCTAACCAAATCATGAAATTAGACCGTCCTTGGATTCAACCTGTCCTCTTCGTTCACGTATTACTTGATGGGGAGACTCTTTATTTTTCAGACAGAAATTTTAATTTTAATGGTCATGATTATGAGGATTATCTTGAAGACTTATCAGGGTTTGAACAATCTATTTTACAATTTGGTGGTTACCAAAATATAAAAGCCAAATTGAGATTTTCAAATCTTCGCATAAAAACTGCCATGACTCTTCTTGAATATTTCGATACTTATTCTATTACCAGAAGAGAGATGGAATTATACTCGCTCTATGTAGATACGGGAGAAGTATTTGGTTCTGATGTATCTACAAAGCTTTTAAGAGCTGCTTTTGGTGAGATTAAAGAAGCAGATCAAGAGTGGTTTGATATAGAAGTTTTTTCGATTCTTCATCATCTTGATTCAAAGAATATATTTACTGAAATCAATATTACCAACTGGCCTAATGCTGCCCCAAATGCCATAGGGAAACAAGAAAATATTATTTATGGCTCTCTTCGTGACATCCCGTGTCCTTGCGTTCAGACATATGCCGTATCGACATTGTTTCTTGATATGGCTGCAAGCGGAGAAACTTATATTACTTTATCCAATGTGGACTATCCTATTTCTTTTCCATCAACCGGAGTAGTTCAAATCGGGAATGAAAAAATTCAATATAGTGCCAAAGATTCCGCTAATAAAAGACTCACAGTTCAGACAAGAGCATATGGCGGAACCACGGCTGCAATTCATAAAAGAGCTATTCCCTGTTGGCTAGTCGAATCACCCGTGGCAACTCCTCTTACTTTCAAATATTTGGTTGCAGGTCATCAGATGAAATCTGTAAGCGTGGTTTATGCCGGAAATGATCGAATCAGAATCAATTCAAGTGGGTATACGGTAAATTTGAACGAGGGCGGAAAAACAACAATTACATTTACGGAGCGTCAAATATTAAAAGTTCTTGAAATTACTCATACTGTTTCGATGAATGAAGGAAGTCATTATCATTCTTCTCCCTCTAAAATATCAATCATTGGCAATGGGGGTTTGATTGATGCGAATGCATCGTATACGATTACCGGAACTGAACCAAATATGAGGGATCAGAGTGATCTCACAAATGTTGAAGCATGGATTCAAATTAATAATGCCAATAAATTAGCTTATCTCAAAACTTATTTTCCAGCATGGGGGGGACCAACAATTTCCAAAGTTTATGCTTGCATTACTCATAAAATTTCATCTTTTGTCGGAGGTATGACAGCCCAATTACGAGATAATCGGGGAGGAGGAGATAATTTTGTAGCCAATTTGAGTGTAACTACAACCCAGGTCACACAAAAATTTTTATTAGATTCGACGATATATCCCACGCAAATTTGGGTGTATCTCAATACCGGGAATCCTGGAGGAGGAATTGATATTTATGTTTACGAATTATGGCTTGAAGTAGAATATACGGACACAGGGGCTTCTCCTGCATCCGGGGTGACTACCACAATTACCATCGCCGGACATGATGCGGAAATTATTGCTCCTCTTATTCTTTGTGATGGAGAGGGGTACAAAGATGATGGTTTGGGAACCTATACAGGTGTGGCAAGTGCATTGATCGAAAATCCATCTGATGTCAGAAGACATCTTTTAGTTGCCTTACTGGGACGTTCCATGGGGGAAATCGGAGATTCATTTGGTACGATACGAACCACCTATGTTAATCGAGTCGCGGGCGGATATAAATTTGGTGTGATTCTTTCAAAATTAGGTTTAAAAATTACCGATATTTTCCGTAAATTTGATGAACAGAGTCGATCCAATATGAGGGAGGATGGCGGGAAGTTTGAATTGACATTCAATGATACGGCTTCCCCTACTTCACAGCTCACAATCGATAATAATAATTGGTTAGAGAAACCTAAATTTTCGCAGACTTCTTCAAACGATATAAAAAATCTGATTCGAGCTACTTATGATATTGATTGGGGAGGTGTTTATCAGGACAGAAAATATGGGGATTACAAAAAACAAACAGAGCGTTCTAACGGAACATCTATCTCAAAATATGGAACATTACCAGAGGATTGGGAATTTCCGACCATCCAATCTCAGGTTATGGCTGAGGATGTGGCTGACTGGATATTGTTACAAAAGAAGGATGTTTTAAGAATGACTTGGTTGGTTGTGGATCAATCCGCCGCAATATTAGAGCGTGGGGATTATTTTACCTTGAATATTAATAGATTAGCGGCTGCATGGACTGGATTGAAATGGAAGATAGTTAAGATTATTCCAAATAGAGGCGATGAATTTTCAATCGATGCGATTCAGTTCATAGGAGCATAGATGTCGAATGTAATTCTGTGCTATCGAAATATTCTTGAAAATTCTGGGGGAATAGTTACTGTTACCAGTGAAAATGCCTCTTTCCCCAAATACCGTCTCTATGATCGGGATATTGGGAAACTTTTTAAAGGCACTACTACTCCTGCTAATTTTTATATTACGCTTGATCAGGGAGGAACTATTTATGAAGTAGACAGGCTTCTCATTCCATTAGGACATAATCTTGATGGGCTTTTACTAAAACTTCAGTATTCAACAGATAATTTTGCAGGAGATGTTAACGATGCTGCCTCATGGACTCAATCTGATTCTGGATTGATCAATAAAACTTTTACTGCCCAAACCAAAAGATATTGGAGATTAAATATCGCCGCTCCTGCATCTATTCCTATACTTGCAGAAATGTATCTGACAAAGACATATACATTTGTTCAAAACGTCGCCTTTGATCTTCAGGAGAAAAAACAACGGAATATTGGTCGGCGATATACCGGATCTGGAAATCCAAGAATATCCAAATACGGAGAATCTAAACAATATCGAAATTATAGAATTAATTGTTTTCTTGCTGCCCAAAAAACTGAATTTGAGAGTTGGGAAACTCTTTGTGAAGGAATTAAACCTGTTTATATTTCAGATCACAATGGAAGCTGGATGTTTGTGGAAATTCTCAATGAGATAAGTTTTAGCCCATTATCAAATGATCTTTGGTCAATCGGATTAGAATTATTGGAGACCACAACTGGCGGAGTGGGAATTTATCTGTTGACTGAAGAAGGGGAAAGAATTATTATAGAAGATGGAACGATATAGAAAGGAGAAATAGAATGAAAATATTGAAAGGATTATTGAGCTTTCTTTTTATTTTAAGTTTAATTTCGTCACCTATTCTGGCAGACATTAAAGTCACGGAATTACCGGAGGATACTGCACCCACCGGTGATGATCTTGTCATGACGGTGACTGCTCCCGCTACAACCCCGGCAAGTCGCAAGGTACAAATTCAGAATATTTCTCATACGATTTTAAAAGATATAGGTTCTCTCACCCATGCCACTATTGATTCTTATCTAAATCAAGCTGTTAAAACCACTTCTGGGCCTTCATTTGTGAATTTAATTCTCACAACTGGCGGTTTGGCTATGGCCAATATGGCAACGATAACTATGAAAGATGTTGGGGGAACTTTAAGAGAAGTTCTATATTTATATAATGATACTGCTCCCGGGACTCTTATCGTCGGTGGGACAGTAGGAGCGATAAAATTACAACAAAATACAGAAATAATGGGGAATCTTACCATTTCTGGTACAGTGGATGGAAGAAATATTTCTGACGATCTCAATCAGGCAGTTCAGACCGGATCATCCCCAACTTTCGTGACAGCCAAGCTTACTAATCTCACAGATGGTTATTTGCCCTATCATATAGGAGATGCCACAGGATTAGGAAATAGTCCAATTTTTACTGACGGATCAAGCATTGGAATTGGTATCTCTCCACAAAGTATATTTCATGTCTATGGTGTATCTCCTGTGTCTTTACTTTCTTCAAGTGGTGCTGGTGTAAATCAAAAAGCCTGGGGTTGGTTTGCTGCTGGAGATTTATATTTGCGTACTCATGATGATGCGGGGGTCGCGGGGTTTAATATTCTTAAATTTGTGAGAGGAACCGGAACTGCTCATAGCAGTACAAATTTCTATACCTCAAATACATTAAGGGGAACTTTTGATGATTCTGGTCTTACTGTAGCTGTAGGTGGAAGTCTCACTCTCAACGGAGCGCTATTGATGCCAAATTTAACGGCAATAGTGATGAAAGATTTAGCTGGAGTTGCTCAAGATGTTCTGTATATGTACAACGATACTGCCCCATCAACTCTTATTGTAGGGGCTGAAGTAGCGGCAATAAAATTATCACAGAATACCGAGATAGTGGGGAATCTTAATGCAAGCGGGTGGATTCACGGGCTAGGTTGGGTTAATGCAAAAAAATTTGGTGCGGTTGGAGATGGAACCACAAATGACAGTACAGCCATTACCAATGCAGTCAATTCATTGGGGGCCCCTGGGGGAATCGTTTATTTGCCTTCTCCAGGGAAATATCTTCTGGATGCCGGATTAACTGTTCCAGCAAATGTTACTGTCAAAGGGCCACATAGCTTTGTAGGTAGCTCAGGAACTTATTATGGGGCTCCATCTTCCAATATGTCATCGATTATTCTAAATCCTTTATATACAATTTCTCTTTATTACGGCGCAGGTTTGGATGGAGTTTTCATTTATCGTAAAGGTATGACATGGCCGGTGGCTGATTCTTCAGCTTTTTCCGGTACTGCTATTACCTTAAACGGGGATCATGTTTCTATCAAAAATAGTATGATTATTGGTTTTAATAAACTTATTTATGGCCCTGGTGTCTATGGTGTTTCAGGTTCTATGGGACATCGTATCAGCGATATTTTGGGAGACGGAGTAAATGGACTTGAGATAATAAACTCTCTTGATGTCAATTATGTTACAAACGTACATTTATGGCCCTTATCTACAGTGTCATGGCCTCAAGCAACCACTGCTGCATTAGGCGGAAATATATCTGGGACAGTCTTTACAGATACTACTCATGGATCAGGGAACTTTGCTGTTGGTATGGCTCTTTTTGGTACTGGTGTCGCAGCAGGAACTAACATTGTTTCGCTTGGCACCGGGACAGGAAATAACAATGGAGGAACTTATAACATAAATATTTCTCAGACTGTGACCGCTCAAACCATTAATGCCACGGGAAATAATAGACGCACTGGAATCGGAATTAAAATTGATCACAATGATTGGGGAAAATATACAAATTGTTTTACTTTTGGATATTTTACTGGATTTAATCTTTACAATACCGGCAGCGTGACATTGCTTAATTGTGGAGCAGATAATGTATCCCCTCCTCTCGCAAATACTATTGGTTTTTTAGTAAGCGGAACTTCAACGGATGATAGTATAATCGGGGGTCACGCTGCTGCTTACGATCATGGTTATTATATCTCCACAACTGGGGGAGATTATGATACTCGCCTGCTAAATTGCGATGCCCATCATCTTGGAAATAGCGGGGTTTATGTCTATGCAGGAAATACTGAGATTACTGGCGGATATCTCCGTGACGCACCTTATGGGATTACTATTTATTCCGCAACTGATCTGCCTCCTGGCTTGCCTGCCGCAAAAGTTTTAATTGATCAAGTCAGAATTTGGGATATTACCTCCTTGCCGATTTATAATATTAATGCTAATCCTAATGTTAGAAGAGGAATCAATGATTTGAATGATGGATGGGCATTCAGTGACATTCAAATGAGAAATAATATGACTCTTCAAGGTAAAGATACGGGAGGTATTTTTAGAAATCTTATAGGAATTGGAACTGATAATGGAATTCAGCTAGGTTATGCGGCTCCTAATTATATCACAATTGGGAATACTTCAGTTTTAATTAATCCGGTTTATATCTGGGTTAATGGGGAATCAAAACAAGTTACCAAGGGAGATTGTGGAGGTACAACCGGATACACATGCTTGAGGGTCATAAATTAAATAGGAGGAAAAAGTATGAAAAAAATTATTATAATTATTTTATTGTTTTTTTTACCTATTCTATCTTTTGGGCAGGATGGCGGAATCAATAGGGGCTTGATAGGAAGAGGGCCAACTGATGCAACCCTAACAGCCCTCGCGGGTCTCACGATTGCAGATGTCTCGATCATCGAAGGAACAGGACCCGATGCCTTTAATGTAGTGACCAGCGGCGGGGCAAACAGGTTGCTGGGATCAAATTCTGGCAATACTGCTCTGGAGTTTAAATCATCCTTGACTGGATTGACTTTCGGAGGATTCAATAATTCAATCGTTATTGTATCAGACGGTTCTGGTAATCTTACTTCTTCTGCTGTGACTGCAACTACATTAGGTTATTTGGATGTAAGTTCTTCTCTTACCACCTTACTCGGCGCAAAACAGGGAACACTGACTAATTCAGCAGGATTGCGAGATGCTTTGAGTGACGAGACAGGTACTGGGGTTGCGGTATTTGCAGATGGTAATATTGGAGCGGCTACTGGTACTTCTCTTCTTGCAACAGGAATAGTGGATGGACGGGCCAACGTGGTTATTTCTACATCTACTCCAGTAACGGTGGGTGGAGCAGGTATTTTAACCGCTTATTATTTAGTCCAACATGCTACTCCTGCAACGGCGATGGTCTTTAATCTTCCGGTGGCATCGGCTGGTCAACAATTTTGCTTTAAGAATTCAAATGGATCAGGTGGGGCTAATATTGGTACGATAAGAATCCACCCAGTGACAAGCAGTTATATGAATATAGCAGGTGCAAATTGTACTATCAGTTATGACCTACTCAGCTCTGCCAACGCAGCAGGGGATTACTTCTGTGTTATTGGAGTGGATGCTACTCATTGGGAGGTTATAGGATATAAAGGTACGGCTGCTTGTGCTGCACCATTATAAGGAGTTGACTATGAAACGATTTTTAATCCTACTTTTTATTCTTCTTTTTCCAATCATGGTTTTTGCCCGACAGTCATACGCATTAGAAGGTTTAGAGGCGCAAACAGAGGAAACCAAACATTGTTTTTCGGGCCTCTGTCAAGAAAAAATCGATGAGTTTAAAGAATTTCCTACCTCCTTGGATGTACAACAATGGCGAGAAGCTCGGATGATTGTGGGGATAGTGGGGGGAAAAGTAGCAGTAGGTGATATAACCACTGGTCTTGTCGGTTACTGGAAACTGAATGAGAATCCAGCAATACATTTAACTATCATTTATGATGAGACTGTCAATAATAATGATGGTACCTTAACTACTAACGATGGAGCAACAAATAAATCTGTAACTGGACATATTGGCCAAGCCCTATCACTTGACGGGGTGAATGATTATGTGGGGTTATCTTCTGCAGCTACACAAAATAATCTTATGAGCGTCTTTGCGTGGGTAAATGTAATAAATCTTTCCACAATGGATGGGAGTTACGGAGGAGGAGTTGTTATGAGTTATACCGCCTCAAATTGCAACGCTGGAGATTATTTTCTTTCGGTGAAAGGTGCAGGCGGGAGCGCGGGGGGAGTGGTATTTACATATTGCACTAGTCTAGGTGATACATCCGCCATGCACTATGTCAATGTCCAAAACCCTTACCTTGCTATAAACAATTGGTATTTAATCGGAGGAGTTTGGAATGGTACTTCAGTAAAAATATATGTTAATGGGATAGACCAGGGGGGGTTCAATCAATTAATCCTACTAGTTGGATGATTAACTCCATGATAGGAAGAATTTTTACTTCTGCCTCTTACCATTTTAACGGTCTCATTGACGAAGTCCGCATTTACAATCGGGCATTGTCTCAGGATGATATTACGATGCTTTATAACTTTACAGGACCATAAGATATGGAAAATGTGAAACTTTTAGAGAATCTAAAAATGGATGATTTGTCTGAAAAACGTCAGGAAATTATAAACATTCTTGATGAATGCAAATGGATAAGGAGACATACTGCCAAAAGATTAAATATGTCCGAAAGCGCACTATTTAGGTTGATTTATAGACTGCAAATTCAGCATCCTTCTGGGCAGTGGCCTACAGATCATAAATGGATAAAAAATTTAGAGAAGAAGGATTTTAAGACTAATGATATTGTAATCGAACAAAGTCCCAAAATATTAATTTCAAAGTCTTTATTGAATGCTCAAGAAGGGCTTGTGACCATCAATATTGTTATGAACCAAACAGGTAATACAATCAATAGCAGGACGTTGGAAAAATCAGAAGAGAAACCTGCACAAAAAGATTTTGAACTTTTTGCATATCTAGAATCTCTTCCTCAACCCCGAATAAGAAACTTTATTAATAAGATTTATGATTTGGTGATGAGGGAGTATCCTGAGAAAACTACTGCGGCAGAATGGTTAGGAATAAATTCTCGTACCTTATATAGATATGAATGGGATAAATTAGATAAGGGGGTAAATAGATGATAATTAGAGTATTAAAAATAGCTATTTTTATTCTATTGATTACGCCATCTTTTGGCTTTGCCACTGAAATTCGGATCAATTTTACAGGTACGCAATTGGCCTGGAACATACCAACGATCGGCGTGCCTACAAGCTATAGAATCTATTGGAGATCGTCGGCCCAATCTTATGATCGTGTTAATAGGAGCCAGGATGTTGGGAATGTCCTTATTTATAATATAAGCGCTTTAGGATTAACACTTTATCAAGTATATTTTTGGGTTGTGACTACGTCCGACATTGATAGTGAATCAGGTTATAGTAATGAAATTCAGGGAAAATATACAGATCAAGTCCCCCAAACCCTCACCATCGGCGGAGGGAGCCGAACTTTAAGTTGGTAGATAAATGATGAAAAAGCTTAAATTACTATTAATAATTCTTTTCTTCATATCCTTTCCATATTTAGGGTGGGCAACAAATTATTATATCGATTCGGCCATTACTGATACTTATCCAGCAAGTGCCACACCTGACTTTACGACCTACAATCCCGTGACCTTTGAGACGACAGGAGGATCAGCTTCGGTTTATAAGACAATCGCCGATGTGAATCTCAAAGCATTCGCAGCGGGGGATTTTGTTTATTTTCGCAAAGGCCAGACCTGGTATGAGCAACTTATTATCCCTTCTTCTGGTTCTGCTGGGAATCCAATTACCTTTGGGGCGTATGGGAGCGGAGGAAAACCGGCTATAGATGGTGGATTTGCTCGTAATAATGGGATCAATAATGGCTCTAAGTATTATGTCACTATTGATGGTTTAGAGATTAAAAATACTATCACAGATGGTATTTCAGTAGGTTCATGGTCGCAGTATAATACTATACAGAACTGCACAATTCACGATACGAGGGAAAATGGAATAGGAATATACGGGACATCCCAGGATAATATTGGAACTATAGTCAGAGATAACGAAATCTATAATTTTGGATTATTGCCTTCAGTATCTGGTAAGGGACAAGGAATTATGATTTCTGGGACAGGTGTTGCTGCAAGAGTAGAGAATGCTCTTGTTGAAAATAATTATATTCATGATGGAGGAGCTGATTCACATGATCATGGAGTTTATGAACAGGGATATCAAACTACAGTGAGATATAACAATTTTGCAAATATTACAGGGTTTGGTATTAAAGTCACCAATGATCAGTCTGGAGGGGAGAATGGAGGGGGGAATCAATCCTATTATAATATAATAACAGGTTGTATTGACGGGGGAATTCTCGTTGAATCAGGTACATCCGGGCCTGTCAATAATAAAATTTGGAATAACGTTATCTATAATTGTGGAGCAACTGGAACCAAGATTGGGGGATTACGATATACTATAGGAACCGGTACCCTTACGGGGAATGAGTTTAAAAATAATATCGTTTTAATTACTCATGGGACACCAAATGACTGCCTTTTTGTCTCAGCAAATACTGGGACAACTGGATTAATTCTTAGTAATAATATTTATTATTCTGCTAACTCACAATTATGGTATCACAATGGAAATTATACGGGATTATTATCAACCTGGCAGGGTTATGCTGGAGATGCTAATTCCTTAACTTCAAATCCTCTCTTCATCTCTGCCTCAGACTTCCATCTTCAACTTGGTTCCCCAGCTATCAATGCGGGAGTTAATTGGGGACAGACAAGAGATTACAATGGGATTAATAAACAAGGATCAGCATGGGATATAGGGGCCTTGGAATATTTCACCGGAAAATCAATAGCATCTGGTGATGGTTCCCAGACCCTAACCCTTGTTGGAGGGGGGAAGTCCTTAAGTTGGTAAAAAAGTCATGAGAGGAAGAAACATCGGGGCTTACGAATCGTGGCCAAAGCTTATGGGGTTTTGAGAATGGAATGATATAAGAGGAGAATAACGATGGGAAAATTTATTCAAGAAAATAAAATAGTAACAACTATATTCAGCCTTTTTATCGTTTCTATTTTAGGTTGGGGAACATGGGTTACTGTTCAAATATTTGAACAACATACTTATGCTATTATTGCCCAAAACTCTGAAAAATCAGTTACTAGATCTATGGAAGAAGTGAAAATCGATATAAAGGAATTTAAGAAGGATGTCAAACAAGACCTGCAAAGAATTGAGGAACAGAATAACCGCAAGCAAGAGGAAATGATAAGGCTTTTGCTTGAGATCAAAAAGAATACGAAAAACTAAAAATGATTGACAAAGCCGATATTTTGAATAAAATAGTAATTGCGCAGGGGGAGATCCAGCGGATTATCATTTGGCTTTCTCGGTTATATGGCGATCTCGAAGAACTTAAAAAGTTGATGATAAGCGAATGAATCTTCAGGCTTTAATTGAATGTGAAGAGAAAAACCAATGGCACAAAGTGCTATCTATAGACTTTGAACCGAAAACCGGGAGAATTTTTGTTTGCATCTCGCATGGCCCCGATGAATGCGGATTGCCATTAACCTGTACGAGCAGCGTCTTAATCACCATCGTGAAGGGATTTAGAGAAAAAGGATAAGACAATGAACCGCCTTGAGTTTACGGCCAATATAATTCAACTTTTAAAAAATATGATATTAAACGAAGAACATCCCATCCTAGATTTTTGTAAAAGATCAGATGAGGAGCAGAAACGTTTATTTGATGCTGGATTATCAAAGTGCGATGGTATAAAAATTAGATCTAGACATCAGGACGGATGTGCCGTGGATATCTATTTTATAGAAGAAAATAAAATTTCTGAACCAAAATTGGGATTTGGTTATTGGCATGAAGAATGGGAAAGATTGGGAGGGGGAAAATATATTTCCTGGGATCTTGGCCATTGGGAAGGATAGATTTGCGATCTTTATGAGGGGATGTAAATGAGATGCACTTTCTGCGGAGGTTTTATCATTGAAGAAAGATGTATAATGTGTTCTCGGACATCCGACATTGAACACGAAAATTATGTCAAAAAAGAGCAGGCAAAAGAGCACCTTAATTGGCATGGGAAATATCAAGGATGGAAAGATAAACCCGGAAGGAAAAGTTAAATGGAGCCTGAAGAACGATCCTATTGAAAAGGGAGGGATGTAAATTGAAGGCGTCTCCGCCTATAATTTCGTAAACGGGTGGTAGGGAGGGTTAAGGATAGTTTAAAAACCTCATGGCAAAGTGCACCGAGGAGAACCGCCTCCGCCCGGGCCGTGAGATATAAGGGAATCAAGATGTGGTCAGCTATCAATAATGATAGAATGTCTTGTTTCCCGATACTTAAGGAAGGTGATTCTAATGATTAAAGAATTTTGGAACGGAATAATTTCTTTAATTCAAGCTCTCGAATTGGTCGTGACGAATGATAAGGTTCTGATTCCCTTTCTCGTTACGACCATCATTATGTATTCCATGTATTTATTTGGATTGGATGCAAAAGAAATTACTCTGACTGGTTTGGGATATCTTGCCGGGGCGACACAAGGAAGTAGGAAGAGAGCATCAGATAGCAATCAATCCAATGGGGATGTAAAATGACTTGCGATATGAAATGTAAGAAATGTAGATTGCCATGTGGAGGTTCAAAAAAGCCTTGAGATGTCCTAAATGCCAATCTTTAAATATAGATCGTACTTGCGAGACATTTCAAAAGGATACTATAACAACGTGGACTGGCTGGTATTGTTATGATTGCGGTCATTGGTGGAAAAAATAAAAGGAGGCAATTTATGAGAAGATTTAAAATTTTATCGGTTATATTTTTGATATCATTTTTTTTGCTTAGCTGTGCATCTATTCGATCAGGGCTGATTGACCTTTCCGAATCGAATCTTAAAAATGAGGCAACCACCATCGAAGTTTCATCCAATCTTCTAAAAACTTTTGATTGCAATTATGGGTTTGTCAAAGGCGCCCTTGGGCCAAAATTTGATGAGATTTCAAAAGTAAATATTGATGCCATGGCAAAACTCCAAGAATTGTCAAAAAAATATAGCTTTTGGTCTGATGAGCACTTCGATATGTGCTATTCCCTAGGTGCAGAATTTTTGATCTTCTCCGAGACGACAAAAAATGTCATAAAAACATTTGCACCCGATTTGACAAAATATTTACCAACACTCATAAATATGGTTCCATAATTATGGAAATCTTTGAAATTGCCCCGAACTTGTACCAAAGCACCAAAATAGATGATTCAGACTTATTCCTTTCCCATGGATTCGACTGTGTGATTGACCTTGAGGGGGGATTCGACAAGATTCTCTCAGGATGGAATCTGGGAGGGTCATATCTCTACTGGCATATTTTCGATGTTCCTTGGATGCCAAATGAGGATAGGCTTTGGAATGTAGTAAGGTATGGGTTCAATTCGTGGGTACATAAAGATAAGATTCTTACTCATTGCTCGATGGGCAGGAATCGCTCTGGATTGATAAATGGATGTATTTTAAGTTTAGACGGTATGTACGGCCCTGAGATAGTGAAACTGATTCAGGAGAAGAGACCTGGGGCATTGACCAATACTACCTTTCGAGAATTTTTGAGTGGGTTGTAACAGCAGGCGGGGAGCATGGAGGCCCTGCCTTTATTCATCCCTAATAGTATCCTCATCAAAACAATCTTCCATGAAAAAATCGCAGTTTGGACAATATATTAAATGGTTGAAACTATCTTCCTTTAGTTGAGTATTACAAGTCGGACACAGCATATTCTATGTTTACCCTTTAATAAATTCTCTTTCAAATCTTGCCCTGTCCAGGTCGCTCATCTAAGAAAGGTTTAGAACCTTTCGGGGTTCAGAGATAAACCCTGAATACCGCCAGCCCTCGATGCAAGGCAAGATAACAGGTTACTTGAGTTGACGGCCAATAGGCAGGAATCGGAAGGATCGGTGTCTCTGATTGACATTATAATAATGTTCGAGAGTCCTCATTCACCTTGAGCCCTTGCACCATTGGCCGCAACTCACTTCTACGTTAGACGGCCTTCTGCTTTTGATTCATTATGCAATGCCAATGCGCCCAACCTTCACCAGATTCAAGCAGATATCGCAATGAATTGCCAAATGGTTCATTACATAACACACAGCATTGGTAATCGGCTGGTTTTATCTTTGAACATCTGCGAGAATGGTCTAGCAGTTCATCGGCCTCATCACATTTTGCATATCTCCAATTACCCATATAAACCTCCTTGCCATCTAATAAGCGGTTCCAGAGGATGGCTAAAAGCCACCTCTGATCCTTGTCGTTAGCTTGCGCTATTTATTTAATTATGATGCGACGGCTCGTCCGCTACACACATCCTGTGCACACTAGATGTTATCGCTCAAATTGTGTCCTGCCTGTGCTCGCATCAGACACGCTCTATTTTTCTACACCGAAGCGGGTGCAAGCTAAAAATCACTGGAGTTGACGGCCAATAGCCAGCATTTCCAGTCGAGTTCGACATTGCCTCTCGTCCTTATCTGGCCACAGGTTTATATTGGCCGCAACTCACCTCAACGTTATATTGTCCTTAAATTCCAGGCATCGATTACCCTTTGTCTATCATGTTGCCAGAAATTCGGACGATATATTATACAAGTAACCCTACTACATCCAACATTCCAACTTGGCTTCTCTTTATTAGATTTATTTGATCTCAACTGGCCTGGCGAACCACAATATGGGCAACATAGCAATTCACTCAAGATAGATGGCTTACAATCATCCGTTTTATCAGTAATAGTTCTTGTTAGTTTTGTTTCTGATGGTGCCATACTAAACTCCTTATTTGCCTCAGTCATTGGAGTTGAGGGCCAATAGACAGGAGTCCCATCACTAATTTTCTCCTGTTTCCCTCGGTTCTCCGAAAACTCCCCATCTCTTTCGAGACTATTGGCCCCGCTGATCTCTACTTATTTTTCTTTTTCCCCGTCTTCAATTACCCTAAATCCAAGATAAGGAGCAATCATTTTTTTGAGATCGGACAAATGTTCGTTAAGATTCTTAATTTCCTGTAAAAAATCTTTCAATAAATTCTTAGTTTCTTCATTAATATTAAGTTGGAAGTTCAACGCTAAAATCCTTCAAATATAAATTTGTTTGTTTCAAAAGCTCTCTTCCTTTTTCTATATGATTTCTTTGTTCTTCATTGATCGGATTCTGACTTATCATCCATATTAATTTCTTTCGGCAATCAAGAAGTGCAGTAACGAGTTCTTTAATCTCTGTTGGTGTTAACATCATTATTCTTCCTCATAATACCAACATACAATTCATTGGAGTTGAGGGCCAATAAGGAGTCGATCCCTTTTCTTTAACCGCCGGCAATTTGGCGACTAACTCCCGGCACAATAGAAGCATAAGCATTGGCCTCAACTCACCTCACCGTTATTAATGCAAAATTGCCAGTTAATTATTTAGGTTGCCCCTTCTCTTTCTCCATCTTGTGAAATTCTTGTACCATCATATCATAGGTATCTTTCATGCCTTGTAAGGTTTTAATCTCATTGGCGTGTTTTACCTTACAGATTGTCAAAATCTCATAATATTTAGTTTCTCCGATAAATGCCTTAGATCCAGTTACCTTTTTCAGATACATTGCCCAGTCAGGTTCGGCTGGTTCTATTGTCGTTTTAGGTGGGGGAGGTGGCGGTAGAGGGGGAGACTTTTTAATATCCTCTTTCTTTCTACCCACGGCCCCTTCCCCATCATCATCTTCAGATGATATCCCTATGATACCTGACATACTATATCTTCTTGCATATGTATAGGCAGACCCTAAACTCTGGGGATCACTGGAAGGCTCCCAACCCCTATCTTTTACCTGCCTCATAGGTTCAATTGGATAATCTCCCAAAATCCATTCCCCGCTTGAGTGGACAAGCATTGTAACTAATCTAAGTTTCCCTTCTAATATTTCGGGATATTGGATTACTGCAAGTCCATTCTTAGATAAGGGTTCTCTACAAGCATCCCAACAAGAGGCAAGATCGGCGTAAGTGGAATGAAAGAATGGGTTATTCACGTCTTTGGTGGCAGCCATCATCTCGCCCTGCGCTTTTGATAGAGCTTCCGCTAACTTCCCTATTGTCGGCGACATATTTTCCATCATCTCCTCCTATTTTAATCCCTTATTAATGTAATAAAACTCCAACAGTTTCAAGAATCCCTCAAGGTGCTTAGAGGTATCACCCTTAAATTCTTCCTTGAATGACTCATCCTCTGTGCGGGGAATGTTCAAAATTCTTACTGATACAGGATGATGTCCATTTTCTAATAGCAGTTCTTTGTAGGCGGCAACCTGAAACCAATGCTCAGGCCATATCCCTCCTGTCTTAAAATCGATCACTTCAAGATTGCCATCTATCAAACCGTAGAAATCAAATGTTCCTCCATATTTATATTTTTCACTTACCAACTGTGTCTCAACACAAGTAACATTGATTTTATGCTGTTTCTCCCATTCGAGAAATGATAGAAAGCTATTCTCTGCCTGGTCAATCTGATTCTTTGCATAGTCATCTGTGTTACATTTCTCTTTAAGAAAGTAGTCCAATATCATCCTATGGGCTAAGGTTCCGATGGCTGCCTTATCGTCCACGTAAGAATTAACAGAAATACCTTTTAATCCTAAATCATTACTCCATTTTATTAGGGCATTTTTTGCCAATAAATTTGTTATTGTAGTAGCTCCGGGAACAATTGTATTATCTTGTAGTTTGTATCTGATATGTGCTCTTACCTTTTTGGAAATAAAATCTTTCATGGGATCACCTCATTAAAAATTGTTTATTACAATGTGGGCAAGTCATATATCCAGTATGTGGAGATTTTACTACTAATTCTAAATTTCCAATTTTATTATCATCTTTAATCCCATTTTTATGATGAATACTTTCTGTTTTCAATAAATATCTGCCTATTTTTTTTTCCATAATGAGACGATGTTGTGCTACATATCCTCCACTATTTCTATTTGGATGGTTGGGTGATTTCATATAAATATATCCTTTGACGTGCGAAGTACCTCCTTTCCATAATGGACTTTTTTCTCCCTTATTATTTGGGATATAACCGTCAATTTTCCGGCATTTTAATGAACAATATTGGGGATGTTTTCTTATTAATTCACTTGGCATACGATAAAAATCTTTGCCACAAATTTTGCAAAATATTATTTTCCCAGTTTTTCGCCTTTTTGTTCCTTTTAAAGAGTTTGCAACTCCTTTACGCCGGCATTCAATTGAACAATATTTGGCTCGGTCTTTTGTACATTTTTGATAAAAAACATCTTTGCCACAAATTAGGCATGGTTTAGGAGGTAATTTTTTATTTTTTGATAGTTGCCAACCTTTTTCTAATCCAGGTCTGTAATAATTATTCATACCCTTTTTAAACATACCTTGTTTCCCAAATAAATTTTATATTATTCTTATATCATTTTCTGTTTAGTAATATCAAGTAAATTATTAGTTGCTCCAGGGCAACCTCGCCGTTAGCCAATTTATATCTGGCATGAGCTTTATTTTTCATTTTTCATCTCCACCTTCTTTTTTCTTCCACTTCCAACGGGATTACGAGATAAATGATATCCTGGCAATAAAACTGAAATCAACCACCTCAAAAATCGTTTTCTCATCTCTCCTCCTTTCGGGGCCATCGGGCTCCCCTTATTCCCCTTCTTTTTTTACCCTCCGGCCCCTGTTTGGATTACTTTAGTTTTAATACCTTCTTCACTTCTTTTAGGTCGCTCTGAAGGATCAAGATTTTAGTTTCGTGTTGACTGACCAGATTTTCAATGTTTACAGAGGGTCTTGAGGTTTTCTTTTCTCCCCAGATATAGCCTGCCTCCCAAGATGCTAAAATAACGAAAACAAGAAATATGATTTCCATGATTAATTCTTTCATCCTTCCCTCCTACCAAAATTTAATTAAAAAATGAATCCCACAATGAAGATTTTTTTCATTCACATTCTCCAAATCAACCAAGATGATAAAACCATAGCCAAAAGAATGAAAAATAATCCGATGATTAAAAAATCAATTCTTTGTAACTTTGTCCAAAACTTCATTTCGCCTCCTCGGGTTTCTTCTAAGATGATATTTAGGAATAAAAATATGAATCAATTTATTAAATATCCAAATTGAACTCTCCATTTTTAATCATTTTTAATTTTTATAGCATATTCCAAAAAGGTTGTCAAGAAAAATCTTCTAAATTAAAAAGAAAATATTTCTTGACATTTAAAATAATCTGTTTTAATATGATCATTATGAAAGAAAAACTGGTGTCAATCGGCATAAAATCTCCCCTTGAACTTCACGAAATCATTAAGGGTCACATCGATCTTTCCTATAAAATTTGGAGGGGAGAGGCTAAATTGACCATTAAGCGGGCAAACAAAATTAAAGAGAAACTTCATATTTCTCTGGATTGGCTTTTTTCTGAGGATTAGCAAAATGATCTTGCGGCGGAGGGCTTATGAAAGAGACAACCGAAAAAATCATTGAAGGGATGCAAAAGCCGACTTGGACGGTAGGCTGTCCTCCGTCCGACTTGAGTGACTTGTTAGATGCCTTAAAACGAATACGGTCAATAGCTTTAGATCATCCATGCCTTGATTTAGAAAAATTTGAGCAACGGGATTTGGATGGATTAACAGAAGAAGGAGGAGACATTTGTGATTGGACAATGTTGGCTATAATCTCTGATGATGCATTAAAAACAGTAGGATTGGGCATCTAACGATAAGTTCACCGGTTGCCCTTGGCAATCCGGTGGAACGCCTTGTTAGATGGTTGAAATAGGAGGCTGAAGTGCAACAAACAGGTTATATTGTAATTGACGGGGAAAGAATAAAAGTACTTGTTCGAGAGAAAAAGTATAGCCGCCTTCTCAAACTCCGTTTATCTGGACGGAACGGGAAAGAAATGACAGACGAACAAGAATATTTAAAGGATTATCCCGGCCTCGTGACTTTACTAAAAGGTGGTGCATCCATCGACCTTTAGCCATCTAACGAAAAGGTCAGCGGCGCTCCTGGGCGTCCGCTGGAATGACTGGTTAGCCCCCTTTCAGGAGGATTCAAAATGGAAGAGAGGCCTAAATTTGTAACGGAAGAACATTTAGAATATTTGGATGAATTACGTGAAAGTGGAGAAACCAATATGTATGGTGCTCGACCATATCTCATGGATGAATTTCCTAAATTAAATAAAAAAGAGGCAGGTCAAATTGTAACATATTGGATGAAAACATTTACTGAGCGTCACAAAATTAAAGTGGGCTAACGATGAAGATAAGCGGGCGAGGCACAAACAATGAATGAAAACAATGGAGCTATTTCCGCTCCGCTTGATCGCCTTGTTATGCCTCTGGTTTTAGATGCTTGTTGTGGTAGTCGGGCGTTCTGGTTCGATAAGGCGGACGGACGGGCACTGTTCGTGGACAAGCGGCGGTGCGTCCTATCGCAAGTGCGGGACACACCGAGGTCGCCTGTCGTGGTGATCCCGGACATCCAATGCGACTTTACCAATCTCCCGCTTCCATCTGACACTTTTGCACTGGTTGTTTTTGATCCGCCGCATCGTGTTGCTAAGGAGGCGACCGGAAACCTACTGAAATTTTACGGCACTCTGAATGGCGACTGGTGCAATATGCTCCGCAAAGGTTTTGCCGAATGCTTTCGTGTCCTGCGCCCGGAGGGTACATTGGTGTTCAAGTGGTGTGATTCTGACATTCCGTTACGCAAGATTCTGGCACTGACGCCGGAGAAGCCGCTTTTTGGACACAAAAGTGGGAAAGCGGCCAGGACGCATTGGGTTGCGTTCTTAAAGGCATAACATAGAAATCAGCGGGAGCCCTTGGCGATCCGCTGGATTGACTTGTTATGTTTCAGCCATAGAGATTTGTTGTAATGAAAATCGAAGATTACGAAATTATGAAACATGGTCTTAGCGTCTATGAAATCGCTGAAACCTTGGAGTGTTCCCCGCAAAATATATCAGCAGCCATACGAAAAGCAATTAAAAAATTGAAACCGGTTGCAGAAGCGAATAATTTAAAAGAATTTTTAGAAACATATTATTGCGATATTAAAGAATAAATATGGAAAATACTCCAGAGGATATAAAGAGACCTTGCGACTCCTGTAAAAGAAGGTTGAAAGAGGCAGGCGGCCTATTAAGATGCTCTGAATGGCGGCGTCACCCTACACTCACTCGTTGTTCAGAATACATAGGGCCGTTTAAAGAGCTTCATGTCAAGTTGGTACATGGTCCAGATTATGCTGATTCGTTAGCCCATGGAAGAAGATAAAAATAAACCAAATAAACTCTTGACATTTAATTTCATTGTAGGATAAGATTAGATTAGGCGGCGTGAAATGGACAATAAAAATAAATTAAAATATCGCAGACAGAGAGCCTCAGAAGGAACGCCGCCAGCGTTGTCCAAACTTCTGGGGTTTTTTTGTCTGCGATTCTTTCGCCACCTTCTTTTAACCTACCTCGATTTAACACATTGGAAGTGGAATGCAAAAGTATCAAGGTGGCTTGATAGGATTGACAATAGATGAATCTTCTCCTTGACGCAGCCTTAAAATATAAATCAAAAGGATTTAGTGTCATTGCCGTTGGAAAAGATAAAAGACCATTATTTAAGTGGGAGCCATACCAGAAGAAAAAAGCAACAGAGGAAGAAATTAAAAAGTGGTTCGACAAGAAAGACCCTCCGAATATCGCATTAATCACCGGAGCAATTTCTAACCTACTTGTAGTGGACACAGATACGCCTGAAGCAACCCAGACAATTCAGGATGCAATACCGGAAAGCCTTGAGGTGCCATGCCAGCGGACTCCATCTGGAGGTATGCACTTCTTTTTTGCCCATGCGGAGGGTTTTGTTAACCGAGCAAGGGTAGCAGAGGGCATCGATCTACGCACCGAGGGAGGGTATGTCGTTGCAGCTCCATCCATTAATGGCACTGGTAAGTATTGGGAGTGGGTATTAAGTCTTTTTGATGCAGATCCTCCTATAATAAGTAATAGCATTAGTTCTTTATTCTTATCTTTATCTTTATACACGGGAGCAAGAAAAGAAGAGTATAACAATGTATCACAAGTATCACAAAGTATAACAAATTTCTTTACTGAACCTGGTAGAGATGAAGATATATTCCATCTTGCAAATTGTGCTATAAAAGGAAATGCGAATCTTGAAATATTAACACAAGGTCTTAAAATTATTGCAAGAAATTGTATTCCTCCATTTCCTGAAAATGAGGTTGAAATAAAGGTAAAAAGTGCCTTGCAGAGAGCAATGAAAAGGGAAAGGAATATTGCCCAGGAGGTTAGAAGTTGGGTTGAATTGATGCGGGAAGTATCACAAGGATATAACATTTCGATAACAGAGTTTAACAAAGATAACAAAGTATCACAAAAAGAGGATATACAGGCGGTAAGGATGGCTTTTATGCGTCTTTGTAAAGAAGAAGTGCCTATGATAGAGAAAAGTGGAGACAAGGCCGGACAATATAGAGTTATAAACAGGGAAGATAGCGAGCAGAAGTGGTGGTTGGATGAAGGAAAGCCATTGCCCCTTGTTATGCCCCTCGGAATTGAAAAATATGCTAAGATTTTCCCAGGCAATATAATTCTTTTGGAAGGGCAAAAGTCACAGGGTAAATCAACATTTTCTATAGAATTTTCAAGACTTAATTGGAATCTTTACCCAGGTAAGAATGTTATATATCAAAATGTGGAGATGTCTGATTCAGAGATAAAAGATAGATTTAGACATTATCGAGATAGGGATATTATAGGAATGGAAGAATGGCCTAAATTTCTAAAAATTATAAAAAGAACATCTGATTGGGCTGATAAAATTGAATCAGACAGCATTAATATAGTAGATTACTTGGTTGAATATGAAAGGGCATATATCCTGCCTAAATTCATTTTTGACATTCATAAGAAATTAAAGACGGGAATAGCTATTTGTGTTGTTCAACGAGATCCCTTTAAACCATATCCTTCTGGTGGTAGGGCGGTAAGAGACATTCCAAGATTAATTATTAGCCTAATAAATCATTGCCTTAGACTCGAAGATGTAAAAAGTTTTTGGCAAACAGAATTTGGAAATCCTTCTGGGTTGGGTATAAAATATAAGCAGTTTTCTTATTGCGAATGGAAAGCCGATGGAGAATGGGAAAGAATGGAAGAATCTAAGTATGATAGTTTTAAAAAAAGTAATAGATATGAATCTTTTTTAAAGGAGTAAATGAGGTTTAAAATGTTAGACCAATTAATTCGGGTAATGTCAAAACATCATAAACATTTTACCATTTTAAAATTTGATACTGGTTGGAAATGTGTTATTGGGACTCCTCATCTTGAAAATTCAAACGATCCTAAATCAGATTATCAAAGATTATTTATCAAAATAAGAACCTCCGACTCAATAGAAAGAGCTGTTTTGGATTGTATTGAAAGAGGAGAAGATGTTGAAAATCGTTTTTAATTTTGAACTCTTAAAATGGGAAAATATAACCGTGGATCAAGTTAAGTTTTGGGAAAACTGTTACCCTGATGTCGATGTTATTGCCTGCCTCACTAAAAAAATGCCTGCTTGGTTGGATGCTAATAGAGATGGAAAGGGTAAAAAGAAACTGTGGAAGCGTTTTATTGTAAATTGGTTAGCCAGTCAACAAGAACGCTATGAACAATTCAAAATAGAAAAATAAAATAGGGGGCTCAGAGATTGAAACGGGATGGAATAAGGGAAAAGATTTGGGGATAACTCTCGTGGTCACTGAGCCCCCAGAAAGGTTAAGGAGGGAAAATGGAAAAAATTGGCGCACTTTGGACACGAGTTACAAAAAAGAGAGAAGAATATTTTTCAGGAGTAATCGGAGGGAAGAATGTCATCATCTTTAAAAATACTCGTAAGCAGACTGGGGATAAATACCCAGATTACGAGGTATTTGATCCTGGGCAAAAGGATAAATTACCACTTACTAAAGAAGATGATAAAATTCCTTTTTAGGAGGGAAAGTATGAAAAAATGTCCTTGGGCTAAATGTTGGTGGGGAGCAATCACCCCCCCTGGTTATTGTGCTAAAGGTGGGGATATGGAAGATAAAAATTGCTCATTATTTTTGAATGAGGAAGAGAAATTGAAAGAATGGGAGAGAAGAAGTAAAAGCCAGAAATATATGAGGAATAAAAATGGCTGAGTACCCTATATGTCCGGTCGCCAAACCCCGTATGACTCGGGCCGACAAGTTCAGCAAACGACCAGCCACCACTAAGTATTGGAATTTTGTAGATCAATGCAAACTGGAAAAAGTAGTTCTTCCATGCTTCGGGGCTCATGTGACGTTCATTTTGCCAATGCCAGCCTCCTGGTCACAGAAGAAGAAGGCCCAAATGAACGGCAAGCCTCATATGCAACGCCCAGATTTATCCAATATGCTTAAGGCCATTGAGGATGCAATTTATCAAGAAGATTCGGTTATTTATAGTATTAAAATAGAAAAAAGGTGGGGAATGATCGGAAAGATTTTAATTGAAGAGAGATGAAAAGGAAAAAATATGTGGACAAAACCGGAAATGGTTAGGAACTGGCAGGAACAGATTGATATTCATTTCGGGGGGAGCAAAGAAGAAGCCCTGGAGAAATTTAGGGCATGGAGGGAGAAGAAAAAAACCTGTCAGCGATGCGAAGGGGAGAAATACGTTGAGTGTTGTCCTATAAAACTTATTTGCAAGGAGGCTAATGAAGATGAGCGAGACAATGTTACAGGGAATGTTGACAGAGGCAGAAATGTTGAAGTTGCTAAACATAAAACCCTCAGAACTGAACAGATTGAGGTTAGAAAAAGGGCTTCCATTCGTTAAAATATCAAGCAGGTCAAGGGTTTACATTGAAGAAGATGTTTTAAAATGGATGAAGGATCACGTAATAATTTTAAATAGAGATGCATAATAAAAATAAATAAGGGGTAAATTGTCAGGAGGTACCCGATTACGATCCCCAAAACCTATCTGGTTTGAGCTGAAACACTACTGAAACCCCTATTAGATGCACTGATAACGAGAGATATTTTGGGGTGCATAGGTAGAAACATAGGGTAAAGTGAGAAAAGAAAAGAATTGGGTGACCATCTGGCTAGGTGGAGAAAAGAGAAGAAGATAAAAAACGGGGTTAACCGGATGGTCAACGGTGGAAATTCACAGCGTGAGTGCTGTATAAATTCACAGCGTCAACCAGTTTATTAAGTGTTTAGTGCTGTGGAAATCCGCTGCTGTTGAGCCTTTTTTGAATAATTCTACGCTGTGGAAATCCACCACCCTTATAGAATATGCCATATGTATTACTCTTTTATTTCTTTCCATTCTTCTATAAATTTATAGATATTGGTTCTTCTAAATAATCCACCCTCAAAGGACTTCTCGATAAAACCCAGTTCGATTAATTGTTTTATTGCTCTCCCGAAGGTATGTTGATCCATATATTCTCCTGCATGACGATATGGAAATTTAACTTCATCCTGCCCATATTTACAGCATTGTAATTTTAGAAGAGTGTAGGATGTCCTGGCGGCATTGGTAAGTTTTTTATAGGCTGGACTTCTGATCATTTCCTTCAGAATCGGTACAAAAGGAGGGAGCTTGTCTTTTCGTTTAGAATTTCTCATTAGGGACTCCAATAAAGAAAAGCCGTCTTAACCCAAGGTCCTTGTGAGGTGAAGTGCTATTAGGCAGGTCTCCTCCCTTGGAATTAAAACGGCTTACTTGATTTTTGGAATAAAGTTTGATCACTTCAATCCTCACAAGGTAATAATATTATTGCATACCTCATAAGGAATTGTCAAATCTTTTTTATCTCTCCTTTCTTAAAAGTCAACCCCGTGAGTGGTTATTCTATATTTTGTAATTCTTCTAACCTTTTTTCTTCCCATACAGTCAAGGCTCGGGTCAATTTAATTTTTTTCAAATTAACTCGTTCTGAAACGAGTGACCGATGAATTAGAAAAGCGTAGGCCGATGGGTGATTAGTTTTAAAATCATTCCAATCGCCAAGTGTTAACATAGATAAGTCCATTTTACTCCTCATTTCTGTAAATATCCAAGTCTATGCAATCTGCTATTTCCTCCGTGCAGATCGCCTCGTTTGGGGGCACATCTTTTACCAGGATTTCAAACACTTGGTCCTTCAGTTCAATATATCGCTGGATCTGGGCCTGGTGGCAGGCCACAATAGCGATTTGTCTAAAAATCTCCTCCATCTTATTGATGGAGCGTATAACCCCTTGTAATTCCTCAAAGGTTTTCATTTGATTTACCTCCTTTTTTTTCATTAGCCTTTTCAATCTTTGCCTTAGCCAATGGGTTGCCATATCGTAACCCGTGTAATTGGTAGCATGGCCAGCAGGTTACGAGGCCGATTTCTTTATAACCCTCGCATAGAGGGCATCGGTTCGATCCCCTTACATTCTTATTATCAATTTCCATCTATTTCACCTCCTTCCTTCACATGATAAATTTGAGTTTTTTCGATCACTTCGATGATATCAAATTTCATTGTTCTATCATTAAAGGTATAGGTAACCTTTTTTGCCCAAGCCTGAGCATCGGGGAGGGTATCAAAAATTTCCTCCTCTTGTGTTGCGTGTACTCGCACTCGCCAATATATTGAGGTTTTTACCGTTCGATCTTTCATTTTTTCCTCTCCTTTCCCCGTATGGCCGGATAAGTCAAAGGTTAGTTAATCAGGCCAAATTCCAAACCTGATTAAGTAATAACAATCTCTACAAATTTCTACACCATCATAGATATAGGTGCAGCTTCCTTCAGTCGGTTTTCCACAGATACATTTTTTCATCTTCTTCCTCCTTTTTTTATTTTACTCATTAAGATGCAAGATAATGTCCAACCCCAAATATATTTTAATAAATCAGCAATCTTAAATAATTTCAATCAGTTATAAAGATTTATTTATTTCAAGTATCCCCTAAAAACACCCCAAAACTAACAATTTACGGCACTCTCAAAACAATAAATGTCACTCCCGATTAGAACATTAAAAATAGATGAATTAAATTAATAGGTTAATTAAGGTTGACGTTTCGCATACGAAATAAAATATTGAAAAGATTGCAGAGCCTAAACTCTATCATTTATATGGGCGCCAAAAAAAGATTTGATAAATCGAAAAAAGGTTTTATCATTGTATTTATGGACGGCGGTTTGATAATGCCCATTCGAGAGAGGAAATGCTTTCTGACCCTGGCGACCCGAGCCGAGCGATTGGGATTGGTGATCGCTAACAAATAAGGATTTGGGGACAGTAAGCCATGAAACCCAAAGCTCCTTGTAAATATCGTCCATAACAGGTTATTTTACAGATACTTACCCCACTTATCAACAATGTGGAAATCCTGTGGATAACCTGTGGAATTGTAAGGTTAAGGGTGTGCCCTCAGAGCTTCAAAACTATTCCATCTCCTAAATCCTAATCTCTTCTACCTTGCATCACACCATCCACCAAAACTCTCCAGGAGTCACAGCATCGCTCACTATCAACCAGTTATCGATTCCCATACCCTCCCCAAAAAATCCCTTGACATCCTCAAGTTTTAAAATAAAATAAAAGTTAGAATGAAAATAGAAATAGAACTCAAAGGGATAGATGAAGCCCTAAAAATTTTCGATGCTAAAAAAGTAAGACAGGCCACTCGATCAACTCTGGATAAAACAATGACCTTTATGAAACGACGATTGATCGAGCTGATTACTAATTCATATAATCTTCCTTCCGCAGTTGTTCGTTCGGAAATCAAAACCATAAGAACCACAATGACTGAATTAGTGGCCACGCTCAGAATATCAGGGGAAAGAATTTCTCTTGTAAAGTTCCCATATGCTCAGATGCCTAAAGGAGTTGTGGTATCAATCAAAAAAGGAAAATCATTTTTTATTCCACAAGGATTCGTACAAAAAATGTCAACCGGATTTAAGGGAGTTTTTAGAAGGAAAATAATCCCGTGGCCTAAAGGAGGAAGTATGTCCTGGACACAAAAGAGAAAGATGAGGCATTACCCTGGTCCATCTATTCCTGAGATCGTAGGCTCGGAAGGATTTAGATCTAAAATTAAAACAGAAGCGGGGGAACATATGGAGAAACTTCTGATAGAAGAAATAGAAAAGAGGATTGCAAAATGAATAAAATCAATAAAGGTAAATTATTTAATAATCAAGGTACTTCTGAAAGTTTTTCATGGATGTGGCTGCAAGCC
>ERZ1292632.824-Hain-H43-01um-R2-824-length-33396-cov-8_pt1 | contig 33396 bp, 47 predicted proteins | sample MGYA00564407_ERZ1292632 | MGnify/ENA primary metagenome ERZ1292632 (study PRJEB36523, sample SAMEA6512637) | groundwater metagenome | collected 2019-01-08 | study: AquaDiva: Metagenomics assemblies of 32 groundwater samples | reverse complement strand
GATGGATGAAAGCTAAACCGGAGTCTTCTATGGTTTCCCTAACCTGCTAAAATCCTTGACAACTTTAGTTACGTGCTGATAATCTCTTATCGTAAGTTCATATGGGAGTTTGATATCTGCCTACGATTATAGCCACACGCGAGAACTAACCTTCCAAAATTGCGATAACTCGCTTCCCGAATTTATTTGACTGTATCAAACGCCTTTTGATTTTACCAGTTTTTTATCACCAATTCCGACCTCTTTGCCGGTTTCCCATATTTACTTCCTAAACTATAATTAATCCCTACGCTCTCCGGGATGTCATTGACCGAGACCTAATCAAATTTGTTTTAATTTTAGCTGGACACCCTGCTACTATTTATCCGCCTCTGGCCGGAGGTGCGGATGGCCTCGGGTTATCCCGTCTCTATGTCCGCTTTTATAGATTTAACGCATGGTCCTTGACCCTCAACTGGAATATCTGCTCAGGGACTGGGTCCCCGCCAGCATTGGAGACGCTCTGTACCTCTGCGTAGCTGTATAATGTGGCCGCTATATTTGTCTCGGTTGTAGACAGGTCTATATATCCAGATCCTGTGGCCAGGTCTGTGGTGGCAGTAATCTCTTTCGGGGTAGTTCCACCTATAGGTATTGTGTAGGCAGTATCGGCCACGTCCTTTCTGACCGCGAAATAGAGCTTCCTGCCGGTCATATTCTTGCCGAGATTGAAGGTTATTGCGACCTTTGTTTTTCTGTAAATTGTAATAACCCCGCCGTCCTTGACGGTGTCCACATCAATGGCTCCATTAACAGCCGACACAACATTTACCATCGGGGTGCTCGCTTTCGCCCACTGCTCCAGATTCAGCGCCACGCTGTTTGCCCCGGTCAGGTTTATATCCCCGGCAGTATTCTTATGCACCAGCAAGCCTGGGCCTACAACATGGTTATGGTCCCCTCCGTTTAATTCGTTCACCCCATGTCCAGTGTTTGAGTCTATGGAACTCCCGAACTCTCCGGCCACGACGAAGTTGTTAATGACGTTGGCGCCGTCAAGCCGGATGCCGTCCCCGGCATTGTTAAGGATTTTCAGGTTCTTGAGGAAATTTCTCCTTGCAGTCCCTGTGGTGCTCTTGATGCTCACCCCATGACCGGAACCTCCCGCCGCCGCATCTTGCACCACCAGCCTATCAATAAGGGCATGGGAGGCATTTTCGATGGCAAGGCCGTGCCCCCGGCTGTAATCCACCCACACAGAACTGAGCTTGGCAAAGTCGGCAAGTATCTTGATCGCATCCTTGGAGCCGGAAGTATGGGTCTCAATTATGAGACCGCTAAGCTCACACCCTTCCGCTGATAGAGTCGCTGTGTCGTTATTGGAGGTTGTGGGTTTTATCTTCGCATCCCGGCCCGGGCCTCTTAAAAAAGTGTATGCCTTATTGAGGTCTATGGGATCAGTACTCAGCCCTCTTAATCTTATGATAATGTCATGGTTATATGCCACCACAAGGGTATTGACGGCGGCAAAAGTCAATTTGGCCGTTTGACGAGTGAGCCCATCGTTAGCATCATTGCCATTAACAGGATCCCAATAATAAATATTGCCAAATCCTGTATGTGCTCCCCGCTGGGACTCTATGAGGGAGAACAGCCGTATGCCCTCTTTGTCAAGGCTTGCCTGGCTTGCCCTGCTTGACATACTATCATCTATTGCCGTCGTATCGCTCCCAAGAACTTCCGAATTACTTTCCAGGACAGCCTCAATAATATATGGCCCGCCTGCGGGGATTATAACATCTGCCATATAAACAGAATCATAAGGGTCTGAATCTGCATACTCAGTGGCAAATATACGACAATTGTCCACTTGAGGGGTTTCCCATGCAAGTATCACAAAGTTCCAAAACTTTCCCGCATCCGTACCTTTCCCCCGCAGCCGGAAGTATATGGCACTATTGCCAAGGGTCTTTGTATATCGTATTTGGTGCTGCATCAGTCCCTCCTTACCACGTTATTGCCTCAAATTCCTCAACTGTCGTTGCCATTGCAATCAGGTCAAGCCTATTCTGCTGCCGTCCCAATACAGTTCCTACCGCCGTTTCAAAAGCTAATCTATTGTTACTTATTCGTGTAGCCTGGTCGAGCTTGGTATTGCCTCTCTGCGCCACAATAGCATCTATCATGGGAGTTGGGGCATTAGAGTCGGCAAGATACGCCTCTGACTCCGCTACCTGTCTGTGCCACGTTTCACGCTCCTTCGGATGGTATGGCGTAACTATTTGCTCTAAATAGGCATCGGCAGCATTTCTTATTTCCAGCTCTTTTCTTGTTTTAACATCCGCAAGTAGTTTAGGCGGGGTGTATGAAACTATCCCCATTGTTGCTAAGTCAAGTTGAATATAATGCCTGTTCTCCCATTCTTCATTTGTAAGCTCTTTTGTGTTGGGCAATTCAGATATGTCAGAGATAGTAGCATCGTTAATATATGTTGTAATTTCCCCTGTCTCAGGATTATAAATCACAAATTTCATATAGTTACCCCACTTTAGTTATTAGAACTTCCGTAAATACTTCGTTTATACCAGATTGTCCAGCTGTAACATAACCATACCCTATTCCACCCCCATCAAATGACTGCTGATTCCATTGTTTTACTTCAAATGTTTTTTCAGTGGTTATATCAACTCTTCCCATAAACTCAGTGCGCAGACCATCTGTATTTTCCATTTTTGCACTTACTCCATTTATAGCTATTGTAGAATCCGAATAGTTATAGAAATATAATCTTGATGATTGGGTTCCTCTTCCAGGAGAGTAAGCGTGGATACTATATATCCCAGCAGGAAGAGTGATTCTATTTGATGAAAGGCTTGCACCCGTTATTGTATTTGTAACTACTGTATTCAGTGCTCTTACTTGATTCCCTCCAGCCGCTGCCCCACCAAAAGAGCCAGATGCTTTTTCATCTCGGATGTGCATATGTTGTAGGGGTGACCCACCCCCAGCATCCGCCCATTCAAAGTCGTCGTTAGCAGCGTTGCGTTTGAGAAATTTAGAGGCCAGGGGAACCGGGATATCTCTGAGTTTTGTTAAAAATTTCGGATAGTAGATCATAAGCTCCCCTCGCCAGTGTTATACTTTTTTGAGGCTTAACTCCCCTTGCCGTCTGCCATAGCCCATCTTAGGGAAATCTATCTTTTCTGTTATACAGACCACGGTATAGTTCACCCCGTTTTCGTCGGTAGAAACAAAGCCGGGGCCTCCTTGTGGTTTATATTTTAATTTACTCAACAACTTCCATTGCCGCCCATGCGCTGGGCAGGAGGTTCAGTGTCCCCCCAGAATTTTGAAGTACCATCCACTGGAAATAATCTCCGCCAACACAGGGAAGAACAGGGGAAGAGACAACAGCTTCACTTTCACTAACAGCAAGTCGCCTATCCACCACGTTTGGGGCTACATATGCCCCATTTTTGAATAAATAAGCCAGCCTATTTCCAGTATTATCAGCCTCCCAATTAGTCCCTACATTCATTTTAACTTTAGTAATACCAGTCGGCACGGTAAACCTGCTTGGATTAGCACTATTCCAAATCGAATCGGTGTTATAAACAACGCCTGCTGTAGGGAATGCGATGGAGGTTTCTGTAGCATTTAAGATTGCTTGGTTCGCATCTAAGTAGCAAAAAGCTCCCCTAAAGGCAGGTTTTGCCCCCCATGCGATTCTGCCACCAGCATCCCCAACAGGAATAACGCTGGCCCCCGGCGTGGGAGATGCCGTATACCCCAAAAGTTTTATGGCATTGTACGTCCCGTGCAGTTGCAGGTCAGTCCCATCATAGATAATGCAATATATCTGATTGGCGAGGATGTCCCCGGTTATAAGGGCATTTCCGCCCTTTTTGATGGTCTTCGCCCCAAGGCCGTTGACGTTACCTGTTGACCCGGCAGTGTTGGCATTGGCAGCCTTGAACCACATCGGCAGGCCGACGATATAGGCCGTCAGCGCCGGAGCCAACGCAACAACATATGCATCAGCAGCTCCTGTATCTGCGGCGTAGTCAATGGATGATGATCCATCCTGATCCAGCCCGTCATGACGGTGGTTGAATACCTTGTTAAGCCAGGCATTTAATATCTTCATTTTCCCTGCATAAACTGTCTTTGCCATTGTAAAGCCTCCTATGTATCAGATGTTAGAGTTAGATCACTTAAACTATCGTCGTCTTCGCTGTAGAAACCATCCCCGCCCAAATCAAGCAGGCCGTTGGCGTGGGCGGGTCTGATCTTGTCAATCATGGTCTGTATAGCAACGGCATCAAAGCCGTCGGTCGTTACCAGCTCCTGGTCTATTGCCACGGTGAATGTAAAGACTGTGTCTTCATCGCCGGCGTAATAATCTACGTCCGAGCCGTCATCAGAGGTGTCGCTCTCCTCGCTCCAAAAATAGGCGTAATCCTCGATATCGACATCATACCCGACAAATGGCCTCAATGCGGCCTGTATGTGGGGAATAGAATAGCCATTCCTCGCGTTAATGGCGGCGATGAGGCTTTGCAGCCTCTGATAAATGGGACTTTCGGAGTCAAGGCCGTAAACCCTCTCCCACTCCGCCAACAAGGAGTCTGTAGTATCCGGGGATATTTCCACGAAAAGGGCGTCGGCGTTAGACTGGCAGGCGTCAACCCCTCCGGCATGGACAGCGAGGTCTTTTGCTGTAACAGAGTCGGCAGAATCAGAGTAGACGCCAAATGGCAAAAGCAGTTTGAGCAGCTCTAAATTGGTCACTAAGCCATCTCCGTGATTGTTAAAGTCCCCGGCGTTATCATCTCAACCGTGTCCCCGCTGTCTGTGCAGGTCACGTTCCCGGACGGGACGGTAACACTCCGGTCGTCCACCCCCTCCACGTCGCTTATGACCCTTTCAACCTTGCTTTTATAGAGTTCCTCCAGAGGGGCCATAATATTCAGATATGCAGTCAGGGCGGTTTCCACCCAGGGCTTTACCTGCGCAAACGTATAACCGGACGCGGCCTTTATGGTCGCAGTCACAGCCTGGCTCTTTGCCGTCGGCGCGAGAACTTTAGAATCCTTTACCGTCACCGGTCTTACCGTATCTATATATGCCTTGGCCGAATTAACAAGGGTCTGGTCCGGGATCCTCGCCGCTCCATCTCCGGGCTTCAGTATTACAACATCAACGGTTCCATTGCCGCGACGGATAGGGTAGACGTATGCTGCCGACACTCCGGTCACAGCTAAGGCCCACTGTTTATAGTCGTTGCTGTTTCCTCCCGCCGGAGGCTGGCGGATTATGTCCAACAACCTGATCAGCAAATCTGCGTCACTTTCCTCATCCGTGCCACCGGTGAAGACCGTCTTTGCCGTTGCCGCCGAGTTGCAGCCTGCCGGGGGGTCCTGGACGGTCAAGACTGTATTGTTTGCGATATTCCCTGATATCCCCCCGCTTTTAGCCTGGGCCGTGACGTCAAGTACTCCGCCGGTTATGGTCCCGCCTGTGGTATTTTCAAACTCTATGCCGTCCGAGGTCTTAAGGCTCAGACCCGCAGATACGACCGTCCCATTTGTCCCTGTCAGAGTCGCTGTACCGGAGGCCTTTGTCGCCTGCTTACGTGATAATCCCCTGATCGAGGCATGATGCTCAAGGCTGTCAGAGTCTGCTGCATCTGGGAACACCTGTCTTTCAATATACTTTTGATACTGATACAGCCCCCACAGGGCAGAGGCAAGGGCTGAGGCCTTGATGTATATATCCGAACCCTCCAAGGTGTCCGCCCCAGGGATCTGATTTTGATAGTCGGTCAGGAGCGCGTCTCTTATCTCCTCGTAAGATTTTGTTTGATACATCTATCTGACCTCCACGAAATGCTCATACGTAATTTTCTGCCCCTTTTGATATGCCTCTATGAGGCACTTCATCCTCATATTTCCCTTGTCAAGTTCGGTCGTGACCTCTATTGTTTCAGCCCGCCCCTTGTCGAGTATCCATTTAAGCGCCTCGTCGCAGTATTCCTTTGCGACCCTCTCCATCCTGTCAAGGGCCTTTTCTCTCTGGAGGAGATGCAGTCTGGAGCCGAACTCCGGGGCAAAGCCCCATGTCCCTTTTCTGACCATTAGACTCAGATATATATTGTTTCCAATATCCTCGGTAAGAGCGAACTGTCCGCCTTTCATCTCATAATCCTGTGTGTATGGGTCTATCTTGTAGTCCTTCATATCGCCTTGACTTTAGAGGTTTTGTGGGAACTCCCGGCCTGCTCACTTGGGCCCCCGGTCGAGCCGGTTCCTGTCTGCACTCCCGAATGGGTGTGAGAGTTATAGAGCGTCATAAAATCCTCGGTCGGGATCGCTTTAATGCCGCTGGCCGCTCCCAAATTAACTGACGGCGCCACGATATTTACCACAGTTGCCGCAGTGACGTTCACCGTCGGGGCAATCACGTCCACGATAGTGGTTGCCTCGATCTTTACTTTGTCCCCGCTCTTAATGTGTATTTCCTTGTTACGCTTGAGGTGTATCTTGTCGCCCTCGTCTGTATATATGGCAGCCTCGCCCTCTTCCAAGGCAATGCGGTAACGCCTATCCTCCGTGGCAATCACAATCGCATTGTCAACCCCGCCGATAAAGAGGAGTATCCCCTCGCTCTCCGGCAAGGGGCTTGACGCCAGGCCGTACTGCTGGAACAACTCTTTGTCCGTAAAGTCCTCGTCCCGGCCCTTGACGTCTATGAGCTGTATCTTCCCGGTGCGGACTGCCTTTATAACTGTGCGGATTGCTGTGTATAGTCGTTTCATTAATTCACCGCGTACCCTTCTGTCAATTTTCCGATGGTCAACACCGTCTTCGGCCCGGCCTGCCTGTCCAGCGTGAATTTGCGGCCAAGGATCAGATATGTATCATCCAGGCCGAGTACCTCGTCCTTGATATAGCAGACCCGGTTGCCCCTGTAATTCTTTCCGTCCTGGCCGTGTCCGGCTGCGGTGATCTCTACCCTCCAACTGTCGGCCTCCCTCCGCTTCATCTCCCACTCGGCCTGATATTCCGCACCGCGCTCACTGCCGCAGTTAGATTGCATGACCAGCGGTTTTGCAAAAGGGAAAAAACCGTCAGTCGCTGTCTTCTTGACGGTGTGCCCTCCCACTCCATAGGAGTCTGTTCCCTGTAGCTGCGCAACGGTTGTGATCTTTGAATACCTCTTAGACAGGTCCCTTGGGTTTGAGGCAGAGATAATGTTGTTTTGCTTCCTGTCGTCCCCATTCTTGTAGCAATAGAAGGAATAGTCAGGGGACTCGGAGTCCAGTGCATCTTTCAACGTCCCGAATACCAACGACCCGTCCGGCTCTATCCACATAAGAAGCCCGTGCCGCTGCGAGTAATCTGAGAGGGCGTCGAATATGGATATCCCTGGCTCAAACTGGCAGGTAGTCGTAGAGGTGTCACCATAGATTTTGTTCTGGGTCTTTTTCCCGGTATCCTCGACCTCGCTGCCGTAGATGATCTTTGATGCGTCAATGTACGGCACGTTTTTCAAGAGCCTCTTAGCCAGGGCCTTCAAGGCCATCCCCTTGATCGTCTTCCACTCCTCGACCGACATGTCTATCAGGAGGCCCATATAGTCCCGCCCCTCTATGGTCATCTCCTGGGAGCCTTTGCTATAAGACGGTGTGACCTTGTCAATAATCCCGGTCATCTCAAGGGCATCGTTGACGTAAAGTTTGAACTCCGACCCTTCTTTTATAGAGTTGTCTATCCTTGACAGCTTTCCAGAGAAGGCGTCCGCAGGGACGAGGACGTTGGAGTCCACTTCGTAAGAAAGGAAGGTGGATATCTCCTTGTTGCCGATCTGCAACTTGACAATATCCCTCATGCGTACACCCTCAATGTCTCCCCGGCCCTCAAAAAGTTCGGATTCCGTATCTGGTTAATTCTCAAAAGCCTTTCAGCTTCGCTTATGTCGCCATAAAGGTTGAATGCCAGTATATGCAAGGGCATGTCGGAGGGGACCTCGTAATCTATGATCCTCTCCCTCCGGAGACGTATTTCATCCGCCGCCTGTTGGATAAGGAGGGCCTGAGTCTTCAACGACAGGGTCAGGTCATATCCGCTGTCGCCATATACATCCCTGACAGCCGTTATAGCCGTATTTATCGCCTCCCTTGCCGTGGCAGCCACCAGGTCTATCTCGTCTATGGTCATGACCTGCGTCCTCTCAACGTCGCTGTCTATCCCGTAAGGTTTGAGGCTGAAGGTCTTCCCGTTTTCTGCCGCCTCGTCGGCGGCCAGCTCTATGGCTGCGCCCTGGGCCAGGGCTGTGGCTGCGCTGACGGAATAAGCCGCCTTGAGGGCAAGGACTGTCGAGGCCGTATCATCGGACGACTTACTGCCTCCCTCAAAATCCCCCAGGGCGTCCTCGATCTTGCCCAGGCCGTAATTCAAAGAGTCCATAAACTTGCCTGGCGCGGCGATAAGTGTGTTATATGTCCCTGCCACCGTCTCTATTGCATCCGCCGCCTTGCCAAGGATAGTGCCGGGAAGGTCTGTTGCGTATTCAACGGCGGATGTAATAAGCTTAAAAGGGGCCGTGGCCGTATTTATGTAGCTGTTCAGAGTCCCGACTGCGGAGTCTATCTTGCTCATCACGCTCCTTACCTTGCTTGTATACCCGGCGATTGTCGCCATATACCCGGCTACCCCAAGGCCGTCTATAGGGATGCCGTCGGGTATCCCCGCGTCCTCAAGGACGTCCGCCATATTGTCAGCGGCCCCGGCCATTGTTTCAACGGCCTCGTTTGCGCTGGCCGCTGTGTCCACGTTAGCGGCAACCCGGCTTATGGCAAGCTCAAGATGCTCAAGAAAGGATATATCTATCTCGGCGTGGTATGACTTCTCGTCATGCCTTATAGAGACCGTCTCAGGCATGGCCTTAATGGTACCGAAGACAGGGTGGTTCAGCTCCCCGTATCCTTGCTCCTTCAGCGCCTCCAGAAATGCCTGAAGGCTCCCGTATTTGTCCCCAAAGAGCACGGCCTTAAGCCGTATTGTCCGCTCCTCCAGCCCCATGTCCTCAAGGTCAGAGCCGTCGGCATAAGGGTAGTCAAACTTAGCAATAGTTTTCTTGAGCCCATCTTCGATGTCCACGAAGTCGAACTCAACCCCCCTGAAGGTCGCTTGCTGTAGGTCTTTGTCATCCCACATTATTTGTGCGCTCCTCTGTCCAGACCTGCACCGTTTTCTTCCGTAATAACCCTCTTATTGCCGTCTTTATCTACATAGACATTAACCTTTATATCATTTTTGACTGATTGGCTCCCAGGTAGCTTTGGCTTATTCTCTTCAGGGTTAAGGATGTCATATATCTTATTCCCCCACCACTTACCGGTCTCTTCCAAAAGATCGTTTAAATCGCTTCTTCCTGTGGTTGCTGCCTGGTATCCCTGTTGTATTCCGTATGCGGCAAAAGTCGCAGCCGCAATGACAGGAATATTTCTTGCTAATGATGCCGCCCTCCCTCCTCCTGCCGGAATAGGCACCTCCCCGGATGGGCTCCCTCCAGGAAATCCCCAACCCTGACCCGGAAGCATCGAAAGGTGTTTATTGACTATGTAGACCGGTATCGGCCCGCCGCCGCCTCCAAGCCCAGGCATTCCTCCTCCTGTTATCCCGCCGCCTCCAGGGGCCTTTCCCCTCCAGATATTAAAGATATCCTTGCCGAGGCCGAGGGTGTTCTTCCCCATATTTATAAGCTTTCCACCGGCCATAGCACCCAGAAGGCCGACCGCTCCCCAAAGTGCTCCTTTTGTGATCGCGGGATGCTGGTTAAGCTTGTCTAATGCCGATGTTAAAAGCTCTACAGGGTATGCAAGGTTCTCGTTTGCAAATTTGCTCAACTGCGTCCGTAGGTCGCTGATCTTTGTGGTCGTCTGTTCCGACCAGAAGGCGAAGTCTTTCATAGTCATGGCCCCGTCGCCGCCCATCTTTACGAAGGCGTCAAATTCTTTAAAGCCCCCGAACTTCTGAAAAGACTGTGACAGTGGGGTTATGGCGCGGATAGACTCCTCTCCGAATATCTTTTGCAGCTTAGTGACGTCTCCGTTTGTCCTCGTTATCACTTCTTTTAAAACAAGGTCAAACTCTTTCATGACGGCCCGTCCCGCCTTCTTCGACTTGTCTGCATCGAATATCGAAAAACCGGTTGCCTCCTGAATTTTTCCGGCGTTTTGTATCAGGTCTGAAACTGTCCGCTCAACAGCAGTCGTTGCCTGTTCGCTGCTCCCGGCCCCCCTCCTTGCTATTTGCAGAAAGGCCCCGAAGGAGCGCATCCCCTTTACGCCTTGCACGTCAAACCTGGCCGCTGACGAGAGAAGCCTCTCGAACATCGCCGCCATGTTTTGAAGTGTAAAAGACCCCAGCTTGCCTTGGGCGTTAAGGACGTCGAAGACCTCAAGTACCTGGTCCTGGGTTATCCCCATCTTTTCCTGTAGATTTGATGCCGTTGCCCCGATATGCTCCATCCGGGAGCCGGTTGCGGATGCCACAATCCCCATATCTTTAAGGGAGCCTATAGCAAATTTGAAATTGCCGGTCTTCTCGACGATCTGCTCTATGCCGGCAAGGAGATCGCCGGGGGCTTGGTGTGTTGCCTCCCCGACCTGGAAGAGCTGGTCTTTGAGGTCAAACATCTCCTTCCTTGAAAGCCCGGCCTGGATGGAGAGACGGGCAAGCCTGGCGTCAAATTCGATGACCCCTTTTAGGGCCACCCCGCCGCTAAGGCCGAGCCCCATAGCGCCAAGGCCGCTGATCCCCTGTAGTGACGCATTGACCCTGTTAACGGTCGCGAGGGTTTTGTTCCCGAACCCGACGATCCTTTGCTCTGTCCGGTTGATGATACTGGCGAGTTTGCCGTCGTCTTTCGCTGAAAGCATTAGTTGTACGAGATAATTCATTTATGCCTTTACTTTTTTTTTAACGGTATAGACCTTTTTCCCGGTACCCTTGCCTTCCGCCATAGCGTCCATCATGCTCAGGATATAGAGCCACTGTCCGTCTGTGAGGTCGCAGGCCGGTTCGCCAAATAGATGATAAGCCCTCTCAGCGTTCTTAAATTTAAACTGTTCCCAATGGTCTCCGGACTTTTTTTTAGAGAGTCAAAGAGCCGCTCAAACTCATCATCGCCCATCTTGAGAGGGGAGGGGCTGCACTCCTCCTCAAGGGCGTTATACTCCTCCACAAGACGGTCCTTTATCTGCCCCACAATAAGCCCGCGAAGCTCATCTGCCGTTTTGAACATCCGCTCATGCGTCCCGTCCTGCCTCTGCTTCGCAGGATTGACCAGAGCCCGGAAGAGTATCTGGGTGTTCAGCTCGGCATTGTAGGCCCCGATGGTCGTTGCGCTTACAGCTATGTCGTTTGCCTTAAAGAGCCTCTCCGTCGCGAATGTTGCTTCCTGCACCTCCGACTCCGTCAGGACAGTTATCCCAATGCTGTCATCCTGGCCTGGGAACGGAACGACCTTGATGTTGCGCTTGCCAGCCTTAAGCTTCTCAAGAAGGCCCATTTATCCCTCCGTCCTGTCCGTAGCCATAAAGCTGATCTTCCTCGTCGCCTCTTTCTCCCCGTCGTAGCTTACAGAGCCTATCTTGAGGGTCGTGACCCCTGTGAACTGAATCCGCGTCCCATTGTTCCGGTCTATGGTCAGTGTCCCGTCCTTGACTGCGGCAAAGTCAAATTCCTCGGCATCTGCGGGGATCACATAGTCCACGTTGGCTTTGTATCTGGGCGTGACCCCCACATACCCTGTCTTGTTCATCAGGTTGACCTCTTTATTCAGCTCGAACTCCTCCTCTTCCACTTGCTTGAAGTCCGTGATCTCCTTCCCGTTGACCTCCAAAAGCACCTTTGAAACGTATTCAGACATTGGTTACCCTCCTTGTTTTTTATCCGGGGGATCACAAGAATCGCCCCTACATCAAATCCCTTACTGTAGGGGCGAACCTTGTGTTCGCCCCCATCAACCTGTTACAGCAACAGATCAATCCTGCCCGCAAAGACATGCAGCCCGTTGACAACATCAGCCGGTATCTTGGCGTCCAGTCTGTTCACGTCCTGAAGGTCTCTCTCAACGAGCAGGCCGTCCTTGTTGGCGTCAACCTCCTCCACGATCTCCAGGTCTTCAAGCTTTTTAAGGACATCATAAAGCTCCGTCTTCACCCTGTCCGGCGTCTTGCTGGACAGTTTTTCCCTGGGGAACCGGAGGGCCACTCTCTCCCGGCACGCCTTCCGCACATAGTCGAGTGTCCTTATAGTCGTGATGTCCAGAAGGGAGACGTCATCTATTCCGCCTGCGTCCTCTGTGTATGTGGATATTGCCCTGACCACCTGTACCGTCTCTCCGGGGCCGATTTCAAAAGGTGTGACCCCATTGTAAAGGAGCGATTCCTGCTCGGTCCTTGAAAGCCTTTCTGCAATATCAGGGACCGCAATGCTTTTAAGCTCCAAGGTGTTCAGAGGCCTCGCCGGATCTTCTTCAAAGGCCATGATCGCGCCCATTGCTGCGGCAATCTCATACGGCATGGACTTCCTCTGCGTGTTTGTGTACCTGAGATAGGCAGAGAGAATCCTTCCGTTGTTGACCTGGCCTGAAAGGGTTGTTGCATCGCTCAACGCCCCGTTCATCCCATAAACCCCGACTCCCGGCCTCTGCTCCAGAGGGCCGGAAACGCTGTCAAGGTGAGTTTTGAGTGTAGTCAAGTCCGTCTGGTTGTTGTACGGGGTGACGACTATATCGAACTTCTCGGCGAAGGCCACTGTCAAGGCGTCCTGTATGGACGGGTTTGTCGCGCCGGAGGCCATCGCCACTATGGTTGCAGTCACGCCGGAGGCATTGGTCAGGACATAACCCAACCCGATCGAGTTTCCGCAGAGCCCCTTGTTCTTAGCCGTGAGGGTCACAACCCCGGCATTGCTTGTCGCCGTAACAGGAAGATCGGGCTGTTTGCCTATCTGTGTGACTATGGCTGCCGCTATCGCCGTCGCCGTATCGGTGTTGGCGATAGTGACCTCGACCTTCTGGTTCCCGATGTAAAGGGTTATTACTCCGGCTGCCGTGGCAGGCCCCGTCATGGTCACCGTCCCGGTTGCGGCGACACCGGCCCCTGCGTCGTTTAAGGAGATTACCGTCAGGTCAAGGTAAGCGTTTGCCTTTATTGCCGCCCTGGTCATCAGGTGGCACATAGATCCCGCCCCGAAATATGTCTCCGCCTCTTTGTCGCTGAAGACCGCTGTCGCCACCTTTTCAAGCACGGTCCCTGCTGCTATCCTCTGCCCCACGATAAGCATCTTTTGTTTGTTGTTCGGCAAGGTGCGGACCGCCAGTTTCGTGTTGAACTCGAAATATTTTCCCGGCTTTCTGATACTCGATGGTATCTGGTCAAAACTAATATTCTTGCTCGCCATTATTCCTTCCCTCCTTTCTTCTTAGTCTCTCCCGCCCCTTCAAGGGGAGGGTTGGGGAGGGGATGGGGCAATAAAGACCCGTCATCCACCAGCCTCTTGTAATACGCCGTCTCCGGTACCTCCACTGCCTCCGAGTCTGTTAGGTACTCCCTCGGCTTCCCTTCCTTCGGGCACTGCGTACCCTCTTTTGCGATTACCTTCATCTGTACCTCCTTTTATTGTGCTAATATCACCGTATCGGTTGTGTCCGCCGTATCGTCCCCGGGCTTCAGGTAGTAGCTCAGACCTACCCTGATGAGGTCTGTGACAACCTCGTCGCTCTGCTCCGTGATATTCCATCCCGTCCGAAACTGGAGGAGATATTTGATCTCCCCGGACGTGTAATCGGCGTCGGTAGTGACCTCAGAGAATTTTTCAGGAATTAACTTATCTATCGCAAGACCTAAATCCTTTAAAAGAAGCAGACCAAAGATGCCTTCTACGAGAGGATATATCCCCGACCTCCTGGATGGCTCCCCTCTCAGATCCTTAAATGTAAGCAGGATACTGACATTCCCTTCGATCTTATACGTCGCCTGAGTGACCTTTCTTACATTACCGTCGACAATGGCTACAGCCACAGACGGGTTCACAAGCAATCCCCTTGCGTCTTTCTGTATCTTCCCTCCGCTGATAGAGGTAAAGGCACTTGTTATCTGCGTTAGAACCGCTGTCTCTATCTCTGTTATCATAAACTTAAAACCCCGTCATATTGTCTCTTGAGAATATCTTCTCACTTGTCGCTACCTCAACTGTATTGCTGCTCTGCGTTGCGGCAGAGGGAGCGGGGTCAACCCCTATGGAGATGACCCCTTTAGCTATCCCTTCAAGCTGCCTTATTGCGTTTTTGTACCTGTCCGCCCTGGTCTCCGGGAGGACCTCAACCCGCCTTGAATAGAGATTGTATATAGCGATATCCACGGATATTTTTTTGACTATCCCCGGCACTGTGACAAAGGGCACGGAATACCGGCCCCCGCAGTATGAGTCTATTTCCGAGTCCGCCTGGGTAATCGCCTCGTCAACCCTCCCTTGGGTTATGGTACCTATCCCCTCATCGTCCGTAAGCTGGATCAGGGTCTCTTCAGGGATAAGCTTCTTTATGTCGTCGAGGGCTGAATACATTATTTACCTTTCCCCTTCTGTTTGCCCTGTGATATCCCCTTGGTCTCTTTCTCTACTTCTTCCTTTACCTCTACCTCTACCTGTGCCTCTTCCTTGATCTCCTCTACTACCAGCATCGGCTCACCCTTGAGGATGTCAAAGGTCTTTTGATTTACCTCGATTTCCTGGGGCTTCTTTGTAAAAGCAAATCCGGCCCTCCTGAAACTCTCCGGTTTGGAACTGACCTTTATTTTCATAGTATCTCCTTTTGATAGTGACAGTCCCCTTTATTCCCAATCTTAAATTAAGAGGGGGAAGAAAGGGGCGTTATTTATGCCCCTAACCCTGTGCTCCCATAGCATGTTTGCCAGAAGCCATACCCAGCAGCGGCCCTTGCCTCTGCTCCGAACTTAAACTTCTTGTTGTTGAATACCCCGTCTGACTGAGGGTCTGTCTGCTGCACGAATACAGGAGCCTTACGCTCCTGATACACGAACGGCCTTACCACCTTGGTTGTATCCAACAGCATCCATGCTGTGCTTGAGGACATGCGCGGAGAAACAACAGGCTTGAACATCCCCTTGTAGAGATTGACCTTGCCGTCATCCAGACGGTCAGCGGTATAGAGGGCGTTTGCTACGTCTCTCAATGCCACAGGGACCAGCAAGGTATTAGGCGTCACATTCAATGGACGGCCTTCATCGTCCTTAAATTCGCCCATTGCCGTAGCCGCAGCTCCGAGGCTGGCAATAGCCGCCGCCTGGGTCGCAGCCGACAGCACGGCAACTCCTTTGTTAGACACCGATACCGGCAGGCCTGTAGTAGGATTAATAACCGGGTGATCTGTATCGCAAAAGAACTGCCCGTCGAAACATACCTTTGTAAACACGCCGTTCACTGCCTCAAAAATCAGCTCGTCCGGCAACTGCGCCGAAGATTCCCCCGCAGCCTGTGCCTGCGGCGCATATATCCCCAGGGTGTCATCTTCAATGTCGTTGCGGTCAACCTCGACTGTCGCTTCAAAATCTTCATTGACAATTACATACCTGAATGCCTCCAGGGACTTTATGAACTTTTCCCCTACCCATCTGCGCATCTTTGGAAACTTGCTGAACCACTTATAATCGTTCTGGCTGCCGGTTGACGGTACCCTCATTGCAATCTGCTCCCAAACGGAAACCGTCGCCGCAAACGTGTTGTTGAATGTGGTCTTCAGATTTATGAAGATCGCATCTATTGAACTTCTGTTGACTATCATCCCGGCCAGGAACGGGATCCCGCTCGCCTCCGAGAAATGAGGGAATCCCATTACCGCATACACGGCCAGGATTACCATTGCCGCCATGTAACTAAACAATCTTTTCATTTGTATCCTCCTTTTGGTTTATGGTGGGCTCAGCCACCTACTTTTTTGCCCTTGTTCCCCCTCTTAGGTTAAGAGGGGGTTAGGGGGCGTTATTGTTTATGGTTTTTTACGCCAGGTCATGCACCCTGTACGCTACCTTTACGACCATCGTGGCATCAGCCGCCGCATTCCCGGCATACTCGCCGTCTCCGGTGTTGTGGAGTACAAGGGCCTTGTTGGCCGATGCAGACAGCGCCGCAATGGCGTCAATCTTCGGCAGGGCGTTGGTCACCGTATCCGCAGCCTGGTCAATAAAATCGGTTGCCTCGATGGCCTGGCTGACCACTGCGCCGGAGCCGTCGTTGTACTTGATCGCCATGTTATCGGCGGTTTCGGTCAGGACATTTGTCCCTGCCACGAGCTTAAGCAGTGCGCTCACCAGCTCGACGACCTTATTCGCTCCCTGTGCTGCCACGAGGGTTATAGGGGTTGCCCTCAATGCCTTGATGTTTGCGTTGGTCAATGCGACCGTGGCGTACTTGATCAGCGTGGCATCCATGTCGCCGCTGCCGACTGTCGCAGGCCTGGGGATGACGCCGAAAGAAACCCATACGCCGGAGGAGTCCACGTCCTCTATTCTGCCTGCGATAGACCTGGTAGATCCGCCGTCTGTCTTTGCCACGGTCTGGTCGTCCACGATGTAGCAGTCCTTTCCGATGTCCGCCCTGGCGATCGCGTCCCCTGCCGCCGAGTTGGCAAATGCAAAGACCCCTTTCCTGATCCTTACGCTTACATCTCCAGCCCCGCCTGCCGAATTGTCCACATACTCCTCTGCCCGACCCATGCCGAGCAAGGTCGTTGCAACTGCGCCTGGTGTCGCATTCCCGCTCGCGTCCTTGGCCACAAGGGAGCCCGCATAAATCTTCTTTGCCGCCGCAACCGGAAGAGATATCTCCTCTCCTTCCCTCCTTACCGTGTTTCTGTCCTTCGCTAAAGCCATGTCATACCTCCTTTTTGTTTTTGCCCTTTGGCCCCCCTCTTAAGACGCTTAGAAGCGCCTACTTTTGGTAAGAGGGGGGCAGGGGGCGTTATGATTGTTTTATTCCCCTCCTTAATAAGGAGGGGTGCCGTAGGCGGGGCGGTTAACCCGCCAGCGTCTTTTTTATATCTGCCTCGCTGTTTCCAAACATTTTTGCCACCATAAGGGTTGCCTCATCAACCACGCCCCTCTGCCCGCCCTTCTCGCCTTCCTGGCCCAGTTCTCCCATAGGCACCACAACCGCCGCCTTTGCCACGAAGACCTTGAACCCTTCAGGGTCCTTCTTAGCATACTCCTCGGCCCAGGGCTTTTGGACTGCCGTGATCTTCCCTTCCTTCATGGCCATTGTCACAAGGTCGTCAGCGTCCCTTGCCGAGAGCTTGTCGGAAAGCTCCTTGACCTTCCCTGCCAGGTCGCCGGTCTGAGAGTGGGACTGCTTCATCGCCATAATGGTCCCCGTCACCTCCGATTCCACTGCCCCTTCCTTGAGACCGAGGGCCTCGATTACCGCCTTGCTTGCCACAATCTGGGACGGTTGCTTCAGCGTATTTATCGCCGCAACAACTGCATCCTCGGTCGCGCCTTCTGCAAGGCCTAACACTTCCAATACCTTTTTCATGCTCCTTACCTCCTTTGTATTTGATGGGCGCTTTTCGTGCCCCTTTGCCACGCTCTCAGCGACTTCCGCCAATCTTTGCAAAGCCTTCCACTCTTCCATCTCAGAGCCGATCGCAGTGATCAATATCATGTGGGAATCCGGCTCCGCCCCTTCCTGCCCGTTCTTCGCTTCTTCCTCCTTATTGGTGGATGCCTTCCTTAAGGCAATAGCTATCTCATCAGCAGGAGCGTCTATGGGCAATCCCAATACCCAGGTCATAGCTTCATGTAGAGACGCTGGGGTATACCCTGGGTCTCCCCCTACCTTGTTAATCAATGGCACCATCCCGTCAATGTTCGGCTGGTTCGTGAGGGCCACATTAAAGAGCCTCATAACCCTCTTGTCGGACTGCCTGACCAGAAACACCGGACTCACATACCTGTACTCCTTGTTTGAGATATACTGCTTTGCCTTCTCGGTCCATTCCACGACCGCCCAGATTCCCTCCTTTCCCTTGTTTATCAGCTCCTTTATCCACCCCGCTGCCGGGGCCTCCTGGCCTGTCAGGGTCTGATGCTCAAAATCTATGACCATGTCGTTGATCTGCGTCACCGACATGACCATTTCTGCCGATGCCTCGTCACAGAGGAAGTCCCCCTTTGCGGTCTTGTTATATCCATAAGGGATGACCTGTATCTCCTTCGGGACATTCCCCTCAAGGTCTTTGCAAAACATCAGATACATATTGTTCATCCAGCCCCCCTACGCCTTCAAAATATGATCAGTAATGGCCTTCTTTATCTCTGTCCAGTCTTCCGCCTGCACCGCCAGGAATGGCCGGGCAGGGATGGGTATGGAATGGGCTCCTATTGTATGCCCCCGGCCCGCAGCAGTTCCCTTTTTGAATTGCCCTTTTTTCCCGCCGCGTTTATATCTATTGCGGACAAATAATTCCGACCTGGCTGCCATGTTGATCTTGCCCCCAAACTGGTGGATCGCCGCATAAACAACATTTGTCCCCACTTCCACTTTGTTATTGGAGGCCTTTGCCGCAATAGAGTTCCTAAGCCTCGCTGAATCAATAAGAGTTTGACCGCCTTCTCTTTCTGCCCTTTCTGATGGTTGCCATTTTTGCGGCCTGCCGCCCTCTTCAAAGTTTTTAATAACTGAGGTCCTTATAATCTGCCCGATGGTATTCATTACGGGAGTGAGATTTGATGCCCTCTGGCTAAATCTCCCCAGGAGCGCCTTTATCTCCCCGTCCTCGACCTTTACCTGTATCGCTATCCCTGACATCTTATTCCTTCCACCCGTCTTTCCCTGGGTTATACGCCCACCCTGGGTCTATCCCGTTCGGCACGTCTTCTATTACTCCCGTGTCAGGGTTGACCCATTCGCGCGTCCCATTGTCCGGCCTCGCGCTTTTCCTCATCCGGTCCCTGCCCATTTCCGATTTGGAGACGCTGACCACTGTGCACCGGCATCCCCATCCATTCGGTGGATAGTGGGTGTTCCACCAGGGATCGTCCGCCGGAAGTATCGTCCCGTGCCATTGCCTGTGTAGCGGCCTGGTCCTCCCGTCGAGCACAGCCGAATATCTCCAGTATGGCCTGTCTTCCTTGACTGCCTGCATCTGGTCATAATGCCCCTTGGCATACGCCACCCGGAGGTTTGTGTTGAATATGACCCCTGTCCTCCAGCCCCTTTCCCCTTTATAGCTCCAGCCGTTTTTCTGGACCGTCGCATCAAAGGCCTTTCTGAAATCGCTCAGAGTGGTCCCGTCTGCAATTGCCTGGTTGATTGCATTGTGGAGGTCTTTAAGCAGGTCCTCTTCCATTGCCCCTGCAACAACAAAAGACCTGTTATGCATCTCCTGCCATATGTCAGTCCACTTCTCGGTGCCAAGGTTTACCTTGTCCCGGAGGTAGGCAATCGCCTCGTCAAACGGCAGGTTTTTATATTCAATCTCCGGCAACGCCCAGAACCCCCTTTAAATCGCTTCAACCCAAAAACACGGCCCTATGTACCTCTTTCGTCCGATCCTATGTTTATAAACAAATCTAACAGCCTTTAAGGGGCATTCCTCCCTTCCCTCCCTCTCCTTCAGGGAGAGGGTTGGGGTGAGGGTGGGGTTAAGGCCTCAACCCTCCCTGCCAGTTCCGCAGCTCCCAAGGCCCTCTGCATAAGGTTCCCAAGCTCAACCGGCTCCATCCCTTTATACTCGTTCAACAGTTTGTCCCTGAATTCCTCCAGGCTCCCGACCTCGCTCAAGAGCTTTTCTATCGGCGAGATCATCGGGTCAAGATCAGCCTCAATCATCAAGCGGTCCGTGAAATGGTCCATAGTGTCTTTGGCCTGCCTTGCCTCTTCGCTTCCGGCTATTGCCTTGTTTGCCTTTAAATCCCCCTGCTTTGCTTCCCCCTTTGCTAAAGGGGGATTGAGGGGGATTTGTCCGCCTACTATCTTTTCCCCCTTTTTCGGCTTCGGGATATTGAACTTCTCATACATGTGCTCTTCGCCTATCTCAAGGCCGCTCTCTATATGCACCTTGTACCTGTCGGCTTCGCTCTTAAGGTCTGCCTCATCCTCATAGTCAAACCTGAACCAGGGGAGGTTTACGTCCCACCCGAAGTTGAACCCTACCACCGGAAGGATCACGTCCCTCCGTATCCCCTTGGATACCTGCTCACAGTCCGCTTTTTTCAGGTCTCCCCGGACCTCATTATGGACATTCCCCAGGGCCTGGCTCCCGACCGTCCCTTGTTGCGTGGTGAGGGTCTGTCCAAGGACAGCCTTAGACATCTCGGAATTGCAGAAATCAGCCAGGGTGCTGTATACGTCCGTCGAGTTTTTAACGGCCTCGACAAACTCGATCTCCGTTGACTTGGATATCACACCTGCGGCATCACTCCCAAGGGAACGTATGGCAGAGATCAGGGCGTCCTTGTCTTCTTTAGTCGCAGACGGGTCATACTTCCCGAGGCGCAGCGGCATACCGTAGGTCTCCGCAAATACTACCCAGTCTTTGATATCGTAATTTTTAAAAAGATACATCCAGACCACAACCCGCAACACTCCCTGCCTCGTGGGATGCCCGCTCTTGATCTTATGTTTGTGGAACAGGAATTTGAACGCCGGGAGGTCAACTCCCATCGGCGCATCATCCGTCAAAAGACGCGGGGTGTTGCTCCTCCCCTTCTCGTCGTACCAGAGGAACCTCTTCGGATGCACCCACTCCATGTGCCGGATGATGTTTTTATTGTTCCTGATGTCCCAATAAAGCTCCAATGCGCTGTATCCCTTACCAACGGCGTCCAGCATGTCCAGGAGATTGTCCTCAAGGTCAGGGAGATTGTGGATGATGTCCGCAACAAAGTCGGCGACGTCCCTGTCCTTTTTCTCCTCCGAGAAAGGGACTATCTCAAAGTCAAGCCCTGTGACTGCCAGTTTCCGAGTCTGGAGGATTGAGTAAAGGTGTGCGTCCTTCTCCTCCATCTCCTCAAAAAGCTCCATCTGCCGGTAGACATCCCCCGCGTCCGCCTCCTTTAATATGGCCGCCAGCTTCTGAGGGGTGAGCCCGTTGGACGGATACCCGCTGTAATTGTCCCTGACGGACGCGACAGCAAGTACCCTGTCATCGGGCCTTTTCTCAGGGACTATTAACCTTCCAAACCCGTCATAGAGTTTAATCATTAATACGCTCCTACCTGAAACGCCGCCTGCCGCGGTGCTACGCTCTCATACTCAACAGGGGAGTACTCCACAGTATTGATTGCAAAAACCGCCAGGGCGCAGGCTATCGCCGAATCTCCATGCCGCTGCTTGCCGTCCTCTCCCGTTGACCGATCATCCCCTACCTTTGCTATCCCTTTATCCATTCGGATGGATCGGAAATCATCCTTGATGTCGGCATCCCGCGGGATATCCATTGTGTTATCTTCCAGGTATGCCTTAAACCGAGGCATGTTGTTCATGTACCAGGTGGCGGAGAGCATCACCTGGAGGATGCGGTTCGCTCCATATTTCTGCATAGCGACCTCTCCAAGATATTGTCCATTCCCGCGGGAATCCATTGCCCCACCCATAAACCGCGGCAGTCGATCAAGTATATAAAAGAGGACAGCCTCCTGTTCTTTAAACGGGACATTGCTCAATTCAACGACGAACGGCGTCCGATATGTTAAGCTTTGCTGTTCTGCAAGTGGCCAGAATATAGTCAGGTCCCCGGATCTTCCGAAGTCTTCCCCAAAATGATGAGCCCGTTTTTTGTCGAGCATCGCCAGAAGCGTGGCAAGATTTATCTCACACCAATCCATTGCCGCTGCCTGCCGGACATGATCGGGTAATGTCACAAATTCATTTGGGCAGGACCATCTAAGTACCGGAATATCATCCCTCATACATTGCTCGATAATGACAAGCGGGAGGTATATCCCTTTTCCCTTGCTCGGGATGCAGAACAATTCCTCATCTGCTGATTTTTTATAAAATGCTACAAGGTCTTGCTTCCACTTGGCCTCCGCCTCTTCCGACCATTTACGCCCCAGCTTTAGGCAAATCCGTTGGTATAACCCTTCCTCCAGAGCATCATCCAGAGTTATCCTGTGAAGAAAATATGGTAGCTTCCCTGCACGAATATCATTAATCAGCTCATTAAACGGGTTAGTGTCTCCGTTATGGGTGGATATAATCCTGACTTCCCCTCCCCATATAAGGAGAGCCATCGCGGCCTTTATGAGTCCATCCAGGTCGTCATGAAATGCGGCCTCGTCAATAACAACGCGCCCCTGCTTGCCTCGAAGGTTTGTTGGGCGCGAGGAGAGAGCGGTTATTCTGTGGCCGGAGGCAAATTTGATACGGAGAGCAAGGATGTCCTTGTCTTCTTCTTTAAGAACGACCTCCTCAACCTCAGAGGCGATCTTGTCGTATTCCCTCGCCCAGTTGCCGCAGTCATTGATAAACTCCCGCGCCATGTCCAGGTTGTAACCGATATACCAAACATCCCCCCCGGATTCTGTGGCGGCATAGAGGGTATCATCCGACGCTTCCGCCCAGGAGATGCCGACACGCCTGGACTTCTCGCAGACCTTAACAGGCGACCGATCGGCCACCCATCTCTGCTGGTATGGCAAAAGAACAGCCGGGGCCTTATCCCCCTGCGGGTATTTTGCAAATTCAGGTATTTTGCGTTCTTCTGACATTATTCCCCTATCCCAAGAATCCTCTTTCGGATATCGTTTGCTGCCTCATCAGAGAGCCCTGCCTTTTTGACTTCCTTAATAACCTCGTCGGCGGCTGCTTTTGTCTTCTCAACCCTATCCCACCGTTCCACCAGAGCCCCAAGTTTTGACATGGTATCCATCATCGGAGGAGTAACCCCGTCCGGCGGAAGCTCTTCTATATATTTTAACTGCCTCTCAAACAGGTCTTTCAATCTCTGTATATTCCCGCGCTTTTGCTGCCTCGCCCGGTCCCATTCATCCATCTCAGCGCCAGGGGCAAGGGCCTCTGACTTCCACTTAGATAGTGTGACGACGGAGATATCCAACTGCCTCCCTATCTCCGCAAGGCCATGCCCCTCTGCATAAAACCGTATGGCAAGAGGCTCCTTGCTCGCCCTGTCTCCCTTGACTCCCAATTATCCCCCTGTGTAGGGGCAAATCTTGTATTTGCCCTTTTAGCGGGCGATCACAAGGATCCGCCCCTACCTCAATTCTTTTTCCAACCTTGCGATATCCCCCAAAAACCCCTGCAACTCCGCATAGGCCATGACCAGGTCATCCATCTGCTGGGCGACTATGGCCATCTCTATCTCCTCAACCGGAGTCAAGGTAGTATTAAGCCCCTGCCTTATGGCAGTGCAGAGACCCTCGGCCTTGAATCTGAGTTTCGCTTTTTTGTCCTGCAACTCCGCAAGCCTGCCGCGCATGGCGGCCCTTTCAAAGCTCATTTCTTCTCCTTCATGAGGCGGACATGCTCTACGAGAGAGGTAAGCGTCTGCGTATTCAAAGTAATTATAGAGGTAAGGTCGCCAGCCAGGCCTTCATACCCCTTCACAAGCGATACATTGTCTCTGTACATCTGCGCGATGGCGTCCACGTCTTTTTTGTAGCAGGCCAACACCTCTTTCAGGTCGTCCTGGTGTTTAAGTATGAGGTTGTCTATCCTCTTCATGTCAAAGTACCACAGGATCACAATCAGCCCCGGCAACCCCAGGACATTCATAACCAGCACTACAAAGCTCACAGGCACAGTCTCAAGCACTATCTCCCCTCCCATCCGTCATTCCGGCAGGCCTTAAGCCGGAATCCAGATTCATTTAGATTCAAACTCCCTTTGACAACCTATGCACCTCAAACACCCAGGCACCGCCTTCCTTCTCTTTTCCGGGATAACCTCCCCGCAGTCTTCGCAGGTGATTGCCCCCCCTCTTGACCCCTCTCTTTCCCCCCTTATTAAGGGGGGACGTAAGGGGGGTAGGGCCTTCCGCCTTTGCTCTTTAATCCTCGCCTCCAGGAGAAACGCCGCGTTCTCCGAGGCCCTGTCTATCTCATCCGGCATGATTAAAACCTGTACCGCATCTGTACCATGCCCTTTGCCTCTGCCTCGTTATTGACCTCTCCGTATACCCCAAGATGCAGGGCTCCAACTCGGAGGAAGTCATACTCCCCGTAAAGGTCGATTTCAGGCGTACCTGTCGATTTTATCCCGTACCTGATCCCTATTTCCTTCCTGCTCTCCAGGGCTATAAGGGAGAGAGGCTTCGGCTTTGCTACTATGTGGCTCTCTCCAGTCTTTGTGTCCAGGATAGCGACAACGCTCTGCCCCTTGATATTCTCGTCACAGGGGATGTCCGCATTGGCTATGACCTGTTTGTCGGGGTCGCTTTTTATGGATTCCGGGAGGCCGAGCTTGTCTATAACTTTTTCCTTCTCGATAGTGACGATTCTCTCCGGCCCCGGCACCGTGACGGTTTTTATCTTCTCGACAGACTTCTCCTTAGGGGCCTCTACATAGTGACCCTGGCTGCCTGCCTTCGGTTTATACCAGGAGAACAATAAGGAGCTGCAAAGTATGATTGCCAGCCCGGCGATTAAATATGCCTTGATTTTTTCCATTTAAGCCTCCGCCTCCGGCTTCTTGCCTATGTTGATATTTGACCTGTTCAGGCCATACAGCGCCGCAACCAGCAGGGCGACCTCCAAGGGGAGGTCGGCTATTACTTTTGCCTGATAGGCTATAAAGCTGCTCTGGACTATGTATGCAACCACCAGGAGGAAACCTATCAGCCTGGTCATAGACAGGCCGCCGTCTTTATGATCCTCAAAAAATTCTATCAGGCGCTTCACCTAATCCCCCCTCATCTTCCCTATCAACCTCTTCGCCCTGCCTCCCACCTGCCTCGCCCAGGCCGAATTTGCCATCTCATGGGCTGCTTCATCCCAGTCGTTAACGGCCATAGCCGCCAGCATACGCTTGAATCCCTGGAGCCTGGTCAACCCCATGTTGAAGCCCATATTGAGGAGTATCTCTTTCTTGTCGGAAGGGAGCCTGTCATAGAATGGGATTGTCAGGGAGAGCTGCCTGTGGCAGGTGTCAAGATCGTTACGGAGGAGATAATAGGCCTCCTCCCTCGTGATCCCGTTGTCCTCAAGGTTCCGCCCGACGCCTATGGTCAGCTTCCCGGCAGGGCATTTATAAGGCATAAGCCGCAGATCCTCATCAACTATAAGCTGCGTCTCGACCTTCTCAAAAAGCCTCTTCTTCTCTTCCGGTGTCATGCGGCTCCTTTCCTCACTTTTCCCTCCCTTTCAAGGGGAGGGTTAGGGTGGGGATGGGTTAAAAAGCGGGACATGTGGTGAGCATGTCCCTAAGGGAGGTGGTGTGAGGCCTGGCTTGCGCCAGGCCTCAGTATGATGGGTTATATCAGGTATGCTCTGGGGAAGTCTTTTGAACCACTTCAAAAACTAAAAAGCCCCTTCCACGGGGACGTGAAAAGGGCGGTGTTTGTGCGTTTGCTGTTTATTATGTTAAAACAAATTCTCCTGCCTATCGTCCTTCTCACCAAGTATCACATAAATCCAGCGCTCGGAATAATCCGTTTCCCTCGCGAGTTTTAAGATAGAGGCACGGCTGCCGTCGTGTTTTTTGCGGACGTATTCCTTCTTTTTCTTCTCTATCAGTGCATCGAGCCCCCGGAAATAGAACCCCGTTTTCCCAAATTTCTGAACAAGGAGCATAGTATTCTCCAGGCCGATAACCTCGACCATCTCCTGGTACTGCTCAGGAAGCTCCTCGGGTTTTATGTCCTTGATCCATTTCATTCTTAGCCTCGCCTGTCGCTCCTGTTCATCTCCCTGAGCCTCTCCTTGATTGCCTTTAAAGAGGTAACACTCAAAAATTTATAATGCGTCTGTGTCTCTCGGTTAGCATTAAGAAAGGCGTTCAACGACTTCGCAAACCCATCCCCCCATCGTGCCCTGGCAACGTCTTCAAGCTCCTGGATGAGGCCGGATTTGGATGACTCATACCTAAATCCCCCTTTATCCCCCTTTTCCAAAGGGGGAGTTTTAGACATCCCCCCTTTAACAAAGGGGGGTCTGGGGGGATTTGCCCTTCCTGTAACGTGTTCAATAAGCTTAATAATCTCTTGCGCTGATGCCTTGCTCAGCCTCTTACCTATAATGCTTGGGGCTATATCATTTCGCAGGGTCTCTGCATTAATACCCTTTTTCTGTGCCTCACAAAAAAGGGCACCCATCAGCTTTTGTCTTATATCCTTCATTGTGGCCTCAAATTAGGATTGAGGCGGGATTCCTCCCGCCTCCCTCACCATGCCCTGCCATGCCCCGCCAGACCTTGCCTTAGCGCACCTCACCGCACCAAGCCAAATTGCAAAGCACACACATCACAGGCTCCTCAGATAGGACATAATCCTATGACGCCCCCTTTCGGGGACGTTTCGCCTTGCCAAGCCTCACCCTACCTCGCCACACCGAACCTCACCAGACCCTACCTAACCATACCTAAGCACGCCTCATTCAAACTTCGTAATCGTGAATCTCCCAAACTTCGGACGATAATCGCCTATGCCGACATAGCGGCCGGCATGTTCAAGTATCTGCTTAACTACATCATGAGATATCTGATCGTCATGTACTTCGATTACAAACTCCAGAGACCAGCTTTTCAACATAGGCCTACGCCGTTCGACACCGCTGTTATTTATGCGGACAAGCCGCTTGTCTATCGTGAGTTTTCCTTCTTCGGCGAGCTTGTCGGGTGTGCCTTTCAAACCGTGCGGGACATAATCTGGGGTTACAAAAACGGCAGATTTAAACAGATCCTTGTATGTCTTTTTTCCCTTGCCGGTGATCTGGAAGTTGACCGCCGCCTTAATTAACGCCCCTTCAATGTGCGTAGCTGGCTGATAAATGCCAATCTTTTCATCGAAATAAAGGGCCTTCTTCCACTCGTCGCTGTAGTCTTTGCCCCCTGACTTCTTTTGAGCCCCACTATCCAGTTCATCTTTAAATACATACCTGTGCTGTAAAAGCGGGCTGAGACCTTGAATCTTTACATTGATTGTTTCCATACTACACCTCCTCCTTTGATTTTAAGATAATTGGAAGAGACTCCTCTATGGACTCCTCCAACAGGGTAAATAGGTTGGTAAGGCCGAAGACCGCATTGTCGCAAAGGCGGAATTCATATTGGATGTTTTTCTGGGAGATTACATCTGAGAGTAGACTAAAAACTGATGAAAGGTTTTCGAGACGATCCGATACATCTTGCCGCGTCTGAAGCGGCTTGCACCATATCTTAGGCATGGCATACCTCCGTTGGTTAATTTCGATATTCGGCACAAATAAAAGTGCGCCGAGAGTTATCGCGGTCCCAACGGAAACCGTCCTGCACCTCGCGATGCAAGAACTCTCGGCGCACAAGCGCACTTCACCGATTAGACCCCCTTCCTCTGCATAAGATTGCAGACGCAGGACGGCCCCGTTGGAACTTTCGATAGTTCCAAGTTTATTTGGGGGCATGGTCTTTGTCAAGCTATTTTTCATATCTCCTCTATCCTCACCGGCCTCGGCCACGTAGCCACTTGCCCCGGTGCAACTTTAATATCCCAATAAACAAACCCCGTGCATTTGGTAGGGTGGGCTGCGCCCACAGCCTTATTCCGCTCTGGATGCAGACACCACTTCTCCAGCTTCTTAAACCCGAAATATAAACATCCAAAACAAATCATAGACTCCCCTGCCCGAAAACCTCTTCCAGGCTTATCCTCTTCAACTTCGACGCCCGAACCAGTATCGAAATCCCCCTGTGCCTCAAAGACCGATAAACCTCGTCAATCTCCCCAGGCTCCGTAATTATATAATAACCGGCAGGCTCCCCGGTGCGGCTCCCGATGCAGTAACCATGTTCATCTATAAGATGTCTCACGGTCTCCCTCAATTTCACGTCCGACACGCCTACCATCAAGGCGAGCCAGTGCACGCCCTTGGCGCTCTCCTTCCCTTCTTTGAGGAGAGAGATGATTCTCTGTTCCTCCGGCTCCAGCCTACGTTCGCCCTGAGCCTGTCGAAGGGTGTTGAATATGTCCATCTGCTCGGTCATATCTATCCTGTAGGGGCGATCCGGTGGGTCGCCCTGGGCAAGGCGCCGCCTTGCCCCTACAAATTCCCTATAAAATCCTTCACCTGCGAAGGCATCCCGCCCCGCTCCTTATATGTCTCCCCTTCCCTCACCCCTGCCTGAAGGCCCCTCTCCTTCTTCTTCAAGGCCTCTTCATTCTGTATCTTCCTCTTCTCCTCTTCCTGCTCCGCTATTCCTATCATCACCTTAATCAGGTAGTTATGGTTCTCCAGGTCCAGCTTCTTATTGCACACAACCTTGAGGGCGTTCACGATCCCTTCTTTCGAGATTGTGTAAGGGGTCTTTCTGAAGGAGAACTTCCCGCTGGTCCAGATAGTATGTACCTCCAGGAGGACGCGCAAAAGCTTAGCCGCCTTGATAGGCCTGGTAGTGTCAAACATCTCGGCGTACTCAAAAACAAGCCTGGAATGCGGTGCAAAGTCCGCCTGCATCTTTATAATCTCCACAAGGCTTGCCTCTCTCATAGCATCTCGGAGGGAGTGCTCATAACGGCATTTAGGGCAGCGGATGTTCATGCGTTTATCCTTTATCTTTTGTAGGGGCGCATCCTTGTGATCGCCCGCATTTAAAAGGGCAAATACAAGATTTGCCCCTACTTTTGACCTCATCAGGCACCGCCTTACGGTGCGACGGAGGGTTCCCCCTCCGTTTCGGCCTTTACGCGGCGATCCTAAACACTTCCACCTTGCCACTCGGCCACACTTTCTTTAAAAACACGGAATCGCAATGGGGACACCGGACACCCGAATCCCAATACCCTTTTTCAGAAACAAGCTCTTCCGTGGGAACCACTGTCGCTACAAGCTCCTTGCAGTTTGGACATTTATATTTTTTTGTCTTCATCCCGCCTCCTTTACGCCGCCACATCCAGGCTTATCTGCTTATAAGACCCGTCCGGCTGCCGCTCATAAATCCTGATATACGCCTTCGACCCCGTCACCTGTAGGCTTTCACCTATGGCCGTCATGGCCCGCTGCCATTTTCCATCCTGGATATCAAGTCTTCTCAGCCCCAGGATGCGGTTCACGTTGAGCTTCCCCTTTTTATCCACGTTAAAGGCATCGTTGATCAGCGTCCTGATCTCGGCCCGGCTCCCCTCGGCCCACTCATGGATACACTCGTCAATGAGCTTTTTGGCGATCTGTAAACGCTCGTCAAATGTCACTTTCTCATCCATCGCCCGCTGAATTTTATATCTGCCGTCAAAACTAAGGAGCGTCACGTTCCCTTTTGCGCCGCCGGCCTTTACCCCGTATTTCTCAGAGGAGAGGTCTATAAAGGCCTGGATATCCTCCATTGCCCCATTTTTAAAAACTGCGATTTTCTCAGCGAGAGCCTTCGCTTTAGTCACAATCTCTTTCGCCAAATCATCCCTTCCCCTGTCTATGGCCTTCACCATAGACTCAGGTACCAGCCGCCCCTGGCCGTCTTTCATATACCCATCCGGTACAGGGATTTCTATTTGCTCTTCCACTTTTTCACCTCCTCCTTTTCTCTTTTTTATTCTGCTCCCTCTCCCAAAGCTTTAAATTCGGGTCGTCGTAAATCATTTGCCACACCTTAAGGTCTTTTAATTCCTTTTCCTTTTCCGTTTCGTCCTCAAGCTCCCCTCCTAACCCCTCTCTTTCCCCCCTTGCCAAGGGGGGACGTAAGGGGGGTGGGGTGGGAATCTTTGCAGGAACAAGGGCGTTCTCTTTCCCCATAGCCGGCACCGCCGCAAAAAAGAACCCCATCATCCCGCCGATCAGAAACGCCATAGTTATAATCGCGACAGGAATCATGCGTACTCTCCGCACGCCCGCACCTTCCGGGACACGGTGTCTAATGTGGCCGGGCATTTCTGCCCGTCTCCGGGGAAGTGATAGCACGCCCCGCATTGCGACGTTGCCACCGCCCGTAGGGGCAACCCTTGCGGTTGCCCTTTTGGGCAAAATCCCCCGCCCCTCTGCTTGTAGGTATTAAATATGATAGATTCAATTGCATTCATCATAAGAGCCTCCTTTGATAGTTATGCCGCCGCCCCTTCAAATCCCCCTGCTTCGCTTCCCCCTTTGCAAAAGGGGGATTGAGGGGGATTTTGATGCCCTGCCTGCAACTTCATATACTCATACCTCGTCTGTTCCTGCGAATAGGCCTCACAGAGCATCTTCAACAGGCGCCTCTCCAGGTCGTCCTCCAGGTTGTATGTAGCAGCCAGATCCTTCAAATGCCCTCCCATCTCGATTGCCTTGTTTCTCTGCTCTTCCACCTTTTTTAATACCTCCGTCATCTAATCCCTCCTGATTTTAAAATTCCCCTCCTTGATAAGGAGGGGTGCCCGAAGGGCGGGGTGGTATATTTACGACACCGCCCTTAATCCTGCCGTCTCTCCTCTTTCTCCCTCTCCTTCAGGGAGAGGGCCGGGGTGAGGGTGGGCCTTCCCCATCCTCTTCCTCAACACCTCAGCCACCGCCTGCCGCACATCCGACGCCTTTTCATCCGTCAGCGTCCCCTGCTTGTCATTCGTTATTAGCGACAATGTGGACTTGGACAGCCCCGTCTCCTTCTCAAGCTCCGGGAGCCCCACATTGACCCTCTTCATGACCTCCTTCAGCCCGCCGCCGTACACCTCAAACACCTCCATAGCAGTGACCTTCTTCTGTCCGATGCACAAAGCCCGCTCCATAAGGGCTATCAGCATCTCCTGGAGGTCAAGGAAGTTCCTCCCGCCTCCAAGCCTTGCTGCGGCCTCTATGGCGTCGTCATCAAAGCACTTGCCGACCGTGGCGGAGGCGTACTCCCTTATCTCCCCTGCGGTCAACCCCTTCATGTGCACCGTGTCCGTCCTCAAGCGCACCTCGTCAACCCCGCGCTTCCGCATGGGGTCATACTGCCCGACCATGACAACGGTAAAGAGGGGAGAAACCCCCATCCACTCCATTTCCCGCATTGTCTTGAGGCTCCTCAATGTCTGGCCGTGCATCCTGTGGGCCTCCTCAAGGATCAACACAACCTGCCTCTGCCTCGAAGCCTCCCCAAGAATGCGCTTCAACTGCCTCGCCCTGATCTCCCTTGACCTCGCAACATTTTCCTGAGATAATTCCAGGATGAGCGCCCTCTCAATGTCTGCAACCAGCACCCTCTCCTTGTCGGACGTGAGCAGCCTGACCGCTGTCACGTCCATGTCTTTCAGGGAGAGGTGAAGAGCGCTCGTCTTTCCAGTCCCCCTGTCCGCAACGATAGAAACCATAGCCCTCGAATCCACCGCCATGTTCACGACCCGCCTCACCCTCACAGAGTCCGCCGTCTCCATGCTGACAGTCCTGAAAGGGTCCTTGTGATACCCGTATTCCGCCAATGTCTCCAACCGTCCCATACACACCTCCATGTTTTTAAAAGTTCCCCTCCTTAATAAGGAGGGGTGGCCGCAGGCCGGGGTGGTAGGGGCCTTACCCCGTCGCCCTTCCCTCTTCCAACGCCGCCCTCAAATCCAGCGCCAGGTCAACAACAAAGTCCTTCTTCAATCCATTCTCGATTATTGATTCCTCTACCCACCTCCTTTCCTCATCCCTCAGATAACCGCATATCTCAAAGACCTCTTTCATCGCATCCGCCAGGGTCGCAAACACCGTCACATCAAACGGGTCTGCAATCTCCCTGGTCTCCTTGATCTTGTATAACCCAGGCTTTGAAATCCCCTGCCTCTCCTGATAAAGCAGCGAGTCGCTTGATACAGGGGCCTTTCCCGCCTCCTTGACTATCTCCTGGTGAGGGGTGGCCGGATATGCCCTGTATTCGTCGAGTTCCAGGGGTTTGAAGTCCTTGACCTCGTATTTCTCCCCGGTCCTTATGTCCTGCACTACAAGCCTGTCCTCGAATATCCCCTCGAACACATAGACCCATTCGGCATGGAGCCCCTTGACCTCAAAAGTCCTCCCTTCGTATGAGAGAAGCCCCGCTGTATCCACCTTCCTCTTTTTCCGCTTCGCCGCCGTCGCCAGGGCGTCCTCCGGCATGGCAACAACGCCGCCCTGCTTGTTTATCTTGAGCCAGGCGTCCATCCTGGTTATCCCGGTCTCAAACCTGTGCGGCATGAGGTTGTAATCTTCTGAAAGGAATATCTCAAGCCGCCTGTTAAGCTCCGATACGGTTATCTCAAAATGCTTCCAGTCCCCTGCGTAGAAGGGTTTTTCAAACCTCTGCCAGAGCGTCCTCCAGGGCCTCTCGATCTTGCCGTGGGCCTCCTTCGCATACGGCATCATCTGCGGCAGCTCCACGTCAAGGCGTTCTATCAAGTCCTGGGAGGCAAGTCCTTTTTTCAAATGTCCCTGATCTGCCAGGAGCTTTTCAGGGATGCCGATCTGAGACCAGGCATGGGCCAGGAAGAGCATGGAGTCACCCATAGACTCGCCTGGGGCCGCTGTGTAGCGACAGACGAACCTGCCGGAATGGTCGTCTGTCAGGCCATATACCCACGGCCTCAGCTTGTCGCATGGGACCGGCTTGTTTTTGTATTCCTTTGACGGCCTGTGGATCTTGAGGAGATAATCGTCTCCCGGCAGCCTCTTGGCGACATAGAAGAACTTGGAAGACGAGGCGTCAACATGGTGCGCCATATTTGGCCTTGCAGCCTGGAAGCGGCTCACCCTCCTCTCCTTCTTTGCAAACCCGTTCTCCCGCGCTATCCTGTCGAATGTCCCCGAAGGCACGGAGAGGGCCTCCTTCGGGATCCTTCCCTCTGCAACCGCAATCTTCACGGCCTGGTCTGTGGATATCTCCCCCGCCTCGTCAGGCGGACGCTTTTTGATGGTGAAAACAACAAGTGTCCAATCCTGCAATTCCGGCCTTACTGAAACCCCCTCCCTTGCCCTTACATCAAGTGCTGCAAGCCGATATACCCCCTGCATAGTAGTCTTCAAGAGCGCCGCCCACCTCCCGGCAACAACCCCTTTATGCCCAAAAGGGGCCTCTTTTAGCTCTCTCCTAACCTGTTCTATAAGCGATGGGGATATAGACATAAACACTTCCTTTTGGACAAGTTCCCCCTCTTAAATTAAGAGGGGGTTAGGGGGCGTTATCCCCTCCTTGATAAGGAGGGGTGCCCGAAGGGCGGGGTGGTTATTCCTCTCCCTCGTTTACAAAGGCGTCCCAGTTCCCGACAAACAGTTCCAGC